>Ga0070399_1004757_pt1 | contig 11005 bp, 6 predicted proteins | sample BioMet4_FD_61217 | JGI IMG/M metagenome (GOLD analysis project Ga0070399, IMG submission 61217) | Microbial communities from bioreactor (seeded with sewage sludge) at LBNL, California, USA - Biofuel metagenome 4 (version 1) | ecosystem: Engineered > Bioreactor > Anaerobic > Unclassified ... | reverse complement strand
AGGTGCATTTCTTATTTCGCCATCCGTCAATGTAAAGACTACTAAAGATATATGCAAATCTATACTATCAAAGGCAAAATCCAATCTTACAAACGAATTCGAAGGTCGCTACATAATTCCCGAAAAAAGTAAAGAGGCTATACGAGAAGAACTGGATTTTTTCAATGTCAACGAGGCAACACTATTTCCTGAATTCGAGCATCAGATGCGGTATATTCAAGGGCAGTTTTATCGAAGCGTAGGAACAGTCGAAGAATACAAGCGCTATGAACGAATCAGAGAGAAAAGCGATACGGTTGAATTTAACAAGGCAGCGCCGAATGTATCTGATATAATAAGAAGTGTAATACCAACGATATCTGAAGAAGCCTTTACAGCACTTAAAACAGATATAGAAGCAATAATTGGTACAATAGATTGGTACCTAAAGGAAAGCACAATAAGCAAACTGCGTCGAACAATCAAAAAAAGTATCTCTACATACTCTTCGACAGATGATGCTGAAAGCATAGCAAATGAGATCGTGGATGAAATGCTAAAATAGGGGGGGTAGTTTTTTGGCATATACAGAAGCTAATTATGAGAATGCGGTGATAGAAGTATTCCTCGACACCCTGGGGTACGAATATATCTATGCCCCAGACCTCGTGCGTGATTATGCCGACCCGCTTTACTCCGATGAGCTGTTGCTTTCGCTGCGCCGGGTCAATTCGACTCTACCGGACGCCGCTATAACCGAGGCGGTTTACAAGCTACGGAATTTTGAGGGCGGCTCTACACTGAAGAAGAACATCCAGTTCATGGACTACCTCCAAAACGGCGTGTCCGTAAACTACTATGATAACAAAGAACAACATTCCTCGCTGGTGCGCTTGATCGACTACGACAATGTGGAGCGCAACTCATTCATTGTCGCCAATCAGTGGACGATCGTTGAGAACAGCGAAAAGCGCCCTGATGTATTGGTGTTCATCAATGGTCTGCCTGTCGTGATTTTTGAGTTGAAATCACCCTCCCGTGAGGAAACGGACGCTTCGGAGGCTTTCCTGCAACTCAGAAACTATATGCACGAGATACCCTCTTTGTTCATCTACAATGCGTTTCTTGTGATGAGCGACCTTGCTATATCCAAAGCCGGAACGATAACCGCCGGTGAAGACCGCTTCATGGAATGGAAAACGAAGGACGGTAGCTACGAGAATACGCAGTATGCACAGTTCGACACCTTCATTGAGGGTATGTTCGACAAGGCTCGGCTGCTCGACATCATCAAAAACTTCATCTGTTTCTCCGGCACTGACGCAAAAATTCTCGGCGCGTATCATCAGTATTTCGCCGTCAAAAAAGCCGTTGTTTCCACAGCAAGAGCTACAGAGACTGACGGCAAAGGCGGCGTATTCTGGCATACACAGGGCAGCGGAAAATCGCTGTCTATGGTTTTCTATGCGCATTTGCTTCAGCACGCTCTGAACGCGCCGACTATCGTTGTCCTAACTGACCGAAACGATCTCGACGACCAGCTATTCGCGCAGTTTGCAAAATGCTGTGATTTTCTTCGCCAGACCCCGCAGCAAGCCGAAAGCCGTGAACACTTGAAAGAGCTTCTCATGGGGCGTCAGGCAAACGGCATTATTTTCACCACCGCGCAGAAATTTCAGGAAAGCAACGATATTCTTTCTGTCCGTCACAACATCATCGTCATGGCGGACGAGGCACACCGCAGCCAGTTTATCGATGAGAAGGTAGACGCAAAGACAGGCCACATTCAGAAGTCCTTCGGCTTGATAATCCGTGAGAGTCTGCCGAATGCTACATACATCGGCTTTACCGGCACCCCAATTTCCACGAAAGACCGCTCAACCATCGAGGTGTTCGGCAACTACATCGATATTTACGATATGACGCAAGCTGTTGAGGATGGAGCCACTCGCCCTGTTTACTACGAAAGCCGCGTTATTCACCTCAAGCTGGACGAAGATATTCTCCATCTAATTGATGCAGAATATGACCTCATGGCAGAGAACGCCGAGCCGTATGCCATTGAAAAGAGCAAAAAAGAACTCGGGCAAATGGAGAGCATCCTTGGTGCGGATCAGACGATTTCCGCTTTGTGCGAGGATATCGTGACACACTACGAACAAAACAGGCAACATGAGCTCACGGGCAAGGCAATGATTGTAGCCTATTCCCGTGCCATTGCCATGAAAATATACCGAAAGCTGATGGACCTCCGCCCCGAATGGGATGAAAAAGTCGGCGTCGTTATGACGGAGAGCAACAAAGATCCTGAAGAATGGCGCAGCATCATCGGTAACAAACGGCATCGTGACGAAATGGCCGCAAAGTTCAAGAACAACGATGACCCAATGAAAATCGCTATTGTCGTTGATATGTGGCTGACGGGCTTTGATGTGCCGTCACTTGCCACGATGTATGTTTACAAGCCAATGTCCGGGCACAACCTCATGCAAGCCATCGCCCGCGTCAACCGTGTGTATAAAGACAAAGAAGGCGGCCTAGTCGTTGACTATGTCGGCATTGCTTCCGCGCTAAAGCAAGCGATGAACGACTACACTAACCGAGATAAGCATAACTATGGTGATACTGACATTGCGAAAACTGCTCTACCGAAATTCGTTGAAAAGCTGGAAGTGTGCCGTGACTTGTTCCACGGTTTCGATTACTCTGGCTTTATGCGGGACAACGCCACAGATTTTTCCCGCGCGAAAGCAATATGTGGCGGCGTGAACTATCTGTCTGGCGTTTTGAAAGAAAAGCAAAAGGTAGCCTTCATTAAGGAAGCAATGCTTTTGCGCCAGGCTTTGTCGCTTTGCCGGTCACTACTCAACCCCGCACAGCGTTTTGAAGCGGCATATTTTGAGGCGGTGCGTACACTGCTCACCCGTATTTCCGGTAATGGCAAGCCGCTCTCCCTTAAGGAGATTAACAGCCGCATCAACGAGTTGTTAAAAGCCAGCATTCAAAGTGAGGGCGTCATTAACTTGTTCTCCGATGTGGATACCGGCTTCTCGCTCTTTGACCCGAAATTCCTCGATGAGATTTCAAAGATGAAGGAGAAAAATCTTGCAGTTGAGATTCTCAAAAAGCTACTTGCCGAACAGGTGTCCATCTACCGCAGAACAAACCTCGTAAGATCGGACAAATTCTCCGAGCTGTTGTCCAACGCTATGAAAGCATACCTCAACGGAATGCTCTCCAATGAGGAAGTCATCGCAGAGCTGATGAAAATGGCGAAGGATATGGCAGATGCTCATGCCGAGGGCGACGCGATGGGTTTGAACGAAGAGGAAATGGCATTCTATGATGCCTTGACTCGCCCCGAAGCCATTAAAGACATATACCAGAACGACGAACTCGTCTCTTTGACCCATGAGCTTACAGACCTTCTACGCAAAAGCCGCACGATTGACTGGCAAAAGAAAGAATCTGCTCGCGCCGGAATGCGACGTATGGTCAAGAAACTTTTAAAAAAATACAAGTACCCCCCGGAGGGCATGGAGGATGCAATCGCCACGGTCATCGGGCAGTGCGAGATGTGGACTGATAATTAACGGAGGGTAATGGGAATGAACGCTTTTAAAAGCAACATCTACAAATACCTTGGCGGGACGTGCCAATACCTGATACCGCTGTATCAAAGAACATATAGCTGGGAACACGAGCAGTGTGCCCGGCTTTGGAGCGACATTCTTAACCTCCACAACACGCATCGGGAGGGGCATTTCGTCGGTTCTATCGTCCGCATCGACGAGGACTCGGCGGCGGGATCAACTCTTGCGATGATTATCGATGGTCAACAACGGCTCACCACGCTTACCTTGCTTCTCGTTGCCCTCCGAGACTATGCGAAAGCAAACGCCGACTGCGGCGTGAACCCTGATAAAATCACAAATACCCTTCTGTTGAATCAGTACGAGACAGGTAACGCTAAATATAAACTGCTGCTTACGCAATCGGACAGAGACGCTCTCATAAAGAAGATTGAGGGTGCGCCGATTCCTGAATGTCTTAAATCTCGTGTGCTTGATAACTACGGCTTTTTTTCCGGGCAAATCGCAAAGTTGGAGATCTTGCCTTCTGATCTGTACGATGCCATTGGCAAACTACAAATCGTCGACATTGTGCTTGACCGTCAATATGACGACCCACAGGCGATTTTCGAGAGCCTAAACTCTACTGGCATGGATTTGAAGGACTCCGACCTTATCCGCAACCATTTGCTGATGGGGTTGGACTCTGCTACGCAGGCTAATGTTTATAACAACATATGGCGGCCTACAGAACTGCTCTTTGACTACGAACACCAGAGCGAGTTGCTTGACAACTATTTCCGTGATTACCTCACGATGAAGCTTGGCAGGATACCAAAAAAGAACGATGTCTACAAGGAATTCCGCGCTTTCCATGATGCGAGCGGGCTGACTATTCGAGACCTCTGCCAAGATATTTACAGCTTCGCCAAGCATTACACCGATATGTATTTTGTCAGAAGTGGCGATGCCGTCCTGAAGTCGCTGTACGGCGACATGAAGTCAATCCGTATGGAGGTTGCCTATCCGTTCCTTCTGAAAGTCCACTACGATTGCGATAAGGGTTTGATAACCATTGAGGAGCTGCGGGAAATAGTGCGGCTCTGCGTGAGCTATGTCCTGCGCCGTGCCGTCTGTGACATCCCGACCAATTCTCTAAACAAGACCTTCGCTACAATGAAAAATGACATCAAGCCGGGCGACTACCTAAACTCACTAAAGGCATTTTTTATCCTGCTTGACTCCTACAAAGAGTTCCCAGACAACAGACGCTTCCTCGACACCTTCCTGACACGGGATATTTACCACATGAATCGATGCGGCTATATCCTTGGACGGCTTGAAAACTGGGACAACAAGTCTGCGGTTGTTCTGGACAACTTGACTATTGAACATATCATCCCGCAGAATCCGCACTTGTCCGCCGATTGGGTATCCGCTCTCGGCAGCGACTGGAGCGAGATACAGAAGAAGTATTTGCACACAATCGGTAATCTGACGCTGACGGCTTACAACTCCGAGATGAGCGACTCACCGTTTGCTGACAAGCTGACTATGGACGGCGGTTTTCAGCAGAGTGCGCTTCGGCTGAACAAATATGTCGTCAAACAAACCACTTGGGGAGAAACTCAGGTCAACGAGCGTGCCGCACAACTCGGCGAGGTTGCGAAAAAGGCGTGGCCGTACCCTGCACTTTCAGAGGCTGAACTTGCCCCGTACTGTAAACAGGACGACGCCGTGCCTGAATATACACTTGAAAGTTACCAGTACCTGAACGCTTTCAACCGTATGCTTTTTGAAAAGCTAAACACCCGCATTCTTAACCTTGGCACATATGTGAAGCGAGAGTTCAAGAAACTGTATATTGCCTATAAAGCCGACACCAATTTCGTAGATGTCGTTATCCAAAGTTCACGTCTTCGTTTAACAATTAACATGAAGTTCGCCGATATCATCGACCCCAAAGGAATATGCAAAGACATAACAGAAGTAGGTAGATGGGGCAACGGCGATGTCGAGGTCGGGCTAGACAGCTTGGATATGCTTGACGACGTGATGGCGATTATTGAGCAGGCGTTCCGAATACAAGACGTGGAATAAACTATGAAATCAAACAGGTATATAAGAGTGCTCAGGGAGTAGCCGCTTTATGGCTACTCTCTTTTTTGCCTCCTGAGGACTTTTTTAACGGCAATAAGTAATATAATGGACAAAAAGAGTTGCAAACTGAGGGGAGGAACACGAAATGTATGGGAAAAAGCGCGAGATAAATGAAAAACAGAAGCGGTTTGTGGACGAGTACCTTGTTGACCTCGATGCCACAAAAGCCGCCATACGAGCCGGTTATACACCAAAAACGGCAGCCCAATCTGGTTATAAACTGGTTCATAAAAGTTTAGTCTCAGCTGCCATCGCGCGCGCGCAGGCAGAACGGAGCCGCAGGACGGGTATTACCGCTGACCGAGTGCTGCGGGAGCTTGCCCGCATCGCTTTTTGCAATCCTGCCGATGTAATTGATTTTGATAAGGGGACCGTACAGCCAGATGCAACGGAGGATGACAAGTGCTGTATCGCGGGTATTAAGCTTAAAACTATGAACAGCGCGAACGGAAACATGATTGAGCGCGAGATTAAAATGTGTGATAAGCTTAAGGCGCTGGATATGCTGGCTAAACACCTCGGTTTATACGACGGTGTCAGCGGCGAGAAGGATAGCGAAAAAGAAAAGGCGCAGACCGGCGTTGTGCTGCTGCCCCCTGTGATACCGTTGACACCTCCTATGGACGACGAACCAGCTGAAGAACGGGATGTTAGTTAATTGAGTGTGGTGGCTGAGACCAAATTAATTCATTGAGGGATAAAAAATAGGCATTTTGTGATAAGATATTGACTTTTTCTTATCACGGAAGTATAATATGGCTACAACAAGAGTAGAGTAAAGTAGAGGGTGGTCTATATCGTTAAATGGTCAGATGACGAGCAAAACCAAATCCAAGCCTTTTTAAATAGAGTTAAAGCGCTGCTATCAACAAACGAGTGCGATTTTAAAGTGACGGATAAGAATAAGCAGCTTGATATAAAATATAATCTAAGACACAAGGATAAGATTAAGATAATTAAATCTTTGACAGTCGAGGATTGTGTTGAGATTCGGAAAAATGACAACCCGCGATATGCTGATACGGATTTATATGTGTTTATCAAGGGCACAGAACTACTTTCCTATGGCGAACCAGAGACGGTTAAGTTGTATATAAAAGAGTATATTTTAGAACAGAAGAATTATGAAACAGTAATTGTAATCTCACTTCACGAGGAGGGAATGCATGACGAATAATTAATTGGTGGTTGACAGAAAAGGAAGGGAGCAAATCATGAGAGTCAACACATCTACCGCATTTTGTTTAAATTGTGGATGCGAAAGGGATTATAAAAAAGTAAGTAAGCGGGTAGAGATTGAAGTTCGTGAAATTAGGTTTGAATACGTGGAAACCGCCGCAAAATGTATCGACTGCGGAGATGAACTGTATGTGCCCGAACTAAATGATGAAAATGCCCAGGCGCGCGAAGATGCATATCGTAAGGCAGCGGGGCTAATCACTGTAGAGTCAATTCAGGCCATTACAAAGAAGTATAATATTGGTGCCGGGCCGTTGGCGCAAGCATTGGGTTTTGGTGAGGTCACAATCAATCGATACCTTGCAGGACAAATTCCTTCGAAGGGACATTCTGAGATTTTGCTTGAGGTCTTAGCATCCTTTAAAAAGATGCAAGAATACCTTGAAATTAATGGCGATAGTATTTCACCTGTTGCATACAGAAAATGTCGGAAAAAGTTAGATGAATTTAATGGTCTGTACGGGGATCGAAAGATTGAAGTTGTTACGCGATATTTTTTGAATAAAGTAAGTGATATCACGCCACTTGCGTTGCAGAAATTACTTTACTATGCACAGGCTTTTTATTATACACTGTTCGGGGAAGAACTTTTTTTAGATGATTGCCAAGCTTGGGCGCACGGTCCTGTTTACCCTGACGTATACTACAAGTTTAAGCCATATGGTTATAATCCAATCGATGCCCCGGCGCTTGACGCGGAAGAAGATTTAAGTGAATTAACTAACAGGGAAGTTGATTTTCTTAATGCCGTTATTTCTGCGTTTGCTTGTTACTCTGGTACCGCATTGGAAACAATGACGCATAATGAAAAACCATGGATCGATACGAGGGGTAACCTGTTGCCTGGAGATCGCAGTGTAACTATAATTGCCAAGGAAGCCATACATTCCTACTTTCATAAGATGGCTGAATACCACAACATTGTAAATCCATGCGATATGGAGAATTACAGTAAGGCTATGATCGATCGCCTTCTGTGACATCGGACAACAGTTGCTAGGATTGGTTGCCTTTAATAATAAAAACGCCATCGGTGTCAATATTGGCACCCTTTGGTGTTTGTGTAAGTAGTATACTTTTTTAGCTGATTTCTTGTTACCTATTAAATATCCCTTGGAAAATGAGCGTTGCCGCCGTATCATGGAAAAGAGCAAACACTAGAAAAGATTACTCGTGTGTTGCCGCGTTTAAATTCTAAGTATCCCAAGGAGTCTTTTAGGAAAAGATTTGGCGCACATTTAGCGCACAAGATAATCAGAAATGGTCGACAGTTATAAGCAATTATATCGGCACAAAAGCATAAAAGCTAGTATTATCAAGGGTTACAGGAAATAATGAAAGCAGAAAAGACTTCAGAATTCCAACTCATAACCCGGAGGTCGCAGGTTCAAATCCTGTCCCCGCAACCAATTCAGTTACCGTTGTTGATACAATATCAATAGCGGTAACTTCTTTTTATGCTCAGAAATCGGATGCTTTTGCAGCATACTCGGTGGTTTAAGTCCTTCCTGGGAGCGATTTAGAGGGCTTTCGGCGGAAATATGCCCCCGAATTATTATGCGGCAAGGGAATGGACATTTTCTAATCGTTAAATATATATATCGTTAAATTATAATAATTTTATATTATATGTGCTTAAAGGCTCGATGCGGGATGCTTCATTCTCCCCATCGAGCCGTTTTTTCATATTCAAACCTAAGGGACAAAAAGGACAGAAAGGACAGAAAGGACATTACCCCTGCCGTTACAGCAGTTCGGTAATGTCCTTTCCATCTTTGAAGTGAAATACGACACACTCATCGGCATAGACGGTCACCCGGTCGATGGCGGCATTCCACAGCTTTTCATTGAAGGTGATTGGCAGAGCGTCCAATTCGGTCAGCTCAAACAGCATACCTCCGATGGCAATGGCGTCGCTCTGCATCTGTTCACGCCGCTGCCTCAACCTGTTCAGTTTCTTCTCCGTACACTCAAACCGACTACACAGTTCTTCATGCTTTGCATGATATTCTTCCTCGGTAATCGTATTGGAAGCATTGCTGTTGATGCAGACCCGAATCATATCCGAAATGAGCTCCAGTTCCTGCTCAAGCCCCCGAATATCTTCGTCGATGAAGTCCGTATCGGTGAGTGACCTCTGGGCATATTGCAAGTCAGAAATAGCACCCTCACGGTCGGATATGTATTCGCTCATGGCAGCTACGAACAAGCGATGTAATTGTTCTTCATAAAGATGCGGCGTACCGCATTTTTGTTCTCCATCAAACTTAGCATTGCATTGCCAGATGACCCTGCGGTATTTACTTGTGGAGTGCCAGATCTTCGAGCCGTATATCTCTCCACAGTCCCCACAGAAAACCTTGCCGGAGAATACGCTTGTCTGCCGATGCCGTTTATGGCTGCGCTTGCGTTTAGCAAGTTCCGTCTGCACCTCCTGCCATTCATCCGGTTCAATAATGGCAGGGTGACTTTCTTCCACATAGTATTGCGGAACCTCGCCCTCGTTGGCCTTCGTCTTCTTCGTGAGAAAATCCACGGTGAAGGATTTCTGCAGCAATGCGGAACCCTTGTATTTCTCGTTGGAGAGGATGCTTTCCACCGTTGCCCTCTGCCATTGCGTCTTGCCTCCGGGAGTGGGTATGCCCTCTGCTGTAAGCCGTCCGGCAATCGCGTTCGTTGATTTGCCCTGCATGAAAAGTCGGTAAATTTTTCGGACGATCTCAGCCTCCTCAGGTACAATCTCCGGTAGACCGTCAGCTCCCTTTCTGTACCCGAGAAACTGTCCGTATGGAATGCTGACCTTGCCGTCGGAGAAGCGTTTGCGCTGTCCCCATGTGACATTCTCACTGATGCTGCGGGACTCTTCCTGAGCCAGCGAACTCATAATGGTGATGAGCAGCTCCCCTTTGGAGTCAAAGGTCATGATGTTCTCTTTTTGAAACAGGCACTCGCACCCGGCTTCCTTCAGCTTTCGGATGGTGGTCAGGCTGTCTACGGTATTCCGGGCAAATCGGCTGACAGATTTGGTGACGATGAGGTCTATCTTACCGTCAAGCGCGTCTTGAATCATGCGGTTGAACCCCTCACGATGCTTGGTGTTCGTGCCGGATATGCCTTCGTCGGTGTAGATGCCGACGAAATCCCAATCCGGGTTTTCTTGAATGAAATTGGTGTAGTAGTCCACCTGTGCCTCGTAACTGGTGAACTGTTCGTCACTATCAGTGGATACACGGGCGTACCCGGCAACCCGGCGCTTCATTCGTTCCGCTGTCGATGTCTTGGTATGGAGGTTGAGCGTTGCCGGGATGACCGTCACATTTTTAGCCTTGGGCATTTCTCTCGTTCCTTTCTCTTGTTTTCTGACCGACGGCGCAGCGCATCTCCTCCGTCCAGCTTTCGGCACGGGAACGGTCCCGCCATCGCTTCACGGCTGTTTCACCGTTCTTGAGGGTAAACACCAGGGTGTTGTCCTTATCTGCTGTGACTGCCGTTATTTCGGTGGTGTCGGCAACCTCCGCTGCAGAAGCAGAAAGCGCAACCTCCGGTATGGCTTTGGATGGGCATTGACCTTTGCCAAAGGTGTTGTAGGTGGAGCAAATCCATACCGGCCCCGTTGCTGTGACTTTTCTGCGATAGTGCTTACCACAGATGGCACAGGTTATCCTGCCGCTAAACAGATAGGTCTGACGAGTCTGTTTCTTCGCATATTTCTGAGCTCTTCGCTGCATTTCGGCATGCACCGCCTCAAATGTCTCCATCGAAATAATTGCTTCGTGCGTTTCGGCGGCATGGTACTTTGGGAGTTCCCCGTCATTTTTGAGTGTTTTCTTGGTCAGATGGTTCTCACGGAATTTGGTTTGCAGGAGCAGGTTGCCAGTATAGGCATAGTTCCGCACAATTCGCTCCACGGCACTTTTGTGAAACACATGGCCACTTTCTTTGGTGAGCGTTTTCGCTATCCGGCTGGGTGAGCTGCCGTCGAGAAACATATGGTAGATACGCTTAACAACCTCGGCCTCATCCGGAACAATCTCCATAAGTCCGTCAGAACCTCG
>Ga0070399_1004751_pt1 | contig 11018 bp, 11 predicted proteins | sample BioMet4_FD_61217 | JGI IMG/M metagenome (GOLD analysis project Ga0070399, IMG submission 61217) | Microbial communities from bioreactor (seeded with sewage sludge) at LBNL, California, USA - Biofuel metagenome 4 (version 1) | ecosystem: Engineered > Bioreactor > Anaerobic > Unclassified ... | reverse complement strand
CTTTATTTCACCGGCTCACCCGTGAACGGGTCAATGAATTCCTTCATCGTCATTTGGTCCGAGAGCTTATCTTCTTCCAGTTGATTCTGAATGTATTCGCGTATCACCGCCTCATTCCTTCCAACTGTGTCGACAAGATATCCTCTTGCCCAGAACTTCCGGTTCCCAAACTTGTATTTCATGTTCGCATGTCTATCAAATATCATCAGGTCCGATTTGCTCTTCAGATATCCCATGAACTCTGCCACCGAATACTTCGGTGGTACCTCAACAAGCATGTGGATATGATCTGGACATGCTTCTGCTTCCAGCAGTTTGCAGTCAGGTCTCCTTTCAATCAGAAGCCGGATGATCTGTCCGATGTCCTGTCTCAATTTGCTGTAGATCACCATCCTTCTGTACTTTGGCAATATCACAATGTGATACTTACAACGATATGTCGTGTGTGATAGACTGTTCTTGTCATTCATTGGCCTTATCCTCCTATTTACTTTTGATCAGCTGCCAGGCCGATTTCAGTATATCGGAGGATAATGCTTTTTTTGCACTAAAAGGTCTATTACCACGCGCATAGCACGTGGTATTAAAACTATAAAGAAGGAACGCATATTTGCGTTCCTTGCAAAAATTATTGTACCTTGACCTTATTCCAAAGATCAGAGAGTGCCTTAGTCAGTTTCTCATTGTAATGGAAAACTTCATCCTTCGAACCATTTTCTCTTACAGTATAAGCATCATTTCCATAAAAATCACCATCTTTTGCGGTCATTTCTTCTTCGACATCTTTACGGACAGAAGTATAACCAACCGCCTTAGAGTTTGCCATCTGTGCATCATAGCTTGCCATAAAATTAATAAACTCGTTTGCTAAAGCTGGACATCCTGCATTCTTTGGAACAACCATAGAATCAGTCCAGACATTTGTTCCTTGGTCTGGTTTATACCAAGCCATATTTTCATTCTCATTCAAGACATATGCAGCATCACCGGAATACATGATGGCAATTCCCTTTGTGGAGTTAACCATGCCATCAATGACTTCATCGGTCACATAGGCAGGCTCCATAGTGTCATTCATTTCTCTTAACCAGTTGTATGCAGCCTGAATCTCATCTTGGTTTTCCGTGTTCATGGAGTAACCTAATGCCTTAAAAGCGACCATAAACCCATCTCTCTGAGAATCATAGTAATATAGATTGCCTTTGTACTTTGTATCCTTCAGAACATTCCATCCTTCCTTTTTAACATCATCTTCGGATACCTTGGTCTTGTCATAGACCAACCCGACGGAGCCCCAAAAATAAGGTACAGAATACTTGCCATCTGGATCATATGCATCACGCATTTTTAAAACAGCGGGATCATAGTCTGCTTCATTTGTCTGTTGATCTTTGTTCAAAGGCTGCAGCATATCTTCAGAGATCATCCGCTCAATCATGTAGTCGGAAGGAACGATGACATCATAGCTGCTGCCTCCTAACAGCTTCGTATACATTGTCTCATTGGAATCAAAGGTATCGTAATTGACTCTTGCGTTATACTGCTTTTCAAAAGCAGATATCATATCCAAATCAATATACTCCCCTGCATTATAAACGTTGATGGAGTTGCATCCATATTTTTCCTGCGCATCGACTGTTTCTGTCGCGGCTGTATTTTTGGAAGAACATGCGGTCATACCAATGGCCATGGTTGAGATGAGTGCTGCTTTAGTGAACTTCTGTAAGTGTTTCATATTTCTTTCCCTTTCTCTTGTCCCGAATCATCGGTATCACATTGACTAAAATCAAAATAAATGTGACGACATAAACAATAATTGCAGATAATGCATTGATGGTTGGATTGACTCTCTTTACGTTAGAATAGACATAAATTGAAATATTAGAAATACCTGGTCCCGTTGTAAACAAAGATATGACGAAATCATCAAAGGACATTGAAAAAGCAACTAAGGCACCGGCAATAATACCCCCTTTGATCTGTGGAATAATAACTTTCCACATTGCCTGCCATGGCGTACAGCCAAGATCCATTGCGGCTTCTGCCATATTTGGATCCAGCCGTCTTAAACGGGGCATAATACTTAGTATTACGTATGGGATACAGAAGGCAATATGTGCTAGCAGCATTGTTACATATCCAGTGGATATTCTTAATGATGTAAAGAAGAGCATAAATCCAATAGCGGTAACGATATCTGGATTCAGCATCGGCAGGTTATTCGTCTGCGTAATCGCTTCACGGACAACCTTCTTGCTCTTGGACATACCAATCGCGGTAACAGTACCGACAACGGTAGATACCGATGTCGCAATGACTGCTATGGTCACGGTTGTAAGAATTGCTTCCATGATGGAACGATTTTCAAACATTGCTTCATACCATTTGGTCGAAAAGCCAGTAAAGTTAGATAAAGACTTTGACTCATTGAAGGAGAAGAAGACCACATAGAAGATTGGCAGATAAAAGAACGCCAGAACAATCCACATATAGATGCTGGATAGGATAGGTTTTCTCTTTTTCATCAGTCGGCCACCTCCCTTGGTTCTTTATCCAATTTTTTGGTCACATACATGGAAATTAAGATAATAATTGCCATGATGAGCGAAATTGCAGAACCGAAATTCCAATCACCAGTCGAAATGAAGTAGTCTTCAATCAAGTTGCCAATCAAGACATACTGTCCGCCACCGAGTAGTTTTGGAATAAAGAAGGATGATACCGCTGGCAAGAAAACCAGTGTAATGCCTGAGACAACACCACTTAAAGATAACGGCAGTGTGACCCGCAAGAAGGTCTGCGTATCATTCGCACCAAGATCATGAGAAGCAATCAAAAGATTCTCGTCAATTTTAGATAACGATGTATAAATCTGCAAAATCATGAATGGCAAGAAGTTATAAACCATGCCAACATAGACAGCAATTTCCGAAGATACCGCAACGTTAGATAAGATACCCTTCCATGCATATGTACGTACCAGCATGTTAATCCACATTGGCAATGTTACAAGCAGTACCATGATGGCCTGACTCCTTGGTTTTAACTTTGCCATCGCAAAGGCCATTGGATAGCCAACAAAAATGCAGATGATGGTCGTAAAGAAGGCCATTGTCAATGATCTCCATAATACGGTCGGAAATATGGAATCCGAAAAGAAACGAATAAAGTTATTTAATGTAAATTGGAACGTTAAGACATCATTTCCCTGTACCGTAAAAGCATAGAGAACAATCATCAACATTGGCACGATGATCATGACAACCATCCACACAATGTATGGGAGTGTTAATTTTGCAAAGGATTTCATGAACTGTTACCCCATCTTCTTCATTACATGAATATCTTCTGGGTTCCACCGCAAGCCGACTCTTTCTCCCACTTCATGTTTATCGGTTGTTTCAATCTTTAATTCTCGGCCCTGTGTACTGAAGGTAATTGGATACAATCCTTCGGTAATATTCTGATCATCAAAATCATATTTAACATCCCAGATTTCAACACGGGAATCATCTTCCGTTGACCATGCATAGGCATCGGCCCAGCGAATCAGATCAGTATCCAAAGCAATGGACTCTTTAATTTCATCCACGGTACGATAGAAATCAAACGCCTGAATAGATTCTTCATTCTCGGTATCTTCGACTGCACGCGGTTTGACAACATTGATCTTGATGGTGATCTGCGTGCCCTTGGAGGTGCCAAAAGTACAATCATAGACACCAACTTCATTTTTTACATCATACTGGACATCGGTTAACGAAACATCTTCATTCTCATCTGTCCATGCTTGAGCATTCGCTCTAGCGATAACTTCACTGTCATTCAGATTCTCGACATCTTCCAAATCCATCATGAAAGAAGATGCGCTGATTCTTTCATTGGCTTCCTTATTGACGACATCGTGTTCACCAGTAACATGCATCATGACCGTTTTCGAGGTACCGGAAGAGGTTTCAGCATTGATTTCGTAATGAACACCTTTGAATAAGGAAGATTTAACTTCCCCATTCAGTAAACCTCTGTTCTTTGGCACAATATCAATATCTTCCGGACGAATTACAATATCAATTGGTTCATTTTTCGCAAAACCATAATCTTCACACTCATAGTCTTCATCATCAAAGGAAACTAAATTATCTTCCTTCATGGTACCGTCGATTATATTCGAGTCTCCGATAAAACGTGCACAGTATTCGTTCACTGGTTCATTGTATACATCCGCAGGCGTGCCAACTTGTTCAATATTGCCATCCTTCATAATGACAATTTTGTCGGACATGGTCAATGCTTCTTCCTGATCATGCGTGACAAAGATAAAGGTAATGCCAACTTCCTGCTGGATTTCCTTTAACTCGACCTGCATTTCTTTTCTTAGGTTCTTATCCAAAGCAGACAAAGATTCATCTAATAAAAGAACTTTCGGTTCATTGACCAAAGCACGGGCAATCGCAACACGTTGCTGCTGACCGCCAGACATTAGGTTGACATCCTTGTGCTCAAACCCTTCTAAGCCAACAAGTGAGATCATACGAGTAACCTTCTGATCCACAATATCTTTTGGCTCTTTCTTGATATTCAGACCAAAGGCGATATTGTCATAAACGTCTAAATGCGGAAACAATGCATAATGTTGGAAAACGGTATTCACATCTCTTTTGTAGGCAGGAATATCCGCAATGTCCTGACCATCCATAATAATATGTCCTTCTGTTGCATCTAAAAAACCTGCAATAATCCGCAATAATGTGGTCTTGCCGCAGCCCGAAGGTCCCAGTAAGGTCACAAATTCATTTTCCATGATATCCAAGGATATTCCTTTGAGTACAACCTGGTTGTCAAATGTCTTGACGATATTTTTAATTTCAATCAGTTTTTTTGCCATAAACTTTCTCCCCTTGATCGATGGAATTTAAAATTCCGGTGGTGTACTGATCCACAGTACCGATGCCGTTTTCTGGGAACGGTTCTCAAGATGATGTGATTCATTTCCTTTAATATAAAATGTATCGCCTTTTTTCAATGCAATACCTTTCCGATTCGACTCTCGGACAAGTCTGATTCTGCCATTTAAAACATATCCGATTTCTTCGCCTTCATGTGGAGCAATCTCTTTGGAACAGATCCCTGGTTGCAGTTCTAGGATAACTGGTTCCATCGAATTCTTCTGCGCATTTGGTACAATCCAGTGCAGTGTGTAACCATCCTGTTCATCATCGAAAGCATCATTCGGTGTAAAAACGACCTTTTCATTGGTGTCTTCTGCGAAGAATTTTGACATGGTAGTACCAAGTGCTTCGGCAATGTCTTCCAGTGTCTGCAAAGAAGGTGATGTCAGGTTTCGTTCCAACTGGGATAGGAAGCCTTTTGTTAACTCTGTCCGAGATGCCAATTCTTCCAGCGTCAAATCATTCTGCACACGTAATTGATTAATTCGATGCCCGATATCGATCATCTCTGCCTCCCCCACATAGTTTTATAACACTAAACATTTTATAACTTTTTATAAAACCTAGAATATGATGGCATAAACCATTTTAGATTGCAATACTTTTTAAACATTTTGTTTACAAATAGTAAACCCGATTCATACATCAAAGAATTTTAGTGCATGGAGATTTCTGAATGACCTTTACATGAATTACAGGTTCTCTTCTTTTCATATTTCTCAATTCGCTGTGTTCTGGTGCAAAAGAGATAATCAATGCTTAGATCAGCGCATACTGATCGCCGATTATATTTCTGAGACCGTCCTCAAGACTTTTCTTTTTTTGTTTGTTGTAATATTTTACAAAATTATACTTTACTAAAAACATATGGCAATCTTGCTTTATATGGATCAATTTGAAGGCTCTAAAGCATTTTTAATTATTTGACAGGATGCCCAGTTGAGAGGTATTTCGTTCGTTAGAATTTCGTAGTTAGATACTATGCTCATCAAAAAAGGTGCTCTTCCCTATCGGAAGAACATCTTTTTACTTAACTGTCTTTGAAAATTACAGCTCCTTCTTGTCTTGTTTACTCGGCTGCTTTAACGACTTCTTCCAACTCTTCCTGTGGGCGGAATCCTAAGGAAGTTGCTACCTGCTCGCCGTTCTTGAATGCAATCATCGTTGGAATCGACATAATGCCGTATCTCTGTGCAATGTCTGGATTGTTGTCGACATTGACCTTTACAAACTTGACACCTGTATGAATGCCCGCCAATGCTTCAACAACTGGCCCTGCCATCTTGCATGGTCCACACCAATCAGCGTAGAAATCAACAAAGACAGATTTGTTGTCCTTTAGTAATGCATCGTATTCCGCTGTACTCTTAATAATATCCATTTCGAAGTACCTCCATGTCTATAGTATTCCATAGGCTTTACCAAGAATCAATTCAAATGCTCAGAGTTTTGCGGCAGCGGCTTCATCCATGATAACGGTAACATCCGGATGATTCTGCAGGATGGATGCTGGACAATCAATGGTCTTTGGACCATTAATCATGCCACGAATAGCATCTGCTTTATTAGCACCGGTTGCAATCAGGATGATCTTCTTTGCCCGCATGATGGATGCTAATCCTTGCGTAATTGCCTTCATTGGCACCTTGTTGATATCACCGTCAAAAAAGCGGGCGTTATCGCGTCTGGTCTGTTCCGTCAGTTTCATCAGATGTGTCTCTTCGGTAAAGGGAGTTCCTGGCTCATTAAAAGCAATATGGCCATCCGAACCAATTCCTAATACCTGAATATCGACGGTATATTTCTTCATTGCATCTTCGTAGTCCTTGCAAGCTTGTTCTTCATTGGCTGCTGTTCCATCTGGAATATGAATATTCTCTTGTGGTATATCAATGTGATTGAACAGGTTGGTGTACATAAAGGTATAATAACTCTGCTCATGGTTCTTTGGCAGACCGACATATTCATCTAAGTTAAAGGTGACACATTTCTTATAGGATGTACCGTTCTTCTCATGATCTTCAATCATTTTCTTGTACAGGCCAATAGGTGATGACCCTGTTGCAAGTCCTAATACAGGATTCTGTTTGGAAGTGACTACTTCCTTCATAATCTGAAATGCCTCTGCGCTGATTTCGTTGTTCGTCTTTCTTACAATCGTTTTGAACATAGTTCCCTCCTTATTCGACACGGATTGCATAATCCGTTGTCCACCGATGATGCGGTTCCAGCAAACTGGTTCCTTCACGTTCTTCAAAAGGAACTTTGACTTCTGAAAAATCTGCATGGCTATGCCATGGTTCAATGCATACAAATGGTGCTTCTGGGCTCCAGAACGCGAGCCACTCATACCCTTCGTAATGCATAGTGACTTTATGGATACCATCTGTCAAGCAAGTTTCCGTACTCTTTGGATCTGTAATAATGATAGTTTTCCTCAGATCGTCTCTTTCCAGAGCAAGGGATGTGATTTGTTTTTTTTCGCCCTTTAACAAGTTCACATCTTCCGGTCTATTGAAGACAAGGTGATAGTCGTCAAATGATTTCTTTGGATCAATTGGGCAGTTGAATGCCGGATGCAGGCCAAAGTTAAATGGCATAACTACCTCACTGTCGTTAGTAATCTCATAATGAATCTCAAGTTCATTTTCATAAAGCGTATATAAAATGTGCATTGTAAATGCAAATGGGAACTGTTTCAGCGTCTCTTCATTATTCTTAAGTTCCATAACTATATGATCATTGTCATGCTCGATACAGACAAAATCACTGTGTCTTGTAAACCCATGGTTTCCAATCGCATATTCTTTGCCATGAATATGCAATTTCTTGTCATAGGTACTGCCGACCACCGGAAATAAAGTTGGATTCCGTCCTGCCCAATACATGTTATCCCCTTGCCACATATATTCGATATTTGTATGATTATCTCTAAAACTATGGATTTCGGAAGCATGTTCAGAAACCGTAACGGTAACATTCTGATTTACTAAAGTATATTCTGCCATGTTTAATCTCCTGTAATCGCTTTTTTATTATAGCAGAGAATTTTGTTCTCAAAATACGAAAAAAATATCTCTTGTGTGTAAACCGGTATACAATTGCTAATTTACAATGGAATTTCATACCGGAATGGTGTACAGTTTTAATGTTAATTAAAAGGAGGATTTATTCACCATGTCATTTATTGAAGGAATCAAAGAAAAAGCCAAGAAGGATTTGAAAACAATCGTTCTGCCTGAATCAGAAGACGAAAGAACAATCCGTGCAGCTGCGAAGGTTGCTGAGGAAAAGACAGCTAATCTTGTATTGCTCGGAGATGAAGAAACAATCAAAGCAGATGCCACAAAATATGGTGTTTCATTGGATGGAGTGAAAGTAATTAACCCAGAAACGGCAGAAAAGCTCGATGCATATGTTGCTCTGTTAACAGAACTACGTAAAGCTAAGGGAATGACACCAGAACTAGCCAAGGAAACCCTGCTCAAAGATAAGACAATGTTTGGTGTTGTCATGGTCAAAAATGGTGATGCGGATGGGTTAGTCTCCGGAGCATGTCATTCGACAGCAAATACTTTAAGACCTGCATTACAGGTATTAAAGACAGCTCCAGGTAAAAAATTAGCTTCTGGCTTTTTCGTACTCGATGTGCCAAATTGCGAATATGGTGACAACGGAACATTTGTTTTTGCAGATTGTGCTCTGAACCAGGATCCTGATTCGGAACAGTTAGCAGCTATTGCTTCCGATTCTGCAGAATCCTTCGAAGCATTAGTTGGCGGACATGCAAAAGTTGCGTTCCTGTCACATTCTACAAAGGGATCTGCAAAACATGCTTTAGTTGATAAGGTCGTTGGCGCAGTAACTGCTGCCAAGAGTGAATATCCATCCCTTGACTGCGATGGTGAATTACAGTTAGATGCTGCCTTAGATCCAACGGTTGCTGCTTTAAAGGCACCAGGTTCTACTGTTGCTGGTCATGCAAACGTATTGATCTTCCCTAACATTGATGCTGGTAATATTGGCTATAAGCTTGTCCAGAGACTTGGCAAGGCAGAAGCATACGGGCCAATGCTGCAGGGTTTAGCGGCTCCAGTCAACGATCTGTCCAGAGGTTGCTTCTGGCAGGATATCGTTGGTGTTGTTGCTATCACTGCTGTACAGGCACAATTAGCTGCCGTAAAGTAAGCAAATTAAAACCAGAAATTTCTTAAGATCCTCACGTTAAATTTTAAAGTAATCACTTGAAAGGTAATGAAACCAATCAAGTGATTTTCTTTATCCATAAAATCTATTTACAAACAATAGATTATACGAAACATTAAAAAAACGGTATTTGAAGCACTCAATAAAATTCAGTATGACGGTACGACGGAATTAACACCTCGGCGAAGAAAAAAATGTTCTTTCATTATGTGTACTTCGAGTTTAGGCGGATGACCGCCTTTTCTATAGGTTGTATCGCATACACCTTGACAAATTCTCCTGTTGAGTATTTGCTTGCATGGTGCTGCCTGGTTTTTAAAATACTGCAGTTTCTAGAAAGATTTCTTTGATGCCGCTGGACATTTGATATTGCTTTTTGATTATCTCTTCGCTGAACTCGTCATAGAAAAGATACATTTGGATTGACTCATTGTCATTAGCGCCAGCCAGCCTGAGAATCAAGATACCTACTTAATCCAAAGAAGTGATTTCACTCCTCATTCTTATGCGTGTTCTTTCTAACCAAGTTGTTTAAGTTCATGACATTGAGAAATTCCAGATTTCTTATTTGGCATTATAAGTACGATGAATCCATTTTTCACCATGATCCCGTTGGAAACATGGACAGTCTTCCGTATGACTGTAAATGATGCCCACTGCCTGCAAAAAAGAGTAAATGGTGACAGAACCACAGTACTTCATACCCCTTTTCTTCAGATCATTGGATATAGTATCGGATAAAGTATCATGAGTTACTTTCAAGTTTTCATAGATAGGACAGTCATTGGTGTAATGCCAGAGATACCTTCCAAAGGAACCATATTCCTTTTCAATCTGCAGCACAATTTTTGCGTTGAAAACCGCAGCATTGATTTTGCCGTGCGAACGGATGATACCAGGATCCTGCAAGAGTTTTTCAACTTTTGCTTCATCATATGCTGCAATTTTCTTGACATTGAAATGACTGAATTCCTTGCGAAAGTTCTCGCGTTTCTTTAATATAGTTTCCCAAGAGAGGCCAGCCTGAAATAACTCTAATAGGAACATCTCATAGAGTTTCTGTTCATCGTGTTCTGGCTTGCACCACTCTTCATCATGGTACTTCTGTAGCAATGGTTTGCCAGCAATGTATACTTCACTGCATTTTGTCATGGATACACTCCTTAATCCAAAAATTTAGCTAACGATGCCTCGTCTTCCCATAGTTCTGCGATGGATCCGTCAAGAGCTTCACCCTGCATCTGTTTCACATAATCAGATGCATCAAAAATTGTTGTCTTCAAATAAAGCAATCACATCAGCATATTTTTCAACAAGGGTTGGTATTTATGATCAATAAAATACGAACAATCGCGCTGATTACTTCAGAGGAATAACATATTTCTTTTTTATATGTGTAATCAATTATTCCATCGCCACAATTTTCATTTGAAATAACTGATCTGAGCGATACCTTCTTCTCATACACGGTCGGAAAGCCTGTCTTAAAATAGGAAAATGCAGAATAGAGATTCCATCCTCAACCCATGGAAAGCATACGGCAGGACTGCGCCTTTATCATGCGATTGATTCATCAAGAGATACTTCGTGCTCTTTTAATATACAAATTCTTCTGCAAAAAAGGAAGCTTCATTTTTTTTATGTTTTACAGTATTGCCGCGAGAGACCAGCTGATTCTAAAAACAATCAGATTCTGCTCAATTTTTATTAATAAATTTTCTAACACTCTACAATTGTGTGGTCGACAAATGGCTTAAATACTAGTATTTCCGCACGTATGTATCTGTATTTAATACCAAATGGCGCATGATTCTCTCTAGCTTTGGCCATTTATCTGTATTTCCTTTCACTCGGAAGAGGTAT
>Ga0070399_1004748_pt1 | contig 11021 bp, 9 predicted proteins | sample BioMet4_FD_61217 | JGI IMG/M metagenome (GOLD analysis project Ga0070399, IMG submission 61217) | Microbial communities from bioreactor (seeded with sewage sludge) at LBNL, California, USA - Biofuel metagenome 4 (version 1) | ecosystem: Engineered > Bioreactor > Anaerobic > Unclassified ... | reverse complement strand
TTCGAGCCGTCTTCGCCACCAAAGGACGTTCCGGCGCCGATCCCTCGTCGGATTTCATGACACCAGTCAGATTGGCAATGGCTTCCACACCACTCAATGCCAGAATGACACTGACAAAACTTACCCAATTCTTCGAAAACGTGGCATGTGGCGGTTCCAAGTGTGAAAACGTCAGGTGGGGAATGCTCAGTCCGATAATGATCACAACCATGGCCACCATCGGCAACGCCAGGGTAATGGCAAAACTACCGCTGTGCTTTGGACCAAAGTAGTTTACAAACCCGACAAGCAGAATGAACCCGATGGTTGCCGCCTTGATGTGTTCCTTTGGAACCCCAAAGTAACTCATTGCATCCCAACAGCTTAATGACGCCGTAACAATGAAGTCCGCCAATAGCAACAACGCCCCCAACACTGCAAGCACCCGACTTTGCTCCCGCGCCGATGAATACACCCCACCCCCGTCTGGAAAGTGCTTGCAGATGATGATGTAGTTAAACCCCACGATGCCCGTCAACGCGCAGACAGCCAGAATGATTGGGAAAGAAGAGAATTGCGCGGCTACAAACGCCATGCCTATGACATAGGCCTTGCTTGTGCCCCAGTCTCCGTAAAGCAGGCCTGCCGCTCTCTTCCAATCCAAATTACGCGGTCGATGTGAACTGCCACTATCCATAAATCAATTTCGAACCGCTGAATCCTGTATTAGATAAAATGAAGATCATCAATACCCCACCATACTGAGGGGAAAGGGTCTTTTTCGTCAAATAGAGAAAAAAACGCGTCTTTTCCCTTCTATCTTGACACGACGGGGGAGCCGCCTAGAGTGAACCAAATCAAACCAGTTCAAGCCTATGCTCAAAAAACTGACGATCCTTCTCATTACGCTCCTCACAACGTTAACGTTGCAAGCTCAAACCTCCCCTCGAATCAAGGTCCTCTTGATCAGTGGCGATGATGTTTCCGCTCACAATTGGAAGGAGATGGCAGAGTCAACCCGTCAACTTCTGGTCAACTCTGGAGAATTTGAAGTGACTGTATCAGAAGAACTTAATGCTCTTGAATCTGACACGCTGGCAAAAGATTACGATGTCATTTTCATGACTCGTTACAACACCAAGGCGGCTATCTCTGATAAAGCCAAGAGTAATCTTCTCTCTTTTGTAAAATCTGGAAAAGGTTTCGCCATAGCCCATCTGGCCAGCGCATCATTTCCAGATTGGCCGGAATTCCGCACAATGGTTGGACGCTATTGGGTGATGGGGACATCCGGCCACAATCCGCGCAAGCCTTTCAAAGTTGTCATTGCAGACAAAAAGAGCGAAATCACAAAAGGATTAACTGATTTTGAAGTGGACGATGAACTTTACGCCAAACTGCAAGGAGATGTTCCCATCCACGTTCTTGTGACGGGAGATTCCGATTTCAGCAAAAAAACCGAACCGCTCGCATTCACGCTCAACTATGGTTCAGGGCGGGTGTTTCACTCTGCCTTTGGCCATGATGGCAAGGCGCTTAAGACTCCGCAAGTCTCTCAATTGATCGTTCGCGGCGTCAAATGGGCGTCTGGCAAATAATTTGCCACTTCGCAGACAGTTTGCTCTTCTGCCGTGAAAAAGGAAAAAGAGTCAGGAAAAACTGAATCTGTCGTTGATCTCGATCTACGCGTCAATACAGGGCCTGCCATCATTGCGGAAATAGCCGGTCTGGCTGAAAAAGACGGGGCTTCGGTTTTGAGTGAAATCTCACGAAGCCTTCTGGTAAGTAAAGGAGCAGATTGGACCGTTCCAATCCTCGGTGAATATCTCCAACTCCAGCCTGATTCCGCCTGTCTGTTTGCGTTAGCGTGGGATCGATGTTCTCATCAACTTGTTGGCCATGGAGCCATGTTCCATTCGGCCCGCTATTCCCATGCAGGTTTCATTGCTCACGTTCGAACGAAAAATGAAGTCAAAAACCTGGGGGGCGGCAGTCTGATTGTCAAACACCTCTTACATCAGGCATTTGACAGAGGGATCAAATATTTGGTTCTTCGAACGGATGACAAACTTTTGTCAACAGAACAAGGGGAGAAGGAAATGAAGAGTTTTTATGAACAGATCGGGTTCACCATTGTTGCGGAGCAGAAATTAAGCGACACGGTCCACCGTCTGATGGCCTTGGATTCCGAAGTCTTTCAAGCAGTAGAGAATGATAGAAGCTCCGATGAAATTCTCCGGCTTCAGAATGCGCTTCGGATTTCACTGACAAGAAGTCTGATTGGCACAGTTCCATCCGCCATGAAGATGGAATCCGTGCAGGCGGGAGATCTCTCTGCGCTGTTTCTACTGCTCAACGCGTGTCCGCAACGGGATTTCCAATTCAAACTCACCTCTTGGGACATCCAAAACGGACTGGAGTTTGAACGTCAATTTATTGTTTCCATCCGCCCGGCACTCGCAAATCAGGACCAACTGGAAGATGCCTCCATGGTTCTACGAGATGAGTTGGGCCGGTTGCTGGCTGTTTGTGCAGCCCGTCAGGTCATGCCATCCACACGTCAGACATTCCAAATCGATTTCTACTGTCTTCCCGTCTTTCTTGAGCACAACCACAATCATGTTAAAAAACTGGTTGAAGCCGTCATCACCCGCATCTCACAAGCCATGCCCAAACATAGGTCGATAACGCTGTTCTTCCGGGGATTGGATGAAGCAAAAATCGGAGTGTTCAAGAACCTCGGCTTTGATGAAACAACCCATTTTGTCTCATACTCACTTCCAGATTTGGGCCGTATGATCGAGGCTGGGGAATATCAGAGAATCCTAAACAAACCATGATCTCTTCAATAAAATTGACCACCGGGGCCTTGGGACTTTTCATGGTCACCCAGTGTGCCATCGACGCCATGGAAAACCCCATTTCATCACAACATCCAATGCAAGAATGGCGTGACTCACACCAAATCATCGACCTCCATCAACACATGGATTACACCCCCGAACTACTTGCACGCGCTGTCCGTGTGATGAACGCCTCGGGAATCGGTCTGGAAATTGATCTCACGCCCGGAACAGTCACTCGCGGTCCGAATGGTGCCCCCAGCGAATTTGAAACTCATAAGAAGCTTGAGGACACCCTCTTTCCCGGCCGTTTTGTCCAATACATGAATCTGGATTTTGAAAACTGGGATCAACCGGATTTTCCTCAACAAGCCGTCAAACAAGTGGAAGAAGGCCATCGCCTTGGCGCCGCGGGTTACAAGGAATGGAAACGCTTCGGGCTTGGACTCCATGACAAGAATGGGAATCTCATCAAAATTGACGATCCCAAACTTGACCCCATGTGGGAACGGCTTGGGGAACTCAACATGCCTGTCTCCATCCACGTCGGTGATCCAAAGGCCTTTTTTGAGCCTTACAATGAGCGCAATGAACGTTGGAAGGAATTGAAAGACCATCCAAAATGGTGGTTTGGGGACACAAACAAATTCCCTTCATTTAATGAGCTGCACGAAGCGCTCAATCGCGTGATTGCCCGGCATCCACACACCACTTTTGTCAGTGTGCATTTTGGGAACAACGCCGAGGATATTGATTGGGTGGCGCGCTCGCTGGACAAGTATCCCAACATGTATGTTGACCTAGCTGCGCGCATTCCAGAACTCGGTCGTCACGATCCCCAAAAGGTCCACGATCTCTTTGTCAAATATCAAGACCGCATCATTTTTGGAACAGACTTTCAATCGTTGGAAAACAAAATGATTCTCGGCTCCAGTGGCAACGAGCCGCCTCCCACCGAGGCCGATGCCATCGTATTCTTTTTAAAGGAATACCGTTGGCTGGAAACATGGGACAAAAACTGGCTCCACATGACTCCCATTCAGGGAGATTGGACCATCAACTCGATTGGACTACCCGCTCCTGTTCTGCGAAAAATCTACTTTGACAATGCACGCCGTCTTCTGGCGCCTGCACTCCCCTTTCCCGTTGCCAAGGCTCGCCACACCACCGTTGATTTTACACCGGACGGCGATATCAGTAAAACGATCTGGCAAACAGCCGAACCTCAATTCATGGATTTGGGAAGCATTGATTCCGTTGCTCACCCGAATTTCTCAACCACAGTCCGTTGCCTCTGGTCGGACCAATATCTCTACATCGCCTACGAGTGTCCATTCACCAAGTTGACCACATTCGAGCCAGCATCTGGGAAACGAATCCACCTCACTGAGGTGGGAAAGAGCCTCTGGGATCGGGACGTCATCGAGGCGTTTATCGGAAGCAACACCAACAATTTGAATCAATATGCTGAATTTGAAGTTGCGCCCACCAATGAACGACTTGATGTAAAGGTGGATCTTCCCCAGAAAGACTTCAACTGGAACAGCCAGTTTGAATCAGCGGTTAAAGTTGACACAAAGAAACAGATTTGGACGTGTGAGATTCGCATCCCATTTTCCGCCTTGAGCAATAAAAAACCAGAGAAAGGCGCCCGTTGGCGAATGAACCTCTACCGGTGTGATTATGCAAACAACACTTTTCTAGCATGGCGGCCCGTTTTACAGGGGAGTTTCCATGTGCCAAAGCGTTTTGGCATCCTTGAGTTCGTCGAGTAAAACAAAAGGGGAAATTATTTGATTCACAGCAAAGTCCCAGAGTAACTGAGATGGATCATCCCCAGATTCAAGGCAGGCTGAGATAAGAAAGAACAACGAACATATCCTCTTTGCCAACACCATGGCCTCGTCTCAAGCTATTCCTCCCCTGCTAATTCGAAAATTTCTTATGGCAGCCACATTATATTAGAAAAAGCCCACTTTACCGCGGGACTTGATTGTCACTTATATTTTTAATTAATTTATCTCATATGTCCCATTTTATCCCTATAGATGTCCCAAATGCATATAGTTTTTCTGACAGTTATAGGCTTTAATATGAGCATGTAGTGGAAAGAAAGTAACTTTCAGATAGTGAAAGTTCCGAGTGTTCCATTACAGAGATTAACCTTTAGCTGACAAGCCATGAATAAAGTGCTTTTTTTGGTAACGTTGGGGTTTTCAGTCGTGTTTTCAACAAACGCGAGCCTCATCAACTTTGATGATCTGAATGATCCTGATGGCACTGCGCTTTCAACTTACGATGGTTTTACATGGAAAAATTTTTATCTCTCCAATGGAGCAGATGATGCCACATCTTATCCGGCAAGGGTGTCCCCTAATAATTTCATTTACAATTATTCCTCTTTTGGTGGAAACCCGGAAATAACGAGCAGTGGCACATTCAATTTGGTTTCTGCTTATTTGACTGCACCACTCACCACAGACGGATCCATCACCATCTATGGTTTGTTAGATGGAAAACAAGTTTGGCAACAGACTGTTGAAATCAATCATCTCACCCCTACGTTTGTTTATTTTAACAACACAAATGAAATCAATGACGTTGTCTTTCACACGGGTGACGTACAAGGTGTTGCGATAGACAATCTAAAAGTCTGGACCTTTGCTGCTGTTCCTGAACCTGACACCTATCTCTCCGCACTTGGGTTGGTGGGAATGTTCTTTCTACTCCTAAAAAAGCGAATATAATTCCGTTCAAACAGTTTTTTTGACTAAGCCCCGAAAAAGAATCTTTTCGGGGCTTTTCCATAAAACGGAGTGACTCCCAACATGGAATTCAGAAATGGCAATCACACTCTTATAAATCGTTATTTTTCAAAAGATTAGAGAGTTTCCCATGTCCCATTACTTTCAAGAAATGTCCCAAATCCATCTTATTTATTGGTGTGGCTTACATTAATGGGACTTTTCACCAATTGTCCAAAAACTGTAAGTTACTCAATCGTTCTCGGACTGTCCAAGCGGCCATGTGGGACGAATATCCGCATCTAAGGGAGTTGGGGAGGCGCCTGCTAGGAATTTCCGCTCGGCCACAATTCCAATCATCGCTGCATTATCCGTCGAAAATTTCCGGTCTGCCAGTTGCAATCTTATTCCATCCCGTTGACAAGCGACAGCAAGCTCCTTGCGTAGTGCACTGTTACAAACAACGCCGCCCGAGCAAGTGACACAGCGAACCCCCAGACGCTTTGCCGCACGCATTGTCTTTTTGACCAAGACTTCAATTATTGCCGCCTGAACACTGGCACAAACATCACGAAGCGATTGTTCACTCTCGAATAACGCAGGGTTCTTTTGTAAAAAATAGCGCACGGACGTCTTGAGCCCCGCAAAACTAAAATCATCATTCGGCTCATTTAGCATGGGGCGTGGGAAAGCATAAGCTTTGGCGTTTCCACGAGCTGCCAAGCGGTCAATCTCCGGTCCAGCCGGGTATGCAAGTCCAATGAGTTTTCCGACTTTATCAAAACACTCGCCAGCAGCATCGTCCACAGTCGATCCCATGACCTCATGGCGCAACTGATCCTTCACATGAATCAGTAACGTATGCCCACCGCTGACAATCAGCGAGACGGATGGCTGAAATTGGGAAAAATCTCCCACTGGAGGATCGCCTGAAATCCAGGGGGAATAGAGATGGGCTTCATGATGGTTGATGCCCAGAAATGGTTTGCGAATGCTGTAAGCCAGCGCCTCACCTGCTTTCAATCCGACCAACAACGCACTAGGCAATCCCGGGCCTCGGGTGGCAGCAACCACATCCACCTGCCCCATCGTGATGCCTGCCTTTTGCAAGGCAGAGCGCGTGACAGGGATTAGGTTACGCAAATGCTCGCGTGTTGCCAATTCAGGAACCACCCCCCCATATTCGGCATGCAAAGCGATTTGGGATGAAACACTATTTGCGAGGACCCGAGAGTCATGAATGACAGCGGCGCTCGTTTCATCGCACGAACTTTCCAAAGCCAAGAGATACATGCGCCTTACTTTGCCGCGACTTTTGTCGGATTACGTTGCGAATAAAGGAGCACGCCCTTCAGGACATCCATGGCGCGTTCAAGTTGAACGTCATGGATATTTTCAATGCGCTCACGTTCCTTGGGATCAAGAGTGGCCAGCACGCCTGGTGTCCGTTTCCGATAAAGATCATACTCATCAGCATCGCTCATGGAAACAACGATGTCGGGAGTAATGCCGTGCTCGTGAATGACCTTATGACTCGGGGTATAATACTTGGCCGTGGTCAAACGCAATGCACAGCCATCCGGTAATGGGAGAATGCTTTGAACCGAGCCTTTGCCAAAGGTCTGCTCTCCAATAATGATGGCATGTGTCTTTGCCTGCAAATCCTGCATGCAGCCAGCGACAATCTCCGCTGCACTGGCACTGCCCACATTCACCAGAACCACCATCGGCAAACCAAGTGGTTTTCCCGTTCCTTTGGCCCGATATTCGGTGCGTTGATTCGCATTGCGGCCTTCCGTGGAAACAATCAACTGTCCGCGGTCAACAAACTTTTCGCAAACTTCACCCGCTTGTTCCAGCAAGCCACCGGGGTTGCCGCGCAAATCCATGATCAACGCCTTCATATCCTGATCCTTCAACTTTTTCAAAGCCGTTTCCAATTCGCTGGATGTCTTTTCACCAAACTGGGTCAGGCGGACATAACCAATCTTGTTTTCTCCGATGGGAAATTCGCCTTTGCCATTAATGTCTTTGACTGTATTAACCTTGATGCTGGCACGAGTGAGTTTGTAATCTTTTGTCACGCCTGTGGACGGGCGATAAATCGTGAGGGTCACATCCGTTCCCGGATCGCCGCGCAGGTGTTTCACCGCGTCTTCAATCGTCAGTTTATCAGTGCTCTTCCCCTCGATTTTGATGATCCGGTCCAAGGGAAGAATGCCCGCGTTGAACCCGGGGGTGTCTTCCATGGGAGAAACCACGGTCAAATACTTGTCCTTGCTCATTTGAACGACGATTCCCACGCCGCCAAACTCACCTTGCGTGTCTTTTTTCAACTCGTCAAACTTCGCCGCATCCATGAATTCACTGTGCGGATCAAGTGTGTTGAGCATCCCTTTCAATGCTCCGTGAATCAGCTCTTCCGAAGTCAATTTATCGCCATCCACATATTCCTGGCGTACTTTTTCCAACACTTCGGCCAGAAGTTTGTACTGCCCGTACATATTCTCCTTTGGCGACGCTGAAGCAGAGTAAACATAGATCTGCGCACCAAAAAATAGATTCACCCCAAGCAGCGCAAGCAACACACCGTAAACGATACGTCGATTCATATAGCAAAATTGAGGATAAGGCCCAACCGTCTTTTAAGCAAGGGCCCCCTGCAACGTTTTGAGAAGCACTTCAACACAAGGCAGATCCTCCTGAACCGTTACTTTGGGGTTGGGAGTTTTGCTCAAAACCAGTTTCACTGGCTGGCCAATCACCTCGCAAGCCGCCGTGTCATCGGTCACTTGGATTCCCCTTGCACGAACCAGAGAAAGCGCCTTCTTAATCACATCCACACGAAAGGTTTGCGGTGTCTGCACAGCCCAAAGTCGAGATCGTTCCAAATGACGCGTGATCACCTGACCGTCGTCCGAAGCCTTAATTGTGTCGGCCACTGGATGCGCCGCAACAGCGGCCCCCGTCTGCCGTGCAGCCTCAACCGTCTCCGCTATCAGCGTGACAGAAGTGCAGGGCCGGGCTCCATCCTGAATGGCCACGATATCTGCCTCAGGTGAGAGATTTTGCAGGCCGTTCCAAACCGAATCCTGCCGTTCCTTGCCTCCAACGGTCAGCTTGAACTTCTTCTTGAATCCGTATTGCTCTGCCAGATCGGTAAACGCTTTTTGCATTCCATCGCGCACGACTAAAATGATTTCATCAATGCAGTCGGCATGATCAAAACGTCCCCATGTATGAGCGATGACAGGTCGTCCAGCCACAGGCATGAAGAGTTTATCCATGTTGGGGCCCATTCGGGTTCCTTTGCCTGCTGCCACAATGATTGCAGAAGTCATAATACGACCATTAAACATCCTCCCGAGAGCAGAGTGCAAGCGGATGATTGAAAAGAATTGATGGCATCTCCATACGTGTTTTCCCCTCTCTTCCGACTATTTCAGCTTGAGTTTTTACCAATTCTACCTATAAAAGCCACTCACGAATCCATGATGAAATACACTTGTCCCTCTTGTGGGCAACATGTGGAGTTTTCGGAACAATGGACAGATAAGGAGGTCAGTTGTCCAAATTGTAACGCGACAATCCACCTGGAGCCAGAATCGTCGTCTTCCGCAATCCGTATTCCCAAGCAGAGAGAGGTGGCAACACGCCAGCCTGTTGAAACACCCGTTGCCTCTGTTGCCAGGCGGATCATTGAGAACATCGAAAAGGTGATCGTTGGGAAACACGATGCCATTGAACTGACTTTGACTGCTTTTTTTAGTGAAGGCCATGTTCTATTGGAAGACGTTCCGGGAGTTGCCAAAACAATGCTTGCACGATCTCTTGCACGCAGTCTTGGATGCCGTTTCAAACGCATTCAATGCACACCAGATCTATTACCAGGAGATATTACAGGAAGTTCCATCTTCAATCCAAAAACCACCAATTTCGAATTTCGTCCCGGTCCTCTGTTTGCCCAGATCGTCCTGGCGGATGAAATCAACCGTGCGACACCGCGTTCTCAATCGGCCCTACTGGAAGCCATGGCGGAACGCAAAATCACAGCCGACGGCACAAATTACGATCTCGAACCGCCGTTCTTCCTCATTGCCACACAAAACCCCGTGGACCATGAAGGCACGTTCCCGCTTCCCGAGGCGCAACTGGACCGTTTTCTGGTACGGCTTAGTCTCGGCTATCCAGAAAAAGAGGATGAAATTGTCATGTTGCGCCAACTCCAGCAACAGCATCCAATCGATACACTTGAAAGTGTCGCCACTGCTGAGGAAGTGGTGGAATGCCAGCGGGCCGTTCGGGCTGTGTATGTCGATGAAAAGGTGGCGCGTTACGTTGTGGATCTCATGGAAGCCACACGGGAACACCCCGATCTTTCGCTGGGAGGAAGTCCCCGCGCCTCCATGGCGCTCCTGCGCAGTGCCCAGGCACTGGCCGCCATCAACAGTTTTGATTTCGTCATGCCAGACGATGTCAAACAAATGGCTCCACATGTTCTGGGGCACCGGCTTATCATGCGTCCAGAAAGCCGACTTCGCAAACGCACCGTTCAAAAAATCCTGAGTGAAATCCTCCACAGCGTCACCGTTCCAACTGTAACCGCATCCGCGCGATGAAATGGTTTTTCGGCACGATTCTTCTACTCGTGTTGGGGGTGTTCTTCCACCTCACCCTTCTCGTTTACTCCATGTACGTCCTTTTAGGCGTCCTGTTTGCCAGTTGGTTTTTCACAAAAATTTGGACCATGGGAATCGAAGCGAGGCGATTCAGCAGCGAAGAGGTGCTGGAAATCGGTGGTAAAGCGGAAATCAAGGTTGCCGTTCAAAACACCAGCCGATGGTCCATTCCCTGGCTTCTGCTGGACGATTCATTGCCCAACGCTGCGCTCACTCAGATGCCCGCCCGCATCAAAGCACAGGGGGTCCGGCTGACTCTGACTCATCTACCACCTGGAGAAATGGAAATTCTGAGCTACGAAGTTCAATTCATCCAGCGCGGCTATTACCAGCTCGGTCCCCTGCTCGCGGAGACCGGAGACATGTTTGGTTTGCATCGCCATTTTCGCGTTCTTACTGAGCCGCATTTTGCAATGGTACTGCCACGCGTGCTTGCGCTTGAAGGCTATAGTTTGTCGTCACGACGCCCCATCGGTGAAATCAAAATCATGCACCGGCTTTTTGAAGATCCAACTCGTTTGGCCGGCGTGCGTCCCTATCAAAACGGAGATCCGCTCAACCGCATTCACTGGCGGGCCACAGCCCGGACAGGAGATTTACAAAGCCGCTCGTATGAAAGTTCCTGTGTTGCCGGAGCCACGTTGCTGCTCGATTTTCACTCATTGAGTTATTCGGGGCCCAATGGCAAAAACTCCTCTGAACTAGCCATCACCGCGGTTGCCTCGTTAGCCAACGCTGTTTTCCTGACAGGACAGCAAATTGGCTTCATTACAAAT
>Ga0070399_1004743_pt1 | contig 11024 bp, 11 predicted proteins | sample BioMet4_FD_61217 | JGI IMG/M metagenome (GOLD analysis project Ga0070399, IMG submission 61217) | Microbial communities from bioreactor (seeded with sewage sludge) at LBNL, California, USA - Biofuel metagenome 4 (version 1) | ecosystem: Engineered > Bioreactor > Anaerobic > Unclassified ... | reverse complement strand
ATATTGTTCCTAAATATGGCAATTCAAGTAGCGCTTCAATTCCTGTTACTCTGTGCGAACACTACAACGAAATGTATGCGAAAAAAAATAAACAAACTATTTTGTTTGCTTCTTTTGGTACAGGTATGTCGTTAGGAGCGGTATATATGGAACTCCCTAAATTCAAAAACTGCAAATTTGTAGATTACCCTCATTCTATTTAAGGGCTATGGAGGTAACAAAAATCAAAAACACTTATTTCAATTCTAATACTTATATACTGTCCATATCTGATTCACAAGAAATATGGCTTGTGGATTGTGGTGATATCAAGCCTATCTACGATTGGATGGAAAAAAATGGAAAAACAAATGTAACAGGAGTTCTCCTTACTCATTCTCATTTCGATCATATTTATGGTTTGAATAATCTCTCAGAAAAATTTCTGAATATCAATGTTTATGTTGCTAATAAAGAAGGCAAGGATGCGTTATATGATATAAAGCAAAATGGATCCAAGTATGCCGAAATTCCTTTTGTTTTGGCAGATAATATAAACGTATATTTATTGCAAAATGTAGATGAAGATATTATTCTTTGGAAGGATATCAAAGGAAGTTGTCATTTCATGAAAGGGCATAGTCAAGATTCGGTCTGTTTCGAGTTTGCTAATTACTTGTTTACTGGGGATTCATTTATACCTAATATTAGGACGGTATCTAAATTGAAGGGAGGAAATAAAGAAGAAGCTAAACAAACAGTGCTTAACATAAAAAAAACATTTAGTGGAGATACTGTTATTTGCCCAGGTCATGAGGAAATGTGTTATTTGAAAGAAGTAATAATAGAGAAAATGTATTAACCAGTATTGGTAAATATTAATACCAAATACAGTAATTAAAGATAGTAACTATATATGCAAAAAAATGTAATTGAATATTTGATAAGAACTGTATCGTTGCACCCTGATAAAATAGCAGTGCATGATATGGGTACTGAAATAACTTTCAATCAGCTTTATATGGCGGCATGCCGTATTGCCTCTCGAATTACGTCATATAATATTAAAAATACTCCTATTGGAGTATATATACCCAAAGGATATAAAGCCATACAAGCTTTTGCAGGAATAAATATGAGTGGCAATTTTTATGTTCCATTAGATACCAAATCGCCTGATACTAGAATATTATCTATTGTAAATGTACTTGACTCTTCTTTAATAATCACCGATAGAGAACACTATGAAAAAATATATTCAATATACCACAAAACAATAATAGTCATAGAAGATATATTGGATGACATGTATGATATACATTCTGTTGATATGGAGCTTAGTACACAGATTGATGCCGATCCTGTGTATTCTATTTTTACTTCTGGTTCAACAGGAATTCCAAAAGGCGTTGTTATCTCTCATCGTGGGGTAATTGACTACATTGATTGGGCAGTTGAAACATTTAAAATAGATAGCACGGCTACGATAGGGAATCAAGCTCCTTTTTACTTTGATAATTCTACACTAGATATTTATTTGATGTATGCTACAGGAGCAACTCTAAATATTATCCCTGAAGAGAACTTTATATTCCCCACTAAGTTGATAGATTACTTGAATGACAACAAAATATCATTTGTTTTCTGGGTTCCTTTTGTTTTAATCAATGTTGCTAACTTTAAGATATTCGATATAAAATTACCGCTATATTTGAAAGATGTATTTTTCGCCGGTGAAGTGATGCCTAACAAGCACCTCAATTATTGGAGAAAACATTTACCTCAATGTCGCTATGTTAATTTGTATGGTCCCACTGAAATTACCGTGGATTGTACTTATTATATAGTTGGACGTGCTTTTTCCGATGATGAGTCATTACCAATAGGTTTTGCTTGCAAAAACAGCGATGTACTTATTTTAGTCGATGGGAAACGTGAAGCTGTTGTTAATGAGCAAGGAGAACTTTGTGTACGAGGAACTTCTTTGGCTTTGGGCTATTATAATGATGAGGAGAAGACTCGTCAAGCTTTTGTACAGAATCCACTTAACACTCATTATCCTGAAACTATCTATTGTACCGGAGATATTGTGTATCGCAATGAACTTAGTGAAATTATATATGTAGGCAGAAAAGATTCCCAAATAAAGCACAATGGCTACCGTATTGAGTTGGGTGAGATTGAAACCGCTATATTGAGTAATCATATTGTAGATAATTGCTGTGTAATATATAATTTTACGCAGAAGAAAATTGTACTTTTCTACCAGTCAAATGAAGAGTTAAATATGGCTGAATTTAGGAAATTTATCCTTACTCATATCCCCAAATATATGATGCCTTCTGAATATCATCGAATAGAATCTATTAAGCAGAACAATAACGGAAAGATAGATCGTCTGTTTTATAGTAAACAAGTCAATGGATAATTATATATAAGCACTCATTTTAAATAATTGAAAATTGAGTAAGTATTTAAGAAGCTTATCGACCATCATCACAAAAGAATAATTAGATGAATAAAGTTTATTCTATAGATGCTTTGAATAAATATTTTAATACCATAAGGCAGAAAAACGAGGGACTTATTACAAACTTTTTTTTAAATCCACTAAAACATTCGCTTTGGATTGAAAAAGGGGAGCTTCATTCTGTAGTTACAGATGATTGTTATTTTATTATTCGCAAAAGTGAATTAGTGAATCACTTGTTTTTTATAGCGACTAATACCAGACAGTTGGCAAACGGATTGAAAGAGATTCTTCCTAAAATTACTTTTCGAGTGATGATAGATATAGTAGGAAATATGAAAGTTGAACCATTGAAACAATTGTTTCTTGAAAATGGGTTTAGTGAGTTCGAAATAATTTACCGAATGAATAGAATAGGATTTCCTAAATATTCAGCGCTTGATCCCCACGTTCAATACGCTTCAATAGAAAATTTAGATACTATTTATTTACTATTATGTAAATACTTTAATCCGTTATCAGAGCAGATACCTGAAAAAGAAGAAATAGAAAAACTGATATCAGAGAATAAAATTTTAGTTTATAAAAGTGATAAAAAAATATATGGCTTTATTATATTCGAATTAATAGGACTCACTCTTTATCTTCGATATTGGTTTGTTGCTCCCTCATTTCGGAATCTGCGTATTGGTTCCAAACTTTTCAATTCTTTTATGTACGAAGGAAGAAGTACCAAAAGACAGTTGTTTTGGGTAATTGCCAACAATAATAACGCGATTAAACGCTATGAACACTATGGATTTAAAGTTGAAAATCTGTTTGATCATGTGCTAATGAGAGAATCTTGACTATATCAAAAAAATAATGTTTACTTAATATAAATATGTATAAGTCGTTAGTAACAATAGTATGTACTACATATAATCATAAATCATATATAAGGCAATGTATTGATGGTTTTATGATGCAAAAAACCGATTTTGCTTTTGAAGTCCTAATTCATGATGACGCATCAACTGATGGAACAGTTGATATTATTCGTGAATATGAAGAAGAGTATCCAAATATAATTAAACCAATATATCAAAAAGAAAATCAATATTCTAAAGGGATAGATGTTTCTATATATATTTTTCCTCATTTGAATAGTAGATATATAGCATGGTGTGAAGGAGATGACTATTGGATTGATCCTCTCAAATTGCAGAAGCAAGTGGTATTTATGGAAAGCCATGAAGATTATTCTATGTGTTTTCATAATGTGTGGAAGTTAGAAAATTCAAAAATGAATAAATTTTCATTTTTACGAAAAGAAGAAATTTATGCAAGTGATATTATAAATGATTGGATTGTTCCTACATGCAGTGTTTTATTTAGGAGGAATTGCTTCAATATCGATGATTATCATAAAGTTTTGTGTGTTGTAGGCGATTTTAACTTATTTATAAATCTTTCCCAGAATGGAAGAATTCATTATATAAATTCAATAATGGGAGTTTACCGTATACATTCTAATGGAATAACATCTATTTCATTGGCAAAAATGGTTTCACAAGACGCTTTCTTAAATCAAATAGAAAAAATGTCTAGAGTGTATACAAAAGTTAGAGGTTTATTATGTGAACAATATATTTCAGCTGCCCTCTCTTTTGCATATATGGCTTTGAAAGGTCACAATATGAAGTATTTTATTCATTTTCTATTACTAGCACTTAGAAGAAAGAAGATCTTGGTTCTCAAATCTATTTTTATCCGAGTAAAGAAAAAAGCATTTTCCTTATCTAGCATACTCTAATATGTCAGCTTCTCAAGTTATATTATTAATCGAAACAATCTTTGCGTATTGGTTTATATATTCATTGAGGAAAAAAAAGTTTATCCCCTCTTTTTTATTGGTAATACTAGGCGTCTCATTTTCCTTTTGGTATACGATACCAGTGCTATTGAGTAATATAGGCTATTGGTTTATATTTGAGTCAATGGTAAAGATTTCTATAAATGAATATAATTTATTTGCGATAGGCGAGATTTCTTTTTTTATTCTAATACTTTGCATCTTTAAATATTCATTAAAATATAGAATAAGAAATATAATTACAATAAAAGAGCGTCCTCATCTTCGAAATAAAGAATTGTTTCTTATTATATATTCAATACTATTTTTGATTTACAATTTTATTTTTAACTCTAATTATATTAAGAATAATGATATATCAGAAGCTCAAAATGGAATATTTGTCTTATTTTATTTTTTTGCTTCTTATTTAACTTCATATTTTTATGTTAATATATTTTTAAATAGCTCAAATAAGAGAAATTCGTTGTTTTTAGCATTAATAATAATCTTTTCTGTTTATAGTGTGTTTGTAGCGGGTGCTAGAATTTATTTAATAGTTTTTATTTGGTTATATGTTGCAAAAAAATGGAAATATATTAGAGAGAAAAAAAAAATGAAATTATTTTTCCCTGTACTCATTTTAATCTTATGTATTTCTTTTCTTCTACCTTTTCTAGCCAACAAACGCACAGGAAATGAAAATAATTCTCTAGATTGGAGTTCCGTTGGAAATTTGACTTTATTCCATCTAAATTTAAAACTAAACAGCATTGCTTATAGTACTGCCCTCATAACATATGATGGAGAGGGATTTGCTAGCTATAAACCTTACATTGGAAGTTTATTTAAATATATTCCTCGTGCTGTCTGGACAAACAAACCAACTCCTACAAGTTATGATGGAACGATTGCAGGTACCCCTTCTAGGCGTATTCCTACTCTATTGAATTTTCAGGATGTGGAATACGCAAATGTTGGAGTATCAGCTTTTACAGTTTCGTTATGGCAAGGTGTTTTTTTTGTATTATTGGCTTTATTGATAAATGTTATTTACTTAAGGATAATTTTAGCTTTATTTACAAATAATTCATATTGGGTAAAAGCTATAGGTTTTAATTTATTGTATTTTCCACAGCTAATATTAACACCTAGTTTTGGTGATAATTTAATTCAAAAAATATTTGAAATATTTATTTTAGTGGCTTTTCTCTTTCTATTTGGAATTCTTAAATTTAAAACAATTTTTAATGAGAATTATTACGTTTCAAGGCGGTTTAGGTAATCAATTGTTTCAATATGTCTTTTATCTATGGCTAAAAAAAAATACTAAAAACAAAAGAATATGGGGATATTATCCAATCTCAGGTCTCAAAGGACATAATGGACTTGAAATAGAAGAAAAATTTAAAGTAAAATTGCCTGCATCAAATAAGGTAATTTCCATATATGTTATTCTCATAAAGGCATTAAATGTTATCTTACCCAAATGGAAGCTTATATCAAATGACTATTCTTTTGATATAAACAGTATTCTTTATGAAGGTTATTGGCAAGATATTTCTTTTCTCATTGAAAATTTTAATATAGAGTTTATACTTCCATCAAAATTAGATTTAGTGAACGAGGATTTAAAAAACAAGATATTAAAGATGAATTCTGTAAGCATACACGTTAGATGTGGAGATTATCTTTCACCAAAATATGTTTCAATATACGGTGGAATCTGTACTATAGAGTATTATAAAAGGGCCATAGAATATATAATACAAACAGTCGATAATCCTACTTTTTTTGTTTTTTCTGATGACATCGAATGGGTAAAAAATAATATAACTGTAAATAATGCCATATTTGTATCTAATAATAATGGTATTAATAGCTTTTTAGATATGTATTTGATGAGTATATGTAAACATAATATTATAGCAAATAGTTCTTTTAGTTGGTGGGGAGCATACTTAAATAAAAATAAGAATAAAATAGTAATAATGCCTAATAAATGGTTTAACTCCAAGTTACCTGATCCTAATGTTTTTGATAATAAATGGTTGAAATTATCGAATGAATAAACAAAGTGCAAAGATAAGTGTCATAATACCATGTTTTAATGCAGAGTTCTATTTGAGAGAAGCATTAGATTCTATTGTTCAACAAACATATGAAAATATTGAGATTATATGTATTGATGATGGATCTGTTGATTCAACATGGAATATCTTGAATGAATTTAAAAGTAAATATAATCATGTTAAAATTTTCAGAAATCATGAAAACTTAAGACTGATTAAAACTTTAAATAAAGCTATTAGTTTAGCTACTGGTGAATATATAGCTAGAATGGATGCTGATGATATATCGTACCTAGATAGATTAGAACTCCAATTGCAATACCTGACATATAATAAATTAGATGCCTGTGGAACACTTGCCGAATTAATAAATCAAAATGGAAGACATTATGGTAATCTACATCAAAGATGTAGATTACCTCGATCTATACAAGTCTGTTCGCTCTTTAGCTCGCCATTAATTCACCCTTCAATTCTTATAAAGAAAGAAATACTAAATAAATATTATTATATTGATGATAGTTCGTGTTATGTGGCTGAAGACTATGATTTGTGGTGCAGACTAATAAGAGATAATATAAAAATAGGAATAGTCCCTAAAGTGTTATTAAAATATAGAATATCTAAGCATAGTGAAAGTGCAGCAAAAAAAAATATAATGCTTGATAACCATATGGCAATAGCCATAAAACAGCAATTTTTTTTTTTAGGAAAAGCTATAGATGAACAAGTGAATAAAATTTTAATATATAATGATCTAAAATCTATAAAAAATGTTGATATTGATATATTTGTAAGAATTAACAAAGACATATCTCTTATAAAAAGACGATTTATGCATGCAGCTTCGCATGAAGAAATGAAAGAAATTCAAATATTTCTTTATGAAAAAAGAATGCTACTTTATTTACATTTATTAAAATCCAATAAGTTTCAAATAATAGTTAATTCTTTGTTGAAAATTTGCTCTATTCTTCCAAAAATAGGAATAAATAAAATAATATGTATTCTTTTTTCTAAATTGGCTAGATTATTTTATTGATCATTATTTGATAATATGTTATCAAATAATGATCAATAAAATGAATGTTTCTTATGTCAATAATATAAATAATTTAATATATAAATTTATGTATAGTGTATCACTAATAATCCCTATATATAATGTAGCTGATTTTATTGAAAAATCATTAATATCTGCGCTTAACCAAACTTTTAAATCCATTGAATTTATTTTAGTGGATGATTGTGCAACAGATTTAAGTATGAGCATTGCTTATTCAATAATAAAGACTCATCAAAGGAAAAAAGATATATATATTTATAAACATATAACAAACTCTGGGCTATCTGCCGCTAGAAATACAGGTTTAAAAAAGGCTACTGGCAAATACGTGTTTTTTATGGATTCGGATGATACCATTCCTCTGGATTCCATCGAAAAACATTACAATCTTCTATCAAATAACAATTTTGATTTTACTGTATCTAACATGAATTTAGTTGGTGCTAGATCAATACATATTAAAGATCTTTCTATTGACCAAAATTCCATTTCACCCTTGTTGTCTTTTTTTCAGCGAAAATGGAACGTAAGTGCATGTAATAAACTATACTCGAAAAAATTTTTAGATAAATACGGACTAGGGTTTTGCAATGAATTAACATTTGAAGATATTTTCTGGACATATAAACTCTGTATACACACTAATCGTGTTGGAATTTTACCTGATAAAACATATAATTATATTATTAGAAGGAATTCAATAACGACAAAAAAAAACGATAGAAAGAAGATAGATAGTATATTATATATTCTCTCAGAGATAATTAATGATTGGAATTCTGGAGCTATAAATACTAAATATAAAAAATCATTTTGTCAGTTTATTACATTTTGGAGATTTAACGCTTCACTTCTTTTAGTAAATTACAATGGAGATATTATTGAACGAAAGATGCTATTTAACAAAATAAATAGTAGCCAATTGAAAAATTATCAATCGTTTGGCATATATTCAATTTTGTTATATATGCCTTTTGATTTATTTATATTTTTTTTTAATACTATATATTATTGCTACAAAAAAATACAAAATATTTTATGAAAATGGATATAACAGCATCAATTGTTACTTATATAAACAATAAAGAAATGCTGCTAAAAACAATTACTTGTTTTTTAAATACGAACCTTAATGTGCGATTGTACATTATTGATAATTCCCCTGTTAATACAATAGAATCGTATCTTTGTGATAAGAGAATAGACTATATATTCATGAACTCTAACAACGGTTTTGGGGCTGGCCACAACGTTATATTGAGAAATCCAGAGAAAATGGGACAGTATCATTTAATACTAAATCCAGATATTTATTTTGAAGAAGGCGTTTTAGAAAAGTTATACAACTATATGGAATCCAATAAAGATGCAGGTAATGTAATGCCTCGTATTATTTATCCCAATGGAGATTTGCAATATTTGTGCAAACTTCTCCCTACTCCGTTGGATTGGATAGGGAGAATATTTATCCCAATAAAAAGTATAAAACGTAAAATAAATAGCAACTTTGAAATGCGATTTGCTGATTATAATAAAGAAATGAATGTACCGTATTTGTCAGGTTGCTTTATGTTCCTTAGAAAATCAGTAATAGAAGAAATCGGAGTTTTTGATGAGAATATTTTTATGTATGGAGAAGATACGGATTTGAATCGACGCATTCATCAGAAATATAGAACGATTTATTACCCGAAAGTAACAGCTGTCCATGCTTTTGAAAAAGGATCACATAAGAACTTGCGTTTGTTTTGGATACATGTAAAAGCTGCTATATACTATTTGAATAAATGGGGGTGGTTTTTTGACAAGGAACGTGAACGAATTAATAAAGAAACAAAAGCTTTATATGCTATCAAATAAAGTAGCACTATGAATCTATTATATACAGGTGCTTCTGGCTTTTTAGGCAATAACACACGATGTATATTGGATAAAGAATACAGAGTGACGACTGTTGGTCTAACAGATCAAGACAATTATATCGTTAATATAGCTCATGGTATTCCTGCTTTATCAGAGCAATATGATATTGTACTACACGCTGCTGGAAAAGCTCACGTTGTACCTAAAACGGAAGCTGAAAAACAGTCGTTTTTCGACGTGAACTTACAAGGTACAAAGAATCTTTGTGCAGCATTGGAAAAGTCAGGTATGCCGAAGTCTTTTATATTTATTTCGACTGTAGCTGTATATGGTTGTGATTTTGGTGAGAATATTACAGAAGAATACCCCCTAAATGGTGATACTCCTTATGCTTTGAGTAAAATACAAGCGGAGGCATTTTTAAAGGATTGGTGCAACGAACATAGGGTTATTCTTGGTATAATACGTCCATCACTCATAGCAGGACCTAATCCTCCGGGTAATTTAGGGGCTATGATTAATGGTATTCGCACGGGAAAGTATTTAAGCATTGGTGGCGGACAAACTAGAAAGAGTGTATTAATGGTGGAAGATATTGCCAGACTCGTACCAATATTGGCTGAGAAAGGTGGAACATATAACGTTTGCGATACTTATCAACCAACTTTCAGAGAACTGGAATCTATTATATGTAAACAATTAGGGAAAAGCATGCCTCTGTCTATCCCCCTTTGGATGGCAAAGCTGTTGGGTATTATAGGTGATCGCTTAGGTAAGAAGGCTCCAATTAATTCATTGAAATTGAAAAAAATAACCGATTCTCTAACTTTCAGTAATGAGAAAGCGAGAAAAGAGCTTGGATGGGAGCCTATGAGTGTATTGGATAATTTTAAAATAAGTTAGTGTTATAGTTATGGAACTGATTGATCAGAACTTATTGGATAAGGTTTCAAAAGAGGCACAAGAGAATGCTCGCCTAAGGAAAAACTATAACTTCCATACGTCACTCGAAGCTAAGTCTCAACGAATGCTGAATGCTATGCAGCCGGGCACAGTATTACCTGTGCATAGACATCGATATACAGCGGAGACGTATGTACTATTAAAGGGTAGTCTGCGGGTATTGTTCTACAATGATAAAAAGGAAGTGACGGAAACGGCTATATTAAATCCCGGGAATGGAGTTTATGGCATAAATATCCCTGCTGGCCAGTGGCACACGATAGAGGTGCTGGAGCCGGATACGGTAATCTTTGAAACAAAAGATGGACCGTATGCGCCTCTGGTTGATGAAGACATGATGAAAATATAATTTTGGAGATAATGTATTATTTGATTGTATTGGTTCTGTTGTTCGCAGCGGAACTTTTTTATTTCCGATTGGCCGATCGGTTTAATATTATAGATAAACCGAATGAGCGAAGCTCACACAAGCGAATCACGTTGCGGGGTGGGGGAATAATCTTCTATTTCGGTGCTTTGGCGTATTTCACAGCTAGCGGTGGTGCTTACCCGTGGTTCACAATAGGGTTGACATTGATCACCTTGATCAGTTTCGTGGATGATATCCGCTCGGTATCACAAAAGCTCAGACTGGTATTTCATTTCGCTGCTATGGCTTTGATGTTTTACGAATGGGGGCTCTTTGCTTTGCCTTGGTGGACTATCGTGGTAGCTCTGATAGTGTGTACGGGTATCATTAATGCTTATAACTTTATGGATGGCATTAACGGCATTACG
>Ga0070399_1004732_pt1 | contig 11039 bp, 9 predicted proteins | sample BioMet4_FD_61217 | JGI IMG/M metagenome (GOLD analysis project Ga0070399, IMG submission 61217) | Microbial communities from bioreactor (seeded with sewage sludge) at LBNL, California, USA - Biofuel metagenome 4 (version 1) | ecosystem: Engineered > Bioreactor > Anaerobic > Unclassified ... | reverse complement strand
ATCGTATGAACAGCCGCCTATTAATTGCTTGTTAAATTCAAAGCCGAGATTAAATTTTTCTCCGACCTTCTTAAGTACCGTAACCGCGGCTTCGGTAACTTCAGGGCCTATGCCGTCTCCCGGCAGCAGCGCTACTTTGTAAATCATACACCAACCTCTTCTTTCTTGTTTTTCTTGAACAACCATGCCATCATTTTTCTTAATGTTGCGCCGGTCGATTCAATTATGTGTCCCGATGTTTTCTTTCTTAATTCGTTTAATTTAGGATAACCGTTTTTACATTCGTCAATAAACTCTTTTGCAAATGATCCGTCCTGAATTTCATCAAGAATTTTTCTCATTTCCTTCTTTGTCTCGGCTGTAATCAAACGCGGACCTCTTGTTAAGCCGCCATATTCAGCTGTATCGCTTACAGAGTAGTTCATTCTTGTAAGGCCTCCTTCATAATAAAGGTCTACAATAAGCTTCATTTCGTGCATACATTCAAAGTAAGCTAATTCAGGAGGATAACCGGCTTCAACCAATGTTTCAAAACCCGCTTTAATCAATTCTGCCGAACCGCCGCACAATACAGCCTGTTCGCCAAATAAATCCGTTTCGGTTTCATTCTTAAAGTTTGTTTCTATTACTCCGGCTTTTGTCCCGCCAATGCCTTTTGCCCATGCGAGAGCCATTTCCTTTGTTACTCCGGATGGATCCTGCTCTACCGCTATCAAACATGGAACGCCGTTGTTTTCTATGAATGTTCTTCTTACAAGGTGTCCAGGACTCTTAGGCGCAATCATCATCACGTTAATATCAGGAGTCGGTACAATTTGTTTGTAATGGATATTAAATCCGTGTCCGAAAGCAATTGTCGCGCCCTTCTTCAAATTCGGTGCAATTTCAGCATCGTAAACTTCTTTCTGTGTCTGATCCGGCAAAAGTATCATTACTACATCAGCCCATTTGACAGCTTCGGGAACAGTCTTAACCTGCAAGCCTGCGTTTTCTGCCAATGGCCATCTTGCGCTTGTTTTACGCAAGCCGACACATACATTAAGTCCGCTGTCTTTCAGGTTCAACGCGTGAGCATGTCCCTGGCTTCCAAACCCTAAAACTGCAATTTTCTTATCCTGCAATAGGTCTAACGAAGCATCACTATCATAATAAACTTTCATTTTTTTATTCCTTTAATTTTTTGTTTTAATTGTTGAAACAATTAGATAATTTCTTTTTTAACTATTTTGTGCTGGTCGCCGCGTTTCAACGCCACGGTTCCGGAGCGTGCCATCTCCTTTATTCCATACGGAAGCAGTATGTTAACAACTGCGTCTATCTTATCGGGCGGCCCGGTAACCTCAAGAGTAATTGATTTGTTTGTTATATCCACAACTTTTCCTTTAAAGATATCGCAGATATTCGTCACTTCCGCTCGCGTCCCTTTCTGATAATTTATTGTAATTAAGGCAAGTTCCCTTTCAACTGTTGTCTGCTCCGTAAAATCTATAACCTTAATGGTATCAATAAGTCTGTTTAACTGTTTGACAACCTGCTCAATTATTTTGTCTTCACCGGATGTTACAATTGTCATTCGGGAAATTTCCGGGTCTTCTGTTTCGCCTATTGAAATACTTCTGATGTTGAAACCTTTGCCGCTGAACATTGTTGCAATGCGGTCGAACGCCCCAAACCTGTTTTCAACTAATATAGAAATTGTATGTTTCATAAAACTTCCTTTGGATCAAGTCGTCTGGTTATCATTTCGTTAATTGTAGCCCCCGATGGTATAATAGGGAATACCATATCGTCTCTTTCTACCTTAAATTCTATAAGCACCGGTCCGTCGTTTATTGCAAACGCCTTGTCTAACAACAAGTCAACCTGTGCCGGGTCATCTGTGGAAAAGGCTTTCAGCCCAAACGCTTCGGCCACTTTCACAAAATCGGGATTGCTTTTGGACAAATCCGTAAAGCTGTATTTTTCGGCATGAAACAGTTCCTGCCACTGCCTTACCATTCCCAAAAAGCTGTTGTTCATAATTATAAATTTAATTGGCAGCTTGTTGTAAACGGCTGTAACAAGTTCCTGTATGTTCATCTGAAAACCGCCATCGCCATTTAACGATATTACAGGACGATCTTTAACTGCAAACGCCGCGCCAATAGCCGCCGGAACAGAAAAGCCCATGGTGCCAAGTCCGCCGCTTGTTAATAACGAACGCGGATTTGTAAACTTGTAATACTGAGACGTCCACATCTGGTGCTGACCAACATCAGTAACAATAATAGCCTCGCCTTTTGTCTTTTCCGAAAGTCTTTCAAGTACATACTCTGTTCTTAATTTTCCGTCATTTTTTTCGTAATATAACGGGCATTCCTCTTTCCATACTTTTATCTGCTCCCACCACTCATCCAGCTTCAGCGGTTCGGTTATTTCTGTCATCAGTTCGGCAAGCACATGTTTAACATCGCCAACAATCGGCAAATCCACAAGCACATTCTTATCAATACAGGTAGGGTCTATATCAACATGTATTTTATACGCGTTCGAAGCAAAAGAATCAATTTTTCCCGTAACGCGGTCATCAAACCTGGCCCCCAACGAAACAAGAACATCGCAATTATTTACAGCCTGGTTTGCCCAGTATGTGCCGTGCATTCCAAGCATTCCCAATGACTGATCGTCTCTTGCCGAAAACGCGCCAAGCCCCTGAAGCGTCATTGTTACAGGAAGGTTGTTTTCTTTTGCAAATAACCTCAATTCCCTTTCGCCGTTAGACATGATAACGCCGCCGCCGACATATAAAAGCGGTCTTTTCGCTTTTTTTATAACCTGCGCGGCTTTCTTTATCTGGTTCTGGTGCCCTATGAAATTTGGCTTATAGCCTCTTATATCAACTGTTTCGGGATATACAAACTCGCACTTTGTAGCTATCATATCTTTTGGCAAATCCACAACTACAGGCCCGGGGCGCCCCGTGGAAGCGATAAAGAACGCCTTCTTGATTGTCTCGGCAAGTTCATTTACATCGCGGACAAGAAAACTGTGCTTTGTAATGGGTCTTGTAATTCCTACAATATCAGCTTCCTGAAAAGCGTCATTGCCAATTAAGTGAGTGGCCACCTGCCCCGAAAAAACAATGATAGGAACAGAATCCATGTAAGCGTCTGCGATGCCGGTAACTGTATTTGTAGCCCCCGGTCCCGAGGTCACCAATACCACGCCCACTTTACCTGTTGCTTTTGCATAACCTTCCGCCATGTGGGTTGCGCCCTGTTCGTGACGTACAAGTACGTGTTTTAAAAAATCAACATCATAAAGCTGTTCGTATAATTTCAGTACGGCGCCGCCGGGATACCCAAAGATAACCTCAACTTTTTCTTTTCTTAAACATTCAAAAAAGATCTCAGCGCCGGTCATTACCGGATTACTGCCCTTCATAAATTTGCTCCAATTTATTAATTAATTAAAAGCAGAACAAAACTACAGATAAAACAATTCCTTGATCAGGTCAACCCTAATCGCTTTGTTTTATGTTTTGTTTTGTTTGTGTGATTGGGTTGACTTAATTATCAGCTAAGAATAAGAATATTTAGACCGAGCACGCTAATAATAATGGTAACCACAAGGAGAAGATTATCTAAAGAAATGATTCTGGAAGTGCCAAACACAACTCGTCTGTTGCCGTTTGTTGCGGCCCCGCGTACGTAATTTCTGATAATATTTCGTGTTATGTTTTGCATATTTTTTAATATATCTGCAAATATAACCCATGCGGATTTACTTGTCAAGGCATTTTAGTCATTTAAATTAAATTTAACATACCGCTTAACTCCCTTTTTGAGCATAATTCGCACATTTACTTAACGGCATTTTCTATTATATACTATATATACAGAAAAACAGTTTTTAAACGTTTTGCATATTTATTCAATTCAAGTAAAAGCCATTTTTTTTATAATTTCAGAAAATAAAAAAAATCCGGCTTATAAAACCGGATTTTAAATACTAACTATAACATTATCTTTTAGTCAACTTTGTACAATTCCGCGGCTTTTTCCGCCGAAGAAACAATACCTCTTATCATTGCGGAACTGAAACCGTGGTGCTCCATCTGGTTCAAACCGGAAATTGTACAGCCCATTGGAGTTGTAACTTTATCCACTTCACTCTCCGGGTGACTTCCGAGTTCAATCAACAGCGATGCGGCGCCTTTTGCAGTCTGTGCAGCCATAAGCAAAGCGTCTTCGGCATGGAAACCGATTTCAATTCCTCCCTGCGAAGCGGCTCTTATTGCGCGCAAAAAGAACGCTATTCCACATGCGCATAAAGCGGTCGCGGGAACAATCTGAGCTTCGTCAATAACAAGAGTTTTTCCGCACGCGTCAAATATTTCCGTTGAAATATCTATACAGTCGTTTTTATTGCTTTCGGCGGCAATGCATGTCATGGATTCCTGTATGGCAATTGCGGTGTTGGGCATTGCGCGAACAACCGCCGTGTCTTCGCCAAGGTAACCTTTTATTTCCTTGATGCTTGCCCCGGAAACGACTGATATTACTATGTGCCTCTCGCTTTCAATTACCGGTTTGATATCCGTCATCAAAGCGTTTAACTGGTGCGGAGTTACGGCAAGTACCAGAATATCCGAATCCTTTACCGCTTTTTTATTGTCTTTTGTTACAATTGCCCCGTTCTTGTCGAAATTTTTAAGAGTTTCAATTTTTCTTTTTGTAAGCGTAAGATTTTCGGGAGTAAACAATTTGGAATTTATCAAACCGTTCGCTATCGCCAATCCTATATTACCGGCGCCTAAAATTGCAATTTTAGATCCTGCTTTCATGTTTATCTCCTTATTTTCTATTTATTAAATATTCTTTCAGTTCTTCGTAATTGTTTTCAATTTTCACGCTCTTTTTTTCCTTACGCAGGCATTCTGCCAGCGCGTTTGGAAGCGTAATTTTTTCTTTTATTTTTTCTTCATACACATCAATGAATTTTGCGGGATGGGCTGTCTCCAAAACCACAAAATTAAAATCGTTACCATATTTTGCCTTGTATTCCTTTACCGCAAGATGCCCAACAGCTCCGTGTGGATCGAAAATATATCCGCTGTTTTCGTACGCGGCCGATATTTCCGCAAGTGTTTGCTCATCGTTGAAACTCCGGCTGAAAATAACATTCCTGATAATGTTAACATCGTCATTATACAGCGCGTTGATTCTTGCAAGATTGCTTGGGTTCCCTACATCCATGGCATTGGATAGTGTCTTTACCGAAGGCTTTGCCGTAAACACGCCCGTCTCAAGATATTTTGGAAAAACATCGTTGGCGTTTACAGCCGCTATAAACTGATGCACAGGCAAACCCGTCTGCCTTGCAAATAAACCCGCTGTAAGGTTTCCAAAATTTCCGCTCGGCACCGAAAATACAACAAGTTTGTTTTTGCTCTTTAACTGCGCGTAAGCCGAATAGTAATAAAACGATTGCGGAATAAGCCTTGCAATATTTATTGAATTTGCGGAGGACAGTTTCATTCTGGTTTTAAGTTCCGCATCCGCAAACGCGCGTTTTACAAACCTCTGGCAGTCATCAAACGTACCGGCAACTTCAATTGCCGTTATGTTTTTATCGAGAGTGGTTAATTGTTTTTCCTGTATTTCGCTTACCTTTCCGCTTGGATACAACAAAACGACATCAATATTTTCGATGCCATAAAATCCGTTAGCAACCGCGCTTCCTGTATCCCCCGAAGTGGCTACAAGAATAGTGGTCTTCTCATTCTCATTTCTGAGCAGATACTCCGAAGTTTTTGCAAGAAACCTTGCACCAAAATCCTTAAACGCCAATGTAGGGCCGTGGAATAATTCCAGCACCGAAACATTGTCGCTTATTTTTTGTATTGGCGCTGTAAAGTTAATTGCTTCATAAATTATTTTTTTCAAATCAGCCGCGGGAATATCGTCTTCCACAAAAAGCTTTGCAACCTCGTATGCCATTTCGCCAAACGGAATACTCGAAATATTATTCAATAGCTTTTCATCCAGCCTGTTGAATTTTACAGGCATAAACAAACCGCCGTCATCGGCAATGCCGGCAAGCGTTGCTTCCCTGAATGTAACCTCAGCCGATTTATTATTTGTGCTTTTATATTTCATTTTTTTAACCGAGAATTATCGGTCCCTGTGAATTTATTTTTGATACATATACTTCGCTGCCTACCTTTAGCGAGCTTAACGAGTCCTGCATTGCGGCTCCGATTTTTTCGGCAGTTTCTTTTTTGTTACTTAAAGCGAAAACCGAAGGGCCGGAACCGGAAATACTGCTTCCCAGCGCTCCGTTTTCCATTGCCGCTTTTTTCATGTTATCAAAGCCGGGTATCAAAACGGAACGCACCGGTTCTACAATAACATCGTTAAGCGAACGCGAGATCAAATCGTAATCCGAAGTCAGCAGACCCGCCACAAGGCCCGCTATGTTGCCCCATTGCACAACAGCCGTTGAAAGCAGTATCTGCTTTCTCAATATGTTCCGCGAGTGTTCGGTCTTCACTTCCACATCGGGATGTATAATTGTGCAATAAAGATCGGCGGGAGTTTTAAGTGGAATTATATCGAGCGGGTAGTTGCTGCGCACAAGAACAAATCCTCCGTAAATACAGGCAGAGATGTTATCGGCGTGAGGATTTTGTCCTACGGCTATCTTTTCGCCTTCTCTCGCAAACCTTACAAGGTCAAGCTTGCTGAGCGGTTTTTCCAGAAGGCTGTTTAACGCGAACACGCTTGCAACTGCGCTCGCGGCGCTTGAACCAAGCCCACTGCCAAGAGGCATTTTTTTATGTATTTCTATTTCCGCCCCGTATGGAGCATTAAGTTCTGCAAGCATTGCCAGCAGCGAAACTCCGGCAGTATTCTTCTCGGCTTCGTAAGGCAGTTTGCCTTCGTCGCCGGTTATTTTTGTAATTGTCACCCCTGGTTTATCGGTAATTTTCAGATGCAGTTCATCCCCCGGCGAATCGATTGCAAAACCGAGAATATCAAAACCGCACGAAACATTTGCCACTGTTGCAGGAGCAAATACTTTTATTTCCTTTTTCATATTGGAAGTTTTATTTTTAATAATTTTTATTTAATCTTTTTGTCAGCCCGTTTATTAAAAAAACAAGCCTGGCAAAAAGCTTTGCCGCAATATTACAGCATACCTTTGGCTTTCATTAATTCACCGCAAAGTATTGCGCCTCCGGCCGCGCCTCGAACTGTGTTATGAGAAAGCACAATAAACTTGTAATCGAACAGGCTGCATTCTCTTAATCTTCCTACCGAGACGGCCATTCCTTTATCAAGGTTTCTGTGATGCCTTGGCTGCGGATATTTGTCTTCTTCAAAATAATGGATAGGCTGTATTGGGGCCAGTGGCAGATTGTATTTCTGAGGTTCGCCTTTAAATTCTCTCCAGACGGTTTTAATTTCGTCTATTGTGGGTTTGTTTTTAAATTTAACCTGCACGCATTCAATATGCCCGTCAATTACCTGCACCCTGTTGCATTGCGCGCTTATTTTGGTATCGAGCAATTCTATTTTGCCGTCCACATATTTCCCGAATATTTTCTTCGGTTCGCTTTCCATTTTACTTTCTTCGCCGCCAATAAACGGTATTACGTTATCAACAATATCAAGGCTCGATACGCCCGGATAACCTGCCCCCGAAAGCGCCTGCATTGTAACAACATTTATAGCTTCAATTCCGAATTTATCAATCAACGGTTTAAGCGCTATTACAAGCCCTATTGTTGAGCAATTCGGATTTGTAACAATTGCTCCGCCATTATATTTTTGCTGCTTTACAAGTTCAAGATGCTCGGGATTAATTTCCGGCACAAGCAACGGAACATCCGAATCGAATCTGTGGTTTTTTGAATTTGAAATAACCGTATAACCTTTATTGGCAAACGCTGTTTCAACTTCACCGGCTACGCTCGCGTCAAGGCCGCTGAAAACCACCTTCACATCAAGATCGGGTACGCAGTTTTTTACCGTAAGATTTGCAACGCTTTCCGGTATTGGGCCGGCAAGTATCCAGTTAACAGCGTCTTTGTAAAGCTTTCCCGCAGAACGCTCGGAAGCAGCCACTTCGGTTACTTCAAAATAAGGATGGTTCTCCAGCAATTGGATAAATTTCTGGCCAACGCTTCCCGTTGCGCCAAGAACTCCGACTTTTATTTTTTTATTCTCCATGATTTTTACTTCCTTTTAACTTAAATAATTTGATATTCTTAATACATCCGCAAATACGCCCGAAGCCGTCACTTCAGCCCCGGCGCCAGGCCCTTTAATAACAATTGGGTTAAGTCTGTAATTGTTTGTATAAAACGAAAAGATATTGTCACTGCCGGTTAATGAATAGAACGGATGTCTTTCATCAATTTCCTGCAACGATATTTCGGCTTTGCCGTTTTCCAACTTTGCAATATATCTTAAAACCTTATTATTGTCTTCGGCATGTTTGCGTTTTGCTTCAAAATCTCCATCACACTCGGCAAGTTTCACAAAAAACTCTTCAACCGAGTTCGCGGCTCGCGCTTTTTTAGGAACCAGATTTTCAATCTTAATATCCTTAAATTCCAACGCCAACCCCGAAACGCGGGCAAGCGTCAACAGTTTTCGCGCCACATCAAACCCGTTCAAATCTTCCCGCGGATCCGGCTCTGTAAAACCTTTTTCCTTGGCCTCCTTTAACACATCGCTGAATTTTTTCCCGTTTGTATAAGTGTTAAAAATAAAGCTCAATGTACCCGAAAGTATGCCTTCCACTTTTATAAGTTTATCGCCGCTTGTAACCAGATCGCTTAACGTATGGATTATCGGCAATCCCGCGCCGACTGTTGTTTCGTACAGAAACTTAACATTATGCTTATGCGCTGTTTCTTTAAGCTTTACAAAATAATCGTACTTTGCGGTATTCGCTTTTTTGTTCGGCGTAACAATTGAAATATTGGAGGAGAGTATTTCGATATACTTTTTTCCTACCATATCTGTGGAAGTACAATCAATAAAAATACTGTTAGGCTGGTTCAATTCCGCCATTTTCTTAATAAAGGCGGCAATATCCATTTTCACTCCGTCCGAGTCCAAATTGTTTTTCCAGTTCTCCAGATCAATACCTTTTTCGTTAAAAAACATTTTGCGGCTGTTGGCAAGTCCAATTAAATTAAAATTCAATTGATATTCTTCAGCAAGCGTTTCGCGCTGCATTTTTAGCTGTTTTAAAAATGTGCTGCCTATCAAACCCGTGCCGGTAAGGAACAAATTCAAAGTCTTTTTTCCGGAGAGGAAAAAAGCGTCATGCAACGCGTTAAGAGCTTTGGCCACATCCGGTCTTGGTATTACTGTTGAGATATTAAGCTCTGACGAGCCCTGGGCAATGGCCGCAATATTTATTCCGTTCTTGCCAAATGCCTGAAACACTTTACCGGCAATACCCGGAGTATTACGCATTTTTTCGCCCACAATAGCTATTATTGAAAAATTATTTTCAACAATAACTTCGTTTATTTTTTTATCGCGAATTTCAAAACTCAGCTCTTCTTCAACCGCCTCCTTGGCAGCTATTGCCGCTTTGGGCAAAACCGCAAGGCAAAGAGAGTGTTCCGAGGAAGCCTGCGTAATAAGTATTATATTAATCCTTTTTTGAGATAATGCGCCGAATATCCTTTTGGCAATACCAGAAACGCCGACCATACCGCTTCCGGAAATCCTGATGAGGGAAATATCATCGATGGAGGATATTCCCTTCACATCAAATTTATTATGATTTCCTTTCGCGCTTATAACCGTGCCTTCAAAACCGGGGTTAAAAGTGTTTTTAATTCTAATCGGTATTTTTTTAGTAAGAGCCGGGTGCATTGTAGGCGGATGAATTACCTTTGCTCCAAAATGCGAAAGTTCCATCGCTTCTTCGTAAGTAACTGTTTGAAGCGGGAAAGCGTTCTTTACTTTTTTCGGATCCGCTGTCATTACTCCGTCAACATCCGTCCATATTTCAATTTCATCAACTCCAAGAGCCGCGCCGAATATTGCCGCGCTGTAATCGGAACCCCCGCGACCGAGCGTTGTGGTTTCGTTATTCTTTGTTGACCCTATAAAGCCTGTTATAACCTGTAGTTTACTATGACTTTTAAAATACTCCTTTATATTTTTGTTGGTCTGAACAAAATCAACTCTTGCGGCTCCAAAGCTGTTATCGGTTTTTACTAATTTGCGGCTGTCTAAAAATTCACTCTTAATATCCGCGTCGCCAAAGGCCTGGTTGATTGTAAAGTTCGAAAGCCTTTCGCCAAAACTCATAATAAAATCAAGCGTACGAGGCGAAAGTTCTTTGACAAGATATACTCCGTTAGTAACATCCTCAAGTTCGTTTAGACTCATTTTTATCGCGGCAATTATTCCGCTCTGGTTTTTTATTTCTATAAGCTCCTGGATGGTTTTAATGTGGCGGGTTTCAATTTCCTTAAATACATCAAGATATTCAAGTTTTCCCTGCGAGGCAAGGTTGCTCATTTTTATGAGCAAATCTGTAATGCCATGGAACGCCGAAAAAACAACAGCGATGTTTTTATCTTTTTTTAGCGATTCCTTAATTATGGCAATTACTTTTTTTATCCTTTCCGCGTTGCCTACAGAAGAACCTCCGAACTTAAGTACTTTCATGTTACTAATCTCCATATAATAAAAAAACCGGCCTCATCTTGATGAAGCCGGTTTCAATTTTCAAATTAAATTATTTACGCCGCCTTCATCCAATCAAGGTCATAGTTTTAGGGGTTGATGTTGAGGTGAACAGCAAGGATGAAGTGGGGCTATATTTCGATTTCAGGTTTTTCATTTTTAATACAGTCTGTAAACTAATATAAAATTTCACTTTTGTCAAATTAAATAAGCATAAATATACGCTAAAATTAAAAAAAAGCGGAGGTTTACTCCTTTTATTTAAATATTTACGCTCAGGTTAAATTTCATACCGGAGTTCAGGATATTTTTATGTAATTCGTTTTAGTATTT
>Ga0070399_1004717_pt1 | contig 11060 bp, 13 predicted proteins | sample BioMet4_FD_61217 | JGI IMG/M metagenome (GOLD analysis project Ga0070399, IMG submission 61217) | Microbial communities from bioreactor (seeded with sewage sludge) at LBNL, California, USA - Biofuel metagenome 4 (version 1) | ecosystem: Engineered > Bioreactor > Anaerobic > Unclassified ... | reverse complement strand
GGAGCCGCTGTCAGCTTTGCGGGGCTATTGGGATTTGTTGGTTTAATTGTTCCTCATGGAGTGCGTGTCTTTGTTGGCGAAGACAATAAGATTGTGATTCCTTCATGCGTTCTTGCCGGAGCGATTTTTGTTACCGCCTGTGATCTTCTGGCACGTCTAGCCTTTGCACCATTTGAGTTACCGGTGGGCATTGTGATGTCTTTCCTGGGCGGACCCTTCTTTATCTGGCTTTTACTCACAAAAAGGAGACATATCAATGCTTGAATTACGGCATCTTACAGGGGGATACAATGGGGAGACCAAGGTAAATGATATTAACGCTGTGTTTAAAAAGAATGAAATCACAGCTGTTGTAGGCCCTAACGGTTGTGGAAAGAGTACTCTTTTAAAGTTGATTGTCAGGCTCTTAAAACCGATGTCCGGCAACATAATATTGGATGATTCAGATATTTCTTCTCTGGCTCGAAAAGAATTTGCACAGAACGTATCATTTTTACCGCAAGCGCGTAGTGTACCGCATATGTCGGCAGGTTCGCTGGTTCTGCATGGCAGATACCCGTACCTTTCTTATTCACGGAAATACTCAAGGAAAGATTATGAAGCAGTTGAGAATGCATACATGATAACGGGAACAGAAAAATTCCGTGACATTCCAATGGAACGTCTTTCCGGCGGTGAGAGGCAAAAAGTTTATATTGCCATGTTGATTGCACAGGATACCGATGTTATTTTATTAGACGAACCGACGACCTATTTGGACATGAATCACCAATTTGAGTTAATGAATATCATAAAAAGTCTTAAGCAGCAAGGGAAAACAGTGATTACAGTTCTGCATGATTTGAGTTTAGCGCTTCAATATGCTGATCAGGTAATCGTCATGGATCAAGGCGAGCTTACAGCTTGCGGCTCTCCTAATGACATCTGCCTGTCAGGAACGATTGATAAGGTATTTCATATCCATACGCAGGTGATATCCTCTTCTCAAACGCAATATGTTTTTTCTCCAAATGAAAAGAATTGATTGGGTTACTTGTGAAAACACGAAAGCTTTCATAAGGTTTGCTGCGATTAAGCCATATTGATGGTTGAATATATATTGACAAAAAACGGAAAATGCGATAACATGTCTCAATATGAGATGATATGTATATGCAATACATATTAGCGGATATGGAATCTGCGGGATTTCTTTTCATATTTAGCACGGTTAAATATTCTATATATTTTATACAACGATAGCAAAAGCTATTTTAAAAGCTAGAAAGCTCTTTTTAGGGCTTTCTTTTTTTGTTTGAAAGGGATGATTGAATGAGTATTGAAGAAATAGCTGCAAAATGGTATTTGAAAGAAAATAATAAGCAAGCTAGTGTTGACATGTGGAATTCTATGGCACAAAGCTTTGGTGAGCATAAGCTTCCGTCATTTGAAGACAGCAGTTTTTTGCAGCTTCTTCAAAAGAACAAGATGTTTAACAATAATTCTACTGTACTTGATGTTGGTTGTGGTACTGGAAGCTATGCGCTTGCAATTGCTAGTTGGTGCAAGGAGGCTGTTGGTGTAGACCTTTCTCCAAAGATGATAGAAATAGCAAGGGAAAAAGCGACAGAAGAAAACATCACAAATGTTGACTTCCGTTGTTTGGATTGGCATGAGTTTGATCTAAAGCAGGCTGGGTTTGAAAAAAAGTTTGATCTTGTTTTTGCACACATGACACCAGCCGTGCAAAGTGTGGACACATTTCAAAAACTTACGTCTGCAAGCAAGGGATGGTGTGTGCTGTCAAAACCTATCCGCCGCACCGATCCTGTATCCGATGCGGTGAAAAAGCTTGTCGGGATAACAGAAAAACGTGAAAGCAGCGATACAGATATCCTGTATGCGTTTGACCTGTTGTGGCAGCAGGGTCTGTCGCCTTATTTTGAATACGAGCAGCAGTGCTGGGATATGGAAAAAACGCCGGAAGAAGCGTATGGACTGTACATTAACCGTGTTAAAACTTATCGGAACATATCTTTGAAAGAAGAACAGAAAATAAAACTGTATTTACAGTCCATTGAAAAGAACGGGCTGATATGCGAGAGTGTTGACACTACGATCACTACACTGTACTGGCATGTTTAAAAAAAATTATATAGGAGGAAATAAATAATGAATCAAGAATTATGGGAAAAGGCGGCAGCTTTTCACGGGCATAAATGCCCCGGTCTTGCAATTGGCTTTAAAGCATGTGAAGCCGCTATGAAAAAAATGGAAATCGGTGTTTCTGATGACGAGGAGATTGTGTGTGTTACAGAGAATGATGCATGCGGAGTAGATGCAGTTCAGGCAATTCTTAGTTGTACTATCGGAAAGGGAAATCTCCTTTACCGCGGAACCGGGAAACAGGCTTTTTCTTTTTTTGACCGTAAAAGCGGAAAAAAGCTGCGCGTGTATTTGAAAGCTCAGAATAAAGACAATCTGGATCGCAGCCAGTGGCAAGAATATCTTTTAAACGCACCTGTAGATGAAATTTTTTCTTTCTCAGAGCCAAAATTCGATTTGCCTGAAACGGCACGGCTGTTTAAAACAGTTGTATGTGAAATCTGCGGGGAAGGCGCCCCTGAACATAAAATGCATTTGCAGAACGGTAAAACAGTGTGCACCGATTGCTTTAAAGTCTACAACAGAGGCTGGTAATACACAGATAAAGGAAGAATGTAAAATGAAAAAAGCAAATTTTTGACCCTGCCGTGTCGCTGCTGTCGGCAGTTGAAACTTGGCAGGGATAAATCGTTCAAAAGAATACTTTCCGTGTAGAACATCCTCCTGTAATGGACATTTTAAAAAGTATAGCATGTTATCAATGTATGGCTCGAATGCCTACTTCTATCCTTTTTGTCAGAAGAACCAAAACAAGAACAGCAACAGAAACAAGCGCAGTAAAACCTCCCGGAGCCACATTGAGATAAAAGGAAAGAAATAATCCAAGCATAATATCTATTACACTAAAAATAATAGAAAAAATTAATGTGATTTTAAATCCTTTCCCTAATTGCAGAGCCGTAGCGACCGGAAGCGCAATCATCGAACTGAGGACTAAGACACCGACAATTCGGATTGATACAGATATTGCAGAAGCCACTAGAATAGAAAAAATATAATTGATTAATTTTACCTTTACGCCTGCAACTTTAGCGGTCTCTTCATCATACGCAATATAAAGCATCTGATGATATAAGAAGATGAGAGCCAGAACGGAAATTGCGCTGAGGATAACCACCATAACCATATCAAATTGGGTTACGGTAAGGATACTTCCAAACATGAAGGAATCCGCATTGGCATGGAGTTTCCCAGAGCTGATGATTGTGATAGCGGTACCTACGCTTAACGCGAGCACAATGGTAAGAATCAAATCGGTATATTTTTTAAAATATGTTCTGAGAAACTCGATCAGAGCACCGCAGATCGATGTAAAAATGAACGCTCCCAGGACGGGGCTTTGATCAAACAATAAACCGATTGTAATACCTGCCAGTGAAGCATGTGCCAATGTATCGCCAATCATAGAATAACGCCTAAGAACTAAAAAAATGCCGATACAGGGGCAGAGGATTGAAATAAATATAGAAACAAATATCGCATTTTGCATAAAACTATAGTTTAACATTTTATTGAATCATCCTTACTTGGTTTTCTTTAAATATTCATCTGCATATTTTTGGGGAGAGCAAAGATGTCCCCGACCATTTATCAGATGGTAAATCAGCGTGGAATTTGAAATAGCGGCATCCAAATTATGCTCTACGGAAACAATTGTAATTTTATTAAGTTGGTTTATTTCTTTCAAAAAGCCATAAATCTCTTTTTGGCTGCCAACATCAACTCCGGTAGAAGGTTCATCCAGAATCAGTAAATCAGGATCACCGATTAAGGCTCTGGCAATTAAAATTTTCTGGGTCTGACCGCCGGACAAAGTTCCCATTAACGCACTTGAAAATGAGGACATTCCGACCTGATCAAGATTTTTTGCAAGGACATCCTTGTCTTTCAATTTCAAAAGCTTTCGATAAGAGTTTAACATTTCGTAAACCGTAATAGGAAAATTCGAATTAGAAAAATCGTTCTTTTGCGGTACATATCCAATCCTTTTGGCTTGAGATATAATAGTTCCGTCCGTCGGTTTTATAAATTTCAAAATTAATCGCATCAGTGTGCTCTTGCCACAGCCATTTTCACCTACTACCGAAACATATTCCCCTTTGTGTATTTCAAGGTTAATCCCATTGAGAACATAAGGCGGGGACCCCGTGTAAGAAAAGTATAAGTTTTGTGCTTGAATCATAATGAATCTCCTTATCCTTAGCAGTAAAAATTCTTAAAGAATATTTTATGCGCTTGACAAATATATCCTTCCGGACTATATTATAAATACAAATGGTTTGCATTTGCAAGTAAAATATTTTGGAGGTTGAAAAAATGTTAAAACGGTATACTGCTTTATTACTGTGTTTCGCTGCTGTTATGAGTGTAGGTCTCTCAGCGTGCAGCAGTAATCATTCGGCGAGTTCGATGGTGTCCAGCCAGGCTTCATCTGCGAGTAAGACTTCACAAGAAAGTAAAGGTTCGGACAGCAAGATAAAAGTTTCCGTAACTTTCAATGCAATGTATGAATTCGTTAAAGCAGTCGGCAAGGATAAGGTGAAAATTTCCACCATTATACCTGACGGAACAGAACCACATGATTTTGAGCCGAAAGCACAGGATCTTGTTGGACTTAGCACAGCGCAAGTCTTTGTGTACAGTGGATTCGGTATGGAGGCGTGGGTGGACAATGCGGTTAAGTCCGCAAATAATCCGAATTTGATTTCTGTGGAGGCTTCAAAAGGAGCGGAACCAATTAAAAACACAGATCCAGGTGAGGTAAAAGAACACGGGCAGTATGATCCTCATATCTGGCTTAGCCTGAAAGGCGCTGAAATCGAGACAAAAAACATTAAAGACGCATTGGCCAAAGCAGATCCGGCCAATAAAGATTATTATGAAAAAAATTGCAGCGATTTTGTTGCCCAATTAGAAAATCTTTACACAAAATATGACAGCAAATTTAAAAATGCGAAGAAAAAGAGTTTCGTCACAGGACATGCTGCTTTCGGCTATCTTTGCCGCGATTTCGGCTTGAAACAAAACAGTGTCGAGGATGTTTTTGCCGAGGGAGAACCCAGCGCACAGCAGTTGGTTGAACTTGTTAAGTATTGCAAAGAAAACAAAGTTACCACTATTTTCGCTGAAGAGATGGCAAGTCCCGATGTTTCGAAAACATTGGCAAAAGAAGTTGGAGCAAAGGTTGAAACAATATATACCGTTGAAAGCGGAGAAGACAGTAAGACCTATTTGGAGCGGGTTGAGAGTAATCTGACCAAAATAGATGCCAGTTTGGAAGGTTAAGTTAAAAAACGTTATACTAACACAATTGTTGAAGATCATGCAACAAATATAAAATGGATTTCATTATAGCAAGGGGCCTTAACTTTGTGTTTTATACACGAATTAAGGTCCTTTCTATACGTTGCAACTGAAAACAGACTGGGGAAAATACGAAACAATTTGGATGAATCATATTCTTTAATAGTAAATACTGTTTTGAAAGAGGGATAAACATGGATTAGACAAATACCGATTACGGTTTTAACAGGTTATCTTGGATCAGGGAAAACCACGGTGATTAACCATGTACTCAATAATCAGATTGGACTAAAGGTTGCTGTCATCGTTAATGATATGGGAGAGGTGAACATAGACGCTACTCTGATTGAGAAAGGAAACCATGTTTCACAAAGTGATGAAAGTTTGGTTCCCCTTTCTAACGGCTGCATTTGTTGTACCCTTCGAACAGATCTAATTCAGCAGGTTGCTCAACTTGTAAAATCAAATCACTATGATTATATATTGATAGAGGCAAGTGGAATTTGTGAACCTCTCCCGATTGCGCAAACCCTTACATGAATGGATGGAAGTATCGGAAATGGTAGGTTGCCTAAAATATGCAGGCTTGACACAATAGCTAAATGGATCGAAAACTGGCCCAAAAACATCGTACGGTGTAAGGGTATTGCATGGATGTCCAATCATAAGGATACGATTTTCCTCTTCGAGCAGGCTGGGCAGGTAATAGACATGACTCCATTTGGACGTTGGCTTGCATCCGGAACAAAATTCGAACAGGATGAGGCATTTGCGAAAAATCCGGATACAAAAAAACTGGGATTCAAAAGTCGGAGACTGTATGATTAAGCTGGTGTTTATCGGTATCCATCTCAACAAAGAAACCGTATGCGCTTCTCTGGGCCAATGTTTATTGAAGAAAAATAACACAAGGATAAGTTGCTTTTGAATCAATTGGTTTGTAGAAGATCAATTTAGGGCTTTGAATTATGAATCACAGTTAATTTACTTTCAGAAAAAATATTGTTACGTATTCTTGACAGGGACAGTACAAAATGCTATTATATATGCAAATGAGATCTATTCGCATTTGTATATGCCCTCGTAGCTTAATAAAGAGTCTTGGTGTTTTCCAATGGATGTCGGTTTAACTCCGTCCCGGGGCAAATTTATTTTAGTGAGGTAATCAGTATGTACGAAGACAAGACATTGATTTGTCAGGAATGTGGGAAAGAGTTTATCTTTACTGCCAGTGAGCAAGAGTTTTATGCGTCCAAGGGTTTCACCAATGAACCAAAGCGCTGCCCGGAATGCCGCCGCAAACGCAAAGAGTCTTCCTTTAATAAGCCAGAGAGAAAGATGTATGATGCAATTTGCGCGAACTGTGGGAAGCCATGCAAAGTCCCCTTTGAACCTAGGGAAGACCGCCCGGTTTATTGCAGCGAGTGTTTTGCAAAAATGAGAGCAGAAGCATAAACCTCTTTTGAATGATTCAGAGGAACGAAAACCAATTTCCCATATTGTGTTTTGGGATAGCGCATCAATGGCAGATTCCCAGCGTCAAAAAGGCCAGTTGGAAGATATTTGAAAAGGTGGTGCAGTGAGTGTTATGCGTGAAAAAATTACGTTAGCCTGTACAGAAAAAGGAGATCGGAACTATACAACAACAAAAAACAAAAAAACTCATCCTGAACGATTGGAAATGATGAAGTATTGTCCTCGACTTCGAAAGCATACCCTGCACAAGGAAACGAAGTAATTGTCTTTGGTAAGCGAAACGAATAGCAGAAAATAAGCCCTACCATCATTCAGACAATGAATGGTACCAAATAATGGACATTGACTTCTGACGCAAGGCAAGGAAAGCCCCCTATCGTAGAATGATAAAATGCGATAAGGGGCAAATTGTATCTTAGTACAGCAGGTCTAAACTATATATTTTAGTGCAACTTTTCTTCTTTTTGAAATGTGCTATAATAATAAAATAAGGAACTTAGCTCTTTTTATTCATTCTTCCTGTGAGTACAAAGGAGATTCTTATAGTCTGGTATTGACGGTACAAAATTAAAATATATAAATGGAGTGATTTGTATGCATAAAACCGACCATCGGGAGGATCTGAAGCGCACAGGATTAAAAAATACAAAGCGCAGGACAGCTATTTTAGAAATATTAGAAAAGCAAACCCAGCCAGTAACTGCTGAACAAATATATATTGAGCTAAATAAATTAGAAATTTCAATCAGCTTGTCAACAGTTTATAGAGAATTGGATAGTTTAGTATTCAATCGATTAGCGGTCAAAGTGAAAATAAATGAAAGTAATAAGGCTCTTTACGAATACAACAGAATGATACACAAGCACTATTTAGTGTGCTTGGGCTGTAAAAAAATGATTTCTATTGACTGCCCTCTGAAGGCTTATGAAAAAAAGCTGGAAGAGCAAACTCATTTTGCAATCACTGACCATAAGTTGAATATTTACGGCTATTGTCCGGATTGCCAAGCAAAAGGATTGACTAAAAAAAATTAGAGCATTTTTTTATGGTTGCTAGATAAATTTTTGTGTTCTTCTTTTATATAATAGGTAGTTATGGAATTGCATGTATTCAAAATGCATACGGGGAATATACGTCACTGAGGAGGGCAGGCTCACACAGTTTGCACAATTACGTGAAGCGTGTCACAGTAACAGATACCACGGTTGAGGTCGCCTTTTTGGCGGCCTTTTTCTTTTGCAATGGAGAGAAGAGTGTTTATTACACTTGGCAAACAGAAACGTCTATAAATCATATGAAATACTTGGCGGAATACGGTCTGTTGACACATCTTCCTGAACATTTCCTCAAACTCATTCATTCTGCCTAAAAGTAACCGTAACAGAAAAAACCCACGAAGAAATAATTCTCCGTGGGAACATTGGTACGAGTGTTCATAACGACAAACTCGGGAACCCGCATAAAATAAGGGTTTTCGGCATCAAGCAAACGAATATTACACCACATTGTCTATCCGTATTAATCTTCATTTTCCTTAACTACATTACTTCGACTTATGAAATAAGTTGTTGATGAGCGAGCAATACTAAAAAATCCAATAAGTGAAACGGCAAGACCAATAGCCTTGGAATAATATTGTAATATTTCTGGGGCAGCAAGTTCCAGTATATATGCTATTAAAAAAAGCAAACCTGATAATGCCAATGCAATGCACAGTATTTTCAATTTTATAGGATATTTATCATACCTTTGCATAATTGATTTGTGTGTGTCGTCAACCGTTTTAATGCCCTCTTGGTCATCACTAAGTGCAAATATTAGTTTGTATAAGAGCATTAACAGGGACACGAGGATTCTATATAACCAATCACCAAGAAAAAACAATATAACCGTGACTTTACGCCTCAAAGAACTTTTCCCCATCGACACAGCTATTTGATTGTATTCGTCTGTATAAAAAACAGACATAATATAAAAATTAACTGATGAAAATATTTGTAATGCAAGAGGAAAACCAAATAAAGTCTCTTTTGCTTTTGGGCCTAATACCAACTTAATAAATTGTATACACGGTTCTTGAGACAAAAACCATGATACAAATAAAAATATATTTATTATCCATATAAAGATTTTTTTATTTCTCTTAAGTTTTTCATTACCCATTTATATTACTCCTTGAATGCTTAGCATTATACACTACAAGTCAAATTCATAGGTTTTCAAACGGTGTTTTTGTGTGGTAGCGGTCACTTCGGGCCATATTGGCCCGAAGTTGAATGGAGGAATGCTGAATTTACGCCAGGTCTACTTGAAAAGCTAGACCCGTTTATGTGGGGTGATGCATCGCTGGCGGAGAAAATGAGAAAAAATTAATACCATAAACGCGAAAAGGCAGTTTAGCGGCTTATCATTTCCCAAACCTATGATTGAAACAATGGCGTTTCAACGCCGCCCAACAAGCCAATTGATGGTCAGTCCTTCCATTCCTTTGATACTTCTTTTAGTAAACTCAATAATTCAGTCCTTGTTTCCGGGGTATTCCTCCATCCTTTTTCAAGGACTGCTAAATCTGATAACAGACGGTAAGTAATAGACCAGCCTTTTAAATCTTCCCAATTATTCAATAACAGCTGATAGATATCTGTATATTTGCAGTTCTGCGGGCTTTCTTGAAATTTCTTTAGAAGAAGCTTTGCCCATTCCGCTTCTTTTACATAAAAGAATTTCTTTTCTGGTCTTTCATCCGAAAGAGTTTCCAACTTCCGGATCACTGAATCAAGTTGTGAGCGGAAATGATATAGTTCTTCCTCTTTCCCTGTTGGCACTGTGTTACAGAAGTAATCTTCTTCAGATGCGAATTTAACCAGAGGAAGAAGATTATCATGTACAGAGTTCCAATTTATTCCGGCAGCATTACAGCCAAATATAGCATTAAGGGTTTGACCAATACCATTATCCTTACAATATAGATAATTTTCCGCCCAAAAGCGAGCATTTCTTTCTTCTGGCAAAAATGAGTTTAATAAATGATTTTCAATGATAGCAGATTCAGAACAATTCATTAATTCTGCCTCATCTTTCACAAGTTTATCAATTAAAGGTAATTTCACAAAACTGATTAGCTTTTTGTCTGTTTGCTTTCTGGCCATAGCTACAACCTCTTTCCTTATTTTCTGTGGATATCTTCGGTATATCTTAAGAATATATAAACTATATTCCAATTCTGCGCATTTGTCAATAAGCTACCCTTGCCGCCTTAGTGAGACTACAGGCGGTGTTTTTGTAAAGAAATCACTTCGGGTCAAATTGGCCCGAGTCGAAGGGAGGGACAACATATCCCCGCCGGGTCTGATTGAAAAATCAGGCCCTTTTTTCATGTCTGAATGAAGGAGGCAACCGCATGACAACTGAAAAAACCAATGAGAACAGGCGCAGAAAGGAGGATGAAAAGCGAAAACGCAAATGGCCATACATCCTTGGAATCCTTCTGCTGTTGCTGATTCTCCTGCTGCTTCTGTTGCGAGGCTGTGAAGATCAGCACCCATCCCCGAACCCGCCACCTTCCAGTTCCGTTCCCTCGTCGTCCACTCCGTCTCTGGACGATACCGGGAGCGCGGAGCCGGGAAGCAGCAGCACCCCGTCGCGGCAGGAAATCCTGTCCCGGCTTCAAAAAGAGGAAGTTACCGTCACCGACAAAGTGAGCGCGCAGGCTTCCTTTTCCAGCGGAGCGAAAGGCAGCACCGGCACATGGGAGGTGGAAAATCCGGCTTCCAACACAGTCATTATGCAATGTGAAATCGTGCTAGACGGCGAAACCATAGCAAAATCCGCGCCGATCTATCCGGGGCAGCACATCGACGGCCTTACCCTTTCCCGGCAGGTTTCATCCGGGAATTACAGCGTAACGGCGACAATCCGGTATTACAGCAAGGATACAAAGTCTTATCTTGGGATGGCCGACTACAAAATCCATATTTCCGTTTCGTAATCAACCGTTTTGCGGTTGAAATAAAAACATGCAGGAGCATTCCTGTAAAGGGTAAAATTTAAGGTTTGCAGAAAAAGAAGGAACTCCCTACAATCAAAGTACACACAGGGTCATAGCCCTAATAAAAACGTACGTTGAGATTGAAGG
>Ga0070399_1004716_pt1 | contig 11064 bp, 9 predicted proteins | sample BioMet4_FD_61217 | JGI IMG/M metagenome (GOLD analysis project Ga0070399, IMG submission 61217) | Microbial communities from bioreactor (seeded with sewage sludge) at LBNL, California, USA - Biofuel metagenome 4 (version 1) | ecosystem: Engineered > Bioreactor > Anaerobic > Unclassified ... | reverse complement strand
CCCCCGCGCGACGCAGGCTTCAGCCGCGGGCAAAAGCTCCGCGTAACCTGTCTTTTCCCAGTACAAAGGGCAGCCGCCGTTACACACGGCCAGATGCTCGCATTTTCCGCAGACCTCGTGCGCGAATTTCTTGGCGCGGAACCAAGCGAAACCCGGGCGGTTCCACATCTCCTTGAATTTCCCTTTTTCCTTCAGGATATTACCCATAGGCTTAGGATAACTCGAACAAGGCAGAACGTCCCCGTCCGGAGCCACGCTGAGAAGGCCGTCGCAGGCCGCGCAGCCCTTATTGCCGAGACCGTGCGACACCGGATTAAAGATACACATGGGCGTAGGCGAATACCACATGAACTCGAGCCCGCGCGCCTCAGCCATTTTCCTCACGCGCTCCACTATAGGACCGGCTTCTGTATAAGAGACGAAAGTCTCGTCGAAATTTTTCCCCGCGGAGCCCACCGGCGTCAGCAGATTCATAGAAAACTTGTCCAGTCCCATCGATTTCACCAGATCCAGTATCCCCTCTAGCTTATCCTTATTGAGTCCCGAAACGGTGGTGTTAGTGTGCACCCTTATTCCGGCCTTCATAAAATTCTCGACGCCCTTTACGGTGCGCTCGAAGGCCCCGCTGCGCGAGGTTATGCGGTCGTGCAGATCCGCCGCGCCGGCCTCTAAACTGACCTGCGCCGAATCCAGCCCGGCTTCCTTCAGCGCCTTCACCTTGTCGGCTACCGCCAGTGTGCCGTTGGTTATGATATTCGCCCACATGCCGAGACTCTTGGCATGCGCCACCAGTTCCGGCACCTCGGGACGCATCAGCGGTTCGCCTCCCGTAAAGCTGACGGACGGCACCTCCGCCTCGTTCTTTATAATGCCTAATATTTCTTTCAACGCGGCGGCCGGCAGGTCCGGATGCTCCTCGTCCCTGCGACAGCCGCAGCCCGCGTAACAGAAACGGCAGGCCAGATTACAGCGGTAAGTCACGGCTATTTCGCTCAGAACAGGCAGGCTGTTGTAACCCAGTTCGAAACGCTTTATCTCAACCGCCTTGCGCTCGTCGTTCTCGCTGTAACAGCCCTTCAGAAGAGCCATCAGGTCGCGGAAAAAATAATAAATATCCAGAGACACCGTGTCGCGCCGCTCCGGCGGATAGCTCTCCACCACCTTCACCGCGCTTCCGCCCGCGATTATAAACTTAAGCAGCCTGATTCCCTGCGCGTTGAGCTTATAAGTCTCGTTAGGTATCTTTATCAGCAGACTGTCCTCCTCGCGCACCCTTACGTAAGGCTTTATACGCCCCACGTAATCATCGATCCAGTCGACACGTTTTTTCCAGTTCATATCAGTGACCGCTGCTCACGCAGGCTCCGTGACAGGCGCCGTGGCAGGCGCTGTGACAAGCGCTGTGGCAGGCCGAATGGCACGCGCTGTGACAGGCATCGTGACAGGCGGAATTGGCGAAAGCTCCCTCGTAGCAGACGTCAGAACCGCGGAAATCCGCGAAACTCACCGAAAAATCCGAAGGCAGCGAAGCCTTCAGCCCGGCGCCCGCGGTGTTCGCGTTTCCATAAACTCCGATGTTGTAGTCTCTGTGGCTGTGCTGATAATAACCGCCCCAGTAATAACCCATATCTGTATCCGTAGCGCCGCGGCCAAGTTTATCCACCTCGCTGCGGTAATAATCGCGGGTGGCCTTCAGGTCGCAGTCCCAGAGCTTCTTTTCCAGACCGGCGGCCAAAGTCTTGATAGCTTCCCATGCTCCGGCCTCGTCTATAGTGCCGTCCGGTTTCACTGAAGCCAGCACCGTGCTCTCGTAAGGATCGTTGCTAGCGTTTATGCCGGCCCGTCTTTCCACAGTAAGCGGAGAAAAAGACTTTATACGCAGCATACCTTTGCGCTCAATATTGCCGACCATAAGTCCGAGCAGCTCGGCCAGCGGAAGATCCAGCAGCACGCCGGCTTCGAGCGGAGAAAGATTCTTGGCTATCCTGCCGGGAACTCTGAAACTGCTCACCTGAGCTTTCGGAGGTTCCCAGTCCGTCGTGTCCCAGTTGACTGCGCCTATCCCGGCCTGAGCGCGCAGCATGGCGCGGTGTTTGCCGGCCATTATCATAAACGGCGCAGCCACGAACACAAAGACCAGAACTATTATCATAACGGCCGTTCCGCCGGGACCCAGAGGCAGGGCGGAAAGCATGCCGCCCGGGAAATAACGGTTCAGATAATGTTTTTCCTCCGCCGGGCGGTACTTCATATTCTTCGGCACACCCGTAAGACCGCCGTAAGCCATCGTCTTCAAATCGAACAGCGCCGCGTCCAGATAAACCTGGACCTGAAAATGATAACGGCTGCCGAGATCTTTCCTGAAAAAGCGAACGCTGAAAATATCTTTGCCGGCATCGTTCTTAACCGTGGGATAATCTATTTTATAACGCTCGTTTACGAACTTTTCGGTACGGAAATAGAGCGAATCCAGCACGGACTGGTCCACCTCGGCAGAGGCAAGCTCCACGGGAAAACGCACCGTCAGAGCCTGATGCTCTATGGCGTCGTCCCACTGCACCGGCGACCAGTTAAAAACGGCCAGCCGCCTGTCGCCGGCCATGGTCTGAGTAAAATTGCCGGAAGCCTCGAGATCCGCGGCGTAGCGGAAGAAATACGTAATATCGCCGCCGCCGAAACTGCGCCCGCCGGACAGCACGATGTCGTATTTTCTGTCAGACAGTTTCTTTATATCCAGCGGATAGCGGTTCCCCTCGGCGTCCAGCGCGTAGGCGTTCCCGTAATCGAACACGGGCCGCTCCTGAAAACCTTCGAAGTAGAAACCGTGCAGCGCGCCGGAAGAATTCCAGCGCACCGCATAAGAAACCTGCGCTTTCCCGTCGCGGTCCAGCACCACCTCCGTCTCCGCCCAGCGCATCGAAAAATCACCGGCCCTGACCGGAGACTGGCAAAAAACGACAGTAAACAGCGTAATAAGAAACAGAAGTTTTTTCATTTTAAATTCCCACCGAACTCCCCGCGTACCGTACTATCCCATACCCCGGCCGAATAAACCTACGGACAAAAATATCCAAAGCCGGCAGAATCACCGCCTAAGCAAATATTATATAAAAGTAAATATGTCTTTAATATTTTTATTTTCAAAACGCCCTATGAACACACTAATTTATAAAACTATCCCGAATCAACCCTTTTACATCTTTTTCAACATTCTATCGCAATTCAAACCGTACGCGACATCTCGGCGTCTGCAGGACGTCGAAACCTATTAGCGTTAACCTGCGTTCTTTTCTCAATAAATAATTAATCTCGTCTATCGTCTGTTTCCCTTCGAAAACAGGAGGACGTTGAGAATTATACAAAAACAACTGCCGCTCCACTTCTTCCTTAGTTGTCCAGTTCCCCATATTCTGCCGGACAGCCGCGGTCCAGCGATACAATCTAGGCCCCAAGTCCGCTTTGTCTAAAACTTGCGTACCTTTAGGATAAGCCACCGCCGCTACCCCCGAATCATATTCAGTGAAAGGATCTTTTTTATAAATGCGGATAGAATTTATATCAGATGCGGAATTAAGCCCGGCGATATCATATGCAGATAAACGCGAAATCTTAATATTTCCTAAATCTCTTATCGGCTCTGACGCTCCTCCCCATAAAAACTCTCTCCGTTCTCTAGACCATGCGCCGGACTGATCGAGCAAAGCCAAAGCTACTCCCGTTCCGTCCAAAGTCGCTTCGGAAACACCCGGATACAAACTAAAAGCTCCTTGTTTTGGAAGATAATATTTTTTAAATCTGTCAATAACCAGTTTAGACATTAATTCTCGAGCTTTATTTTTATCTCCTGCCGATAGATCTCTCCATAAATATCTAGAAAGAAGACCTAGCCCCTGTCCGCGCGTCAAAGACCAATCGTGAAGGGCCCCGAAACCAGCATGTTCAGGAGTAGGTCTAGCAAGCATGCTAAGCGTAGTTGAAAACAGCTCCTTTCTATACTTTAGCGGAAAATCAGGATTAATATCGTCGCCGTGTTCATCAACGAACATTTTTATTATATGATATGTCGGGCCCATATCGCCCGCGCCGATAAATCTACCGCTTATCCTCATACGCGGCCCCCAGCATCCAGTGCGCGGATTCTGATTATTATAAAGCCATTCCAAAAAAGCCGTTTTCCACTCCGGGGAAAAAGTATACAGGCCGTTGATTTCGAACGTTCGGTAATAACTTAATTCCGCCACTTCTATATAAGATGTTTTCGGAAGCGCAGCACCTATAAACCCGACCTTAGAAATATCGTCCAAAAAAGCCGTAAGTCGTTCAGGAGTATTTATATTATCTAAGAATTTAAGCGGATATTTCAATTTAATTGGACTTTTGTTTTCTTTAGCCAAATTCTCTAAATGCTCGATAATATTCAGAGTCGGCCCGATATATGTGAAAACTGGAAACTTTTCGTCCATAAAAGCGCCAGTAGTCTTATTTTGCCGGTCTAAATAAAAAAGTATCTCCTCGTTTTTATCTTTAAATTGAGGAATTTTTACAAGCCCATTTCTCATTTTCAATTGCTTGTAAATATTCCGCAACTTCGTAGCGGCGGTCCAATAATGCCATTTATCCAAATAATAACCACACCCTAACATTTTAAACTCGAAATCAGCCAAATAATAGCCTTCCGTCTGTAACGCGGCGTTAAGACGAAAAGATTTCGAGATAAGAGAGAAAGTTGTATAAACATGAAAAACACATAAAGCAAAAAACAGGACGAATATAGAAACAAAAGTAAATATAAATTTTTTATTTTTCAAATGCATAAAATTAAGACATTACACAAATTTCAGGATCGCTATGAAATTAATAGATTCTATATTTCTTAACTCTTTAGCTGCGAATTCAAAGGCCCATAACCAAGAAACATAATTATTTAGTGAGGGGGAATTTCTTCCGCTGAAAATTAGATTAAAATCGCATCCTCAGTCCACAAACAAACTAATTGAGTCTAAAAAACTATTTATCGGAATGCGGTTTTAGATTGTTATTAATTACACAGTCTATATCGTATACGTAAATATCCTCAGGCGCATAATCTAAAGTGCCGGCACACTGATGGCATAAATACATTGTCTTTAAATACTTCTTTTCAACAAGAGGCGGAATAAAATCAGACAGATGATCAATCCCGTGTATTTCCTTGAAAAAAGTATAAAGTCCCTTCCGTCCTTTTTTGCTGTTACAAGAAGCGCATGACCACACGATATTGTGTATACCCTGTATATGGTCGCAAGTGGCACAGCGGTTGTTAACAGCCAGAGTTTTCGGGATTATATGCTCTTTTGTCAGATTTTCAGTAGCCCCGCAAAAGATACATTTCTTCTCACTCTCCACGAACTGCATATCTTCACGGAGTATATCAGACCATTTTTTAGTATTGTCTCTCAGTTCCCTGAAAGTCTTTTTTATAAATCCGTAATTAGCCTTTTTAGCGGCGATCCCGTCTTTACATTTAAAAGCAGACCGCGCAATCAGTTTGGCATACTGAAAAAATATCAAATCTCTAATAGTCTTAACTTCCCTGTCCGGCATAAATTACCTCTAGATTTAAATCTTAAAAAACTTTTCCCTTTTCAGATTGCATATAAATCAAAAAAAATAAATTTAAAAGGATATACAGCGATTAGCTTTATTTAAAATTAAAGAGCCGATAACCTCTTATCCCGCCTGTTTACTTTATAAATTTATTATAACTTATTTTTATTGTCCAGTAACTAGCCGAAAACTCATTCTAAACATTACCCAAAAATCTCTTTTCTGCTGCTGCCTAAACACTTATAATGAGTTTCAACAATCCTACGGGAAGATTTTTAGTATAATACTTTCAAAAGCAAGGAATATAAGCAGCCCCCGTCATTTACAGCGAAATTTATATTAATTATGTAGAAAGAAGAAAATAATATTCGTTTTATCTAGATATAAGATAATAATCCACACCGTCACCCGCAAATTCTAAAGATCCAAGTCTTGAACAAACTTCCTTCGCTAAAGTGTCACTGCCAGTCACATCAGGATTCCTATAACATAGGCCGATAGAATCTTCCCTATAATAATTTGACATCGGAAACACAAGATCCACGATTATTCCGTTTTTATGAACAAAAGACGCGATATCTTTTTCTTTTCTTACCACAATAATTCCATTCATTACAGTATATTTATTCCCTTTAACATAACTTTCTTTAGCCGAGTAAGGTAAAGAAATACCGATTTTATCTAAATCATCCGTCCAAACGTTTGTCTCAAGATAATAAACCTCCTGCGCCTGAATTATACTCTTAAGATTAGGCATTACAGATTTAATTTGTGAAATTGTTACGACTATTTTATACCGCGGTAAAGAAATAGCCGCAAGTATTCCTAATATCAATAAAACCACCAATAATTCTATTATTGTAAAACCCTTACCGGAATACATATCTTAACCTCCTTTCCATATTGGTCGATATAAAATAATTATAACAAAAAAATGATACTTATAGTCCGTGTACTTATAAAACACATTATAGATATTATTTTAATATGAAAAACAGATACTCGCAAAAAGATAAACGGATTCTAAAAACCTTTGGCTTACACATTAGGGCGTTGCGCAAAAAAGCAGGGTTTTCCCAGGAAGATTTTGCTTTGGAAATAGGTTTAGATAGAACCTATATGGGAGGAGTTGAACGCGGGGAAAGAAACGTATCTTTAATTAATTTACATAAAATAGCGACAGGGCTTAAAACACCGCTTAAAGATATTTTTAATTTATAAAAACTTCTGCCAGTTTAAAAATATAAGCGGAAAGGTTTATATCTTAATAATATCGATTAAAAATCTGAAATATTTATTTATAACGCTGTCTTAAAATTGCATAACTTTATCTTCGGCAGGGTTGGGAACATATTTTGATAGCCATATCCTGTTTGTTTAAAAAAGTCTTCCAAATTAATGCATTCAATTTTATAATCAGCACATATATTGGGAATTCGCGCAACCGAACCAGGCTTCGTTTTGCCGTATATGCGTTTTAAGGCTGCTGCGGTGGCGTGCCAGGAGGCAGTCCAGCGCGCTTTTGCTGACAGCCGACAGAAGTGCTTCCGTCGCTTTGTCGGTATCGTGTCCGCGGCGTATCCAGGGCAGCCAGAGCTTCAGTATTGTCTTTAACCGCACCGACCAAGGGGAGTTTGCCTATTCCCATACGTCGATAAGTATGGCCTGTATAGCGGGCCCGTAAGTTATTGGACGTTTCGGTGTGGCGCGAGCGGGGCGGGCGGCGTCCGGCTGTTTATGCAGCAGCGTTATGGCGTATTTGCGTTCGTAACGGCAGACGCGGCAGAATTCGGACAGAATCGCCGATTTACCAGCCTTATCAGAATCAAGATACCGCAAACGTATACTTTTAATGTATTTCATGCAGAATTGCTTATCCATAGGGTATATTATGCCCTACGTCGCCACGGTTTGATTTTTAATGAGAAGACGATAGGCCCCATGGTTTGATTTTACATGAGGCGATGCGGGTATTTGACATTGTTCTTAAATAATTTTAGTATAATTTAGTAAATTATTAATAGGAAGTAATTATATTAAAATTATTTAAATATACTTTAGTTAAGAAAGAAAATGAAAAGTATTTATTTTTTAACACTTTTTCAAAAGCTTTTGTGGGAGTTGCATTTAAAAATCTTGCTATAAAATCCGTGATAGATAATTTAATAAATACCTGAAATGGGGAACATATCATCTGGAACCTGAATGCTCATTTGCCCTTGACCCTAAAGTATTTTGGAATATAATTAAATTTACAAACGATATTGGAAATTGATGATTAAACAATTTTATTTATTTCTGAGAAGCGGTTTATCTAAAAAAGAAAAATATTTCTTAGCGTACGGTATTTTATGCGTTACGTTTTTTATCACATACACGACTTCCCTTCCGTATTTCTTCAAAATCTGGATAGACAAGGTTTTCAGCGGCGCTAATTCCGGCTTCTCCGGAAAAGCAGCCGCGTTATTAATCGCCGGCGCGGCCGTCGCCACTTTAGCGGATCTGCTAGGAGCGTATTTTCTGATTAAAGTCCGGGAAAACAGCCGAGCTCAAATTCGTCTGAAGCTTATAAACCAGTTGCAAAAAATGCCGATAAACGAAGTCGAGGGAAGAGAAAGCGGCTATTTTACGGAAGTATTATTAAGCGACGTGGAAACGGCAACCGGCATGATCGTTTCATTCGTGTATATGGTTGTCCCCGCCGTAATCAGTCTTCCCATCTCCGTTTACTGGAGCTTTAAACTGTCGATATATTTTTCAATTATCGGAATAACGGGACTAGTCTTAATAGGCGCCAATTTATATTTCTTCTCTCCGATTATACGGAGGCTGAGCTCGAAAAGGCAGGATTTATATTCCAAAGCGTCCGGCATAATTCAGGAAAGCGTATTCGCCAACTTTTTCATACGGCTCTCGCAAATCGAGGAACAAATCGCCGCGCGTAACAGCATAGTTTTAAATTCATTGAGAGACGAATCGATAAAAAAACACGTTACGGATTACGCCGCCGGCAGCGTCGAAAGATTTATAACCCAAGCGCTGCAGGTAACAGCCGTTTTCATAGGACTTTACGCCGCGGTCCAATTCGACAAAAGCTTAACCGCCACAGGAATAATGGCCGGAATTTTTTATCTGTTGAAAATCTGGGCGCCGATAAATTTATTCAGTTCGTTAAACGCCGATTTTCAGGGATCTTTGGCCAGCGCCAAACGCATATCCGACATTATCGAAAGCAAAGTGGAAATCCAGTCCGGAACGACGGATTTAGGAAAAGAAATAGATAACATTCAGTGCGAAAAATTATCCGTATATATTGGCTCGAGAAAACTTATCGATAATCTCGATTTAACCATTAACCGCGGTTCCGTCGTCGGATTAAAAGGCAAAAGCGGCTGCGGGAAAACGACTTTACTGAAAACATTGCTGGGCTTTTATCCGTCGTGGACCGGAGCTGTCAAATACAACGGAATCAGCCTGAAAGATATTAAAAACTCTTCTCTGCTTAATTTATCCGGCTATATGCCGCACGACGTGTGCGTTTTCCGCGAGAATATTTTCTTTAACATAGCCCTGAACAGTGAATACGACGCTTCGCGGATGCGCGACACATTGCGAAAGTTTCACCTTGAACGTCTGTATAACCAGACAGGCGATAAAACACTTATACCGGCGAATATCTCCGCCGGAGAGAAAAAGCGCATCGGCCTGGCGAGATTATATTATTCAAGCAAAGAGCTGATTATACTCGACGAGCCGTTCTCGGGCCTGGATGCTCAAACCAGAGAAGCGATATACGACGAAATAACATCTTCGTTCGCGGATAAAACAATAATCATAGTTTCTCACTACGAGCAAGACCTCTCCCGCTGCTCGTTTAAAATAGAACTTAAGTAGGGGACGCTGGTAACTATTTTACTTTTTATTTGCTGTTTTGTTCATTCTCCAGTAATTTTTGTCCCTTCGCAATCAACTTGGAAACGGCACTATGACTTATTCCCAGTTCCAGCTTCAAATCTGTTCCTGAAACACGGGCTTTTTCTCTACACAAATAACAATAAATAGCCCGGACTGTGCCTCTATCGCGGCTCCTTCCGAAAATACGGGGACGCAGCACGCCTGTAAGCTTTTCAACATCCGCTAACAGTTCCGCACGGTTTTTCGGCACAAAAGCATCAGTCTGATGTGCCGCTTTCAGCACCTCTTCTACAAAATCCCCCGTTCCAAGGATACGCTGATCAGAGAATCCTTTTCGTCCAAGAATATTTTCCCGCGTTCCATTCCCCTGGACATCACATGATACATCTGCCCGGAAATATCTATTCTCGCTTGTCTTGGCATACTTTCCCCCACTTTGTTACACAAAAAGTCTGATGAAAAACCACAATAGCGAATAATTTCAAGTCAATTTAGAGCCGCAGATATACACAAGAAACGAACAGGCCGGCAGTACCTGTAAACGACGAGCAGCAAAGCCGCAAACAGGATTCTGCCAAAAGAAACATAAAAGACTTTTTCATCAGACTTCTAATAGCATAGCAGATAGTCACGACAACGTATTGTCGGGGAATTATCTCATAATTTTTAAGAAGTCTCCAGGTAAATAATAATGTCAGCAATAAGTTAAAAAGTTACCAGCGTCCCCTTTCTTTTCTCATTAAGGTAACCCAAACCATGTCTGCCTTTTGTTTTTTAGTGGCAATTAATTTAAATATAAAAAAAAGGTTCTAACCTTGATTAGGTTTAATAGATGTGATATAATAATGACATATTCTATTAAGGGGTTATCCAATGGAATTCAAAGACAAAGTTAAAGCAGTGCGATTACAATTGTTTATGAGCCAAGAAACTTTTGCCAAAGAACTTGGTGTGGCTTTTGTAACTGTCAATCGTTGGGAAAACGGCAAATATTTGCCGGGATATGATGCACAAAAGAAATTCCACGATTTTTGCAAAGCTAAAGGCATAAAGTTTGAAAAATAAAAAAATTATTAAGGGAACATATGAAAATAAGCAATAAGTATTTACAAAATGCTAAAGATACTAAAAATGATGAGTTTTATACAACATATGAAACCATAGAAAGTGAAGTATCTAATTATATAAAACATTTTTCTAATCAAACAATTCTATGCAATTGTGATGACCCTTTCGAATCTAATTTTTGCAAGTATTTTCTGAAAAATTTTAATAATTTGAAATTAAAAAGACTCATATGTACATCATATTACTCTTCAAAGGTAATTGCTACAGAAACACATCTAATGGATGAAAATGGATGCACGTTGAGAAAGGGGAATGGATATGTATTAGATGTATCTTTGGTTCCGGAATACATAAACAATGTTTCTACTGATGCAGATGTGGAGAAATATATTAAAACATTAGGCGTAGTAAAAAAGCTAAGAGACAATGGCGATTTTAGAAGTCCAGATTGTGTAAAATTTTTATTAGAAGCAAACATAGTCGTTACAAATCCCC
>Ga0070399_1004715_pt1 | contig 11065 bp, 10 predicted proteins | sample BioMet4_FD_61217 | JGI IMG/M metagenome (GOLD analysis project Ga0070399, IMG submission 61217) | Microbial communities from bioreactor (seeded with sewage sludge) at LBNL, California, USA - Biofuel metagenome 4 (version 1) | ecosystem: Engineered > Bioreactor > Anaerobic > Unclassified ... | reverse complement strand
CGTCGTAGTGTTCCATGCGGCATTTTCGACACCATGCCTCAAGCAGTGTCTAAAATGTCGAAAATGAGGATTGCGGCATTCGGTCTTTTGCTGATTTTAGTCATTTCGTCGGACAATCGACTTGGCAAGCGGCGGCTACGGTGGTATGTTGAGAGCGATTACATTCAATGCGACCATTTGAAAGGGACGAGATATGGTTCATCAGTGTCTTCAAGACTTGCTGGCCCTCCAGAGCATCGATATGCGCATCCGCAGCCTCGAACAGCGCATCGCCATGATCCCGAAAGAAATCCAGACCCGGCAACAGGAACAGGAAAAAATCCGCGCCGAAATGAAGCGGAAAAAAGACGAATGCAACCGGACCGGCATGGATATCAAAAAGGTCGAATCGGAAATTAAACAGCGTCAGGACGAAATGCTCAAGGCCCAGGGTCGTTCCACCATGATCAAGAAGAACGACGAATACCAGGCCCTGCTCAAGGAAATCGACACCATCAAAGGCAAAATCAGCGATCTCGAGACCAAAGAAATCGAATTGCTGGACGTGGCCGCCGCCAGTGAAAAAGACTGGAAAGACTACGAAAAACAGTCCAACTCCAGTATCAAAGCCATCGACGACGAAATCCAGGAACTGAAAGAACTCACCGGCCAACTGAAAACGGAAATCGCCAAGACGCATGACAGCCGGGCGCCGATGCTGGCCAAAATCGATACCGAAATTCTGACCCGCTACAACCAGCTGCTGAAGGCCAAACAGGGCGAACCGGTGGTCAAAGTGGAAAACGGCAACTGCGGCCATTGCCATCTCCGGCTGATTCCGCAGACCATGCTGGCCGTCGGCGGCGGGGCGTTGCCTCCGTGCGAAAATTGTTCACACCTGCTCTACGGTCTGGAAGAATAATTCACGATACGTTATGGACTGATATCGGAGTCCGAAGCAATTCGGAAAATGCCATGGAGAAAAACCAGGCTACCCGTCTGGGGATCATTGTTTACGACTATCCGAAACTGACCGAGGAATTCGTCGTCAGAACCGTGCGGCTGCTGGCGCAAATGGGGTATAATCAGCGGGTTTACTCCGTTCAGCACACGCACGACCGGCTGATCGATCCCGACGAACTGGAACGGCTGCGGCAACGCACCTGTTACCTGCCGGGCAAAGGCTGGCTGATCTTTTTGTCCGCCTGGACCGCGTTGAAGTTGCTCTGTCTGCATCCGTCGGGACTGTTTCGTTCCCTGCGGCTGTTTTTTCAATTGCTGTTCGCGGCCAATCACCGGAATCAGACCCTTGCCGGCGTGCTTTACGGTCAATATCTGGCGGTGAACTATCTGTTGCCCTACGGCATCAGCCATCTCTGCTGTATCGGGTCCGGCGCGGCGGGAACGCTGGGCGCAGTGGCCGCGCAAGCATCCGGGGCGGACCTGAATATTTTCGCCGCCGCCGGAGATCTGTTCACCCAGACCCAAACGGAGCTGCTGGTTAAAGCCAACGTTACCTCGTTCATGCTGGTGAAGTCGGAATATGACCGGCAATATCTGAGCGCCATCAAAGGAATTCAACCTCGCATTTACACGTTTTTTCCCGGCGTCGACCTTGAACAATATAGTTTCCCTAAAAAAATCAGGGTTCCCAAACCGCCCTACCGTCTGCTGCTGGTCGGCGGCTTGAATGCCAAAAATAACCTGCCGGTGATTCTGGAGGCGTTAGCCCGACTCAAGCAGCAGAACATGGACTGGACTTTCACTGTGGTCGGGGGAAAAAACGGCGAGGCAGCCCTGTTGCGCCAGGCGGAAGAACTCGGCATTCAGGATCGTATCCGGTTGGCCGGCATTCTCAGTCCGGAAGCCTTGCTGGCCGAATTTCAGCGCAGCCATCTGCTGTTGGCCGGAAGCCGGATTACCGCGACCGGCGACCGGCATGACATGCCGGATGCCATCGTCGAAGCCATGGCGCTGGGCATTCCGGTGGTGGCGGAGCGCAACGGCGCCATTGCCGAACTGCTGGAACATGAAGAAACCGGGATGATGGTCGAACCCGATCATCCCGAAGAGCTGGCCGATGCCATTCGTCTGATGCTGGAAGACGATATCACCCGGGAAATGATCATTTTCAAAGCCCGGCTCAAAATCGAAGGACACTTCAGTCACGGCCGCCGAATTGCCGATCTGGTCGATATTTTCGAAGAAAATAACCTTTATGCCTGATTTGCCGGCCTTTTCCCATTGACAGCGCCGGAGTCATCCCTTATAGTTATATCTCAGTGGCAGGCAATGAGTTTCGCCTGACATAACGAGGTATTCCGAAACACCGGGTCGAATTTTATTTCCGAGGGGCTAAGATGGAAGAAACGGCAGTAGGAATTATCCGGCAGTTGGTAACCGAAGGACAACTCCGAAACTATGTGGACGACGATGGCCGAGTCATGCTGGAAAAACTCCAGGAACTGCCGCCGGAAGATTTCAACCGCATCGCCGAACAACTCAATCTCCTGATGGATGACAATACCATCATCACCGAAGACGACCAGTTTTATTTCTCCTCCGATGCCATGGACTGTCTGCTCGCGGCGCAGGAGGAAAATGACGAAGAACGGGAAGTCAATACCGTCGACCTTTCGGAGTTCGCCGTTCCGGAAGCCGCCGCCGCGCCGGTTGCCGCCGCCGCGCCGGAAGAAACAGACCCGCTCAAGCTCATGATCTATCAGACCTTCGTTTCGTTGCGGATGTTGCAGATCAACTCGTTCAGTATCTGCATTCTGCCGGAAGAATTCCACCTGAAGCACGATCCCGAACTGACGGAGATCGATCGCTGTCTGGCCGCCATGGTAGCAGAGGGAAGTCTGGAAAAAATTCAGATGGAAAGCGGCACGATGATCGACAGCGGATCCGACGGCGAGTATCGACTGAAAGACTGGAGCCGCATGCCCGCCGCGTTGCGGGAAAAATATCTCCGGCTCGAAAAAGTCCTGGCGCCTTGTGAAAAACTGAGCAATGCCCTGCCGCTGGAGCTCCGCCGCTCGTACGACAAGAAAGTGACCATTGTCAACAGTCCGTCGCTCAAAGGCGAGATGAATGACGAAATCGCCGGCAAGCTGCTCGCCATCAGCCGCATTTACAAGGAAGCGTTCGATCTCCATCGGGAATTGCCGAAAGAATTGGCCGGAACGTTTGCCGCCCGGTTGGAGGAACAGGTCGAAAACGATATCGACTTCGAACGAATCCTCAAGAATTTTTATGAGTTGAAGCACCAATATCACAACGCCGCCGTCGAACGGCGTCAGCAGTTGGAAGCAGAGAAACAGCAGCAGACGGCAACGGAAAAAACGTCCTTGACCCGGAAACTGACCGGTCTGTTCGGCACGAAAAGCTAGGCAAAATTACAGCTGCGACGGCGGGATCCGTTCCGCGTTTGCCGGGCTCTGACCCGTTGAATCCGCGTCCCGGATCAAACCGAATCGCGGCCGGGCAGGAATCTCCAGATTCTGCCGATCGGATTCCCGCTGCACCCGCACGATTTTTTTGCTGCCGTCGAGTTGGACGACTTGATAGTTTTCCGTGCCGGTCACGGCTTCGCCCAGCGAAAAATTCCGGCCCTCCTCAACGCGATAACCTTTCCCGTCGACCACATCGCGCAAACAAGCGGTCTCCCGTGGCGAAACGACCGGTTGCCCCAACCCCGCAACCAGTTTGTCGCCACCGCCAACCGGCTGCAACGTGATCTCCGTCCGATCTTCGGCAACGGTACTGCCGTCACTTTTCCCGGCCGCGTTGGTCATTCGGTATTCCATTCCGCCGACCTTGACGGTATCGCCGAACCGGCAGAACTGGGTCCGCCATTCTTTTCGCACCCGGATTTCCAGCTGAATCTCCCAATCGGCGCAGTCGGCGCCCCGGACCTGAATTTTCTTCAGCTTCACTCCCAGCGGCAGCCGAGCAATCTTTTCGACATACAGCCGATCGCTCAAGGGCGGATGCGACAGTGGATTATGCGGGTCGGTATGTTTCAACAACTCGTAGATATTCGGAAAACCGTCGCCGTCATCATCTTTTCCGGTATAAGGCATTGCGGAAACTTCCGTCGCTGCCGACGGCGCGGCATCGGGTTTCGCTGACGGCGGCATCTCGGATGACAAGTCCAGCCGTTCCAATTCTTCCGGCGCGATCCGCTGCCAGTGCAACTGTGGCTTGCCCTCGGCCGAATGATTCGCCGCCGCTTCGGAATAACAGCGGAATAATGGCGAATTCCGAATATAGACGGCAAACGTTTCAGCCGTAATAGGAGTCACCGCCACCCGATGACTGACGAGAAACGGACGCATCCCGGGAGCCGACTCGGCCGCCCGTTCCCGGCACACCGTAATTTCGGTTACGGTAGACGGAATTTCACCCCGGTCATCGCGCAAATCGTAAACCTGCCCGGCATCGTCGCAAAACAGGTAAGGTCGAAAATAGTGAAAAGCCCGGTCAAAAGTCTGCGCATTGATCTTATGCCCAAGGTAATGATAGTCCGGTTCCTGCGCCCACCCCGGCAAGACCAACGCCGCCGCCAACCCTGCCACCGCCAACCATTCCTGCAACCTCATGCCATCTCTCCCCATTGCTGGATTATTTTAGATGGCAATCGGACTTTATGCAAACCATCGGCAGTGGACAAATTCAGAACATCTTGCCGCAGTGTCATAATACCGGTACCGCATTCCCGCAAAGTGCCTGCAAGCACAACAAAATATGACACGGGCAGCTTATTTGCCCCAGCTTTCCCGCAACAGCGCCGCCGTCTGTTCCAGCGCTTCCGGCACCACCCGGGTGTCGCCGATCACCGGCATAAAATTAGTATCGCCGTTCCAGCGCGGAACGATGTGCTGATGAATATGATCGGCCACTCCGGCTCCGGCGGCCGCGCCGAGGTTGAACCCGATATTGAAACCTTGCGGGTTCAACAGCCGTTGCAACAGTTGCTTGGCTTCTACCAGCAGATCCATCATTTCCCCCCGTTCCGAAGCGGTCAGTTCGGCAATATCACCGATATGACGGTACGGAGCCACCAATACGTGCCCGGAATTATAGGGATAACGGTTGAGAATGACGAAATTTTCGCGTCCTCGGTAAATCATCATGTCTTCATCGGGCGTTTTGAGATCATCCCGCTTATCGCATAGAAAACACCGATGATCCTTGGGCGAACGAATAAAGGTAATCCGCCACGGCGCCCATAACGGTCGCTGTTCTTCCATTGCGCACCTCCGCAAGTTCGATTCGTTACTACTTTACGAATATCGGCAATGACGAAATAATCAAGTAGGCCACGGCGGAACAGGCCGCCGTCAGCGGAATGGTCAGAAACCAGGCCCAGACGATGTTGCGGGCGGTATTCCAGCGAACCGAACGTACGCCTTTGACCGTCCCCATTCCCATAATGGAACCGGCGATCACATGCGTGGTCGATACCGGAATCCCAAAATGCGCCGTGCCCATCAGCACCAGCGCCGCCGACGATTCCGCGCAAAAGCCTTCCGGCGAATGAATTTTCGTAATCCCGGTGCCCATCGTTTTGACGATCCGCCAGCCGCCGAACATGGTCCCGCACCCGATAGCGGAATAGCAGGCGAACGCCACCCAGGTGTGGATTTCCAGCGTCGACGACAGTCCGCCGCAGACCATGGCCAGCGAAATTACGCCCATCATCTTCTGGGCGTCGTTGGTGCCGTGTCCGATGCTGAACCAGGTGGCGGAAAACAACTGCAGATAACTGAAAAAACGCCGGACTTTCTGATAGGGAAAACTCCGTGCCAGATTGAACAGAATAAGGGTCATGATGATTCCACCGATCAGTCCGAGTACCGGGGCGATGAAAATGAAAGCGATGATCGGCAGAATCCCGGTCACCACCAGTTTGCCGCCCACCACTGTTACGCCGCCGAGAATGACCATTTTCGGCCCGACCGCCACCAACCCGGCGCCGATCAGCCCGCCGATCAAAGCATGACTGCTGGACGTCGGCAGGCCCAGCACCCAGGTAAGAATGTTCCAGGCAATCGACCCCACCAGCGCCCCCAGCAGCAACAACAACTTCGCCTCCGGCGTGGGCAACAAATCGATGTGAACGATTCCCGAACTGATCATTTTAGCAATGGCGTGACTGAAGACAAAGTACCCTACGAAATTGGCCGCCCCGGCCAAAATCACGGCCTGAACCGGGGTCAGCGTACGCGCCACCACAACCGTGGAAATGGCATTGGCGGCATCATGGAATCCGTTCAGAAAATCGAAGATCAGTGCCAGTACAATCACCAGCACAACCATAGCGGTAAGCGTTATCATTTATTCTACAGCTCCGGGGGGGTTCGCGGTTAACCGTGTTTAATCATAATGCCGCGGACCAGTTTCCCGATGTAATCGATACTGTCCACTACGGCCTCGAGCATCTCGTAAAGTTCTTTGGTCTTAATGGTTTCGATGGTCGGGCAATCGTTGCCGTCCTTGCCGAACAATTCGGCCAGGCTGTCCTGAAACAATTCGTCGGCCTGGTTTTCCAGCCGATGCATGGATTCGAGTTTTTTCTTGGCCTTCTGCTTGGTCGTGCGCAGATCGCAAATCAGTTCATACTGAAGTTTGGCGATATTGACGATAATATCCGCAAATTTACAGGCGTTGACCGGCATTTTTCGGACGTGATAAATATCCATCTTCCGGGAAATACCCTTCAGCACGTCCAGCGGTTTGTCCATATTGATGGCCAGCATGTGGATATCTTCCCGATCCAGCGGCGTAATAAAGCATCGGCTGAGTTCGTTGATGATGGTCATCTCCACGACATCGCCCTTGACTTCATAATCTTTGATGGCGTAAAGCCGTTTTTTGATCTCATCTTCCGAAAGACTTTCGATCTGAACCACCAGATCACGTAACGCCGTGCTGCTGCTGACGATATGGTTACCGAGTTCTTCCAGATAATCGAAGAACTTGGTTTCGCGAGGCAGCAGCAGGTCAATAATTTTCAAACCCATGATATGCCTTTCCGTGACAAGACGACTGATGTGGCGTCGTCTGAATATGATTTAACCAAAAACTAATAAACTTATAACATTACCATCATCCGCAGCAGATTACAAATCGCACGTGCTCCAAATAAAGACTGTGTTTAATGCAATTTTTCACAATAAAATTCTATGATCAATTGAAAAAGTAAACGCCCTCTACCCGGAAAACGTCGTATGTTCAGTTTGACGAAATAAGGTAAAACTCCGCCGTGACGTTACGCTCAGACAGTTTTTCGAACACCGTAATGCCCCCGTTTGTCAAGAACGGCATTACGGAGAAATCCTTTAACGCTTCTGGATTGCGGTTCCGGAGACCCGTTTGGGGCCGGTCGATTTGCCGTTTTGACTTTTCAGGAGTTCCACAGCATGAGTCAACGCCGCGGCTCCGCCGCCCAGCATTCGGCCGATCTCCCGTTTCCGTCCCGCGGTATCGAGCAGAACGATCTTGGTCGTGGTAACGTCTCCCGTGACCGACTTGCTTACCTGGAAATGCCAATCGCCCTGCGCCGCCACCTGCGGCAAGTGGGAAATACACAGAATTTGGCGGCGTCTGGCCAGCGTCCGCAGTTCTTCCCCAACCTTCACGGCCGTTTCGCCGCCGATGTTGACGTCGATTTCGTCGAACACCAGAATCGGAATTGCATCCGCTTCCGCCAGCACGGTTTTGGCCGCCAGCATCACCCGGGAAATTTCGCCGCTGCTGGCGATTTCACGCAACGGTTGCAACGGCTGTCCCGGGTTGGCGGAAAACATGAATTCCACCCGTTCGCCGCCATGACGTCCGGGAGCGTCCAGCGGGAGCAGATCGATCCGCATGGCACTGCGTAAAAAGCCTAAATGCTGCAACTTGTCGGTGATCTGTCGGGCCAGCGTTTCCGCCGCCTGTTTGCGGGCCTCTGACAGCGCCGCCGCCGCGTCCCGCAGTTCGGCGTGAAGTCGTACGGCTTCCGCATCCAGTTCCTTGCGAGTTTCCGCCGCGTGCTCGTAGAGATGCAAACGGTCCGCTGCCGCCTGCCAATGCGTAAAAATATCCTCATAGGCGGGACCGTAACGGCGTTTCAGTCGATGGAGGTCGGCCAACCGGTTTTCCAGTTGCTGCAATTCTTCCTCGTTGATCGTGATCCGCGCGGCATAACGTTCGATATCGCCGGACAGTTCCCGCACCAGATCACCGATCTGGTCGCAACTGGACAGCAATGCGTCGGCGCCATCGGCATCGATCCGTTGCAACTCGGTCAGCGTCCGATGAATAGCGGCCACGGCTTCGGCCACGGTCCCGCCCTCGCCTTCCGTCAGTTGATTGACGGCGCCGCCGGTCAGTTCCAGAATCTGGCGGGCATTGGCACAGACGTTGTATTTTTCGCCGATCTCCCGGTCTTCGCCGGGCTGGGGGTTGACCTTGCGGATTTCTTCCGTCGTAATCCGCAACTGTTCGGCTTCGGCAGCGCCAGGCAATCCGGCCAACGCTGTGTCCCGGCGTTGTTCCAGTTCCCGCAGCCCGTCGTAAGCGGCGGCGCACCGGGCACGCAATTCTTCATGATGACCGAAGCGGTCGAGCAAATCCAGCTGGGTGACTGGCTGGAGCAGCGACTGATGTTCGTTGGCGCCGTGAACGTCGATCAGATAATCGCCGGCCGCCTTCAGCGTTTCCAGCGTGACGGGCGTGTCGTTGATAAAATTGCGATTTCGAGTGGCGGTGATGCCCCGCCGCAGTTGCAATTCCGGATGTTGCCGGTCGACCGACACTCCAGCCTCGTCCAGCAGTCGATAAAATTCTTCCGGCAGATAGGGAGGGAGTCCGATGCCGGCGGCCAGTTCGCAACGTTCTTCGCCGGCCCGGATGGCGCTTTTATCCGCCCGTTCGCCCAATAACAGCGAGACGGTTCCCAGCAATACCGATTTCCCGGCACCGGTTTCGCCGGTAATGACATTGAAGCCCGTTCCGAATTCGATATCGGCACCGGCAATCAGCGCCAGATTTCTAATTCTGACCCATTCCAGCATAGTATGAAACATTTCTCCAAATTAACATCCGATCCGATTTACTATGCGGGTAAAAGGTGTTATAGTCAAACGAAATTGTTCCGGAGTGACCATCATGAAAGCCCTGAAATATTTTCGGAATATCGCCGGTGTGCCTTTGCTGTTCGAGTGGCAAACGGTTCCGGTTTTCCAGTTGCAAAGCATCCGGATCAATCCGGATTACGCGGCCGCCGGCCAGACAGGACCGTTGCCGCCGCCCGCCCGGCTTCACCTGGCCTTGCTGACCTCGCTGCTCTATGGCGAACTTACCGTAATGCCGCTGGACGGTTTTGCCTTGGAACACTTGACGCCGTTTCGCCGTCAAGTGCTGTTGACGCTTCATGACCGTGTGCCACGAGGGCATACCGTCAGTTATGCCCAACTGGCGATGATGGCGGGCAGTCCCCGGGCAGTCCGGGCGGTGGGAAGCGCGATGCATGTCAACCCGTTTCCGATCGCCATTCCCTGTCATCGGGTTATTGCCGCCGATGGTTCATTGGGCGGGTTCGGCCCCGGCCTGCTCTGGAAGCGCTGGCTGTTGAGTCTGGAAAAAAACGCATAGCGCATTGATCTTCCGCGGAATGGGAATTGCAATCGATTGATCGGACGGCCGGAAAAAAAGACAAAAAAATGGCTGCCCCGTAAGGATTTGAACCTCAACAAAATGATCCAGAGTCACTTGTGCTACCATTACACCACGGGGCAGCATAATTAACAAAACGCTTTTTATTTTACTATAATATCGCCAAAAAGCAAATCTGTAAATTGGTTTTTTCTAAAAATCCATCAGGAAAACGCAATCTGTCCGTTGAATGGAAACGCGCACCCCAAGTTTCACCCTCAGACACGGCAAAAAGAAAATCAGCGAGCTCAAATCAATCAATAAATTTCTCGTTCACGCGATACGCTCAATCGCTGAAAAAATACCTGCATGGTATTATGATCTAACAACATACGCTATCTTTTTCAAACGGTAGATGACGAACGCGGAAAGGCGCAAAACGAGTCTCCGGGGAAAAAACCCTGTTTGACATTCAAGCTTTTACAAATTCAAAATTGAGGCGCGAAGAAGCCTGCCAAGGAGATACAGATAGGTCTTTCCGCCGTGAACGATTGACATTTATCTTTTTGTGTTATATAATGAACATTGTTTAATATAATGAACAAACAAGAAAAAAACACCTATGCTTTCCATTGAAAATATAGAGTTTTAAGATGTAGTAATCTGTCGAATAGCCATATCGCACCATTTCATTCAAGGAGAATTCATTTATGAATCATACCCAACAGGAATTGGCCAGTGACAACTATGCCGGGGCTTGTCCGGAAGCCATTGAGTATCTATTGAAAGCCAACGAGAAACATGAAATTTCCTACGGCGACGATTCCTGGACCCGGATGGCCTGCGATCGTTTCCGGACCTTGTTCGAAACCGACTGCGATGTCTTTTTTGTTTTCAACGGTACCAGCGCCAATTCGCTGGCACTGGCTACGCTTTGCGCTCCCTACCACAGTATTATTTGCCATGAAACCGGACATGTGGAAACCGACGAATGCGGTGCGCCGGAATTTTTTTCCAACGGCGCCAAACTACTTCTCGCCAAAGGGGAAAACGGCAAGATTTCCCCCGACAGCGTTACGGAAATCGTCAACCGCCGAATCGACATCCACTATCCCCGCCCGCACGTTCTGAGCCTGACGCAGGCGACCGAACTGGGAACCGTCTATACCCGGGAAGAACTGCTGGCACTCTGTGCCCGAGCGAAACAACATCATTTGAAAATTCACATGGACGGGTCCCGGCTGGCCAATGCGCTGGCGTTTTCGCGGCTCAAACCCCGGGAAGTCACCTGGGAATGCGGCGTGGATGTGTTGTGTTTCGGCGGCACCAAAAACGGCCTCCCTATCGGTGAAGCGATTATTTTCTTCGACAAGGAACTGTCCCGGGAGTTCGCGCCCCGCTGCAAACAATGCGGGCAGCTGGCCTCGAAAATGAGATTTCT
>Ga0070399_1004714_pt1 | contig 11067 bp, 10 predicted proteins | sample BioMet4_FD_61217 | JGI IMG/M metagenome (GOLD analysis project Ga0070399, IMG submission 61217) | Microbial communities from bioreactor (seeded with sewage sludge) at LBNL, California, USA - Biofuel metagenome 4 (version 1) | ecosystem: Engineered > Bioreactor > Anaerobic > Unclassified ... | reverse complement strand
GTCTTTATGAGTGCTTTTACATCTTTGGGAAAGCATGACCCGCCGTACCCTATTCCGGGATAAAGGAATTTACGCCCAATGCGGGTATCGGAGCCTATTCCGCAACGAACCATATTCACATCAGCCCCGACGAGTTCGCATAGGTTGGCGATATCATTCATAAAGCTGATACGGGTTGCCAACATTGAGTTAGCGGCATATTTTGTCATTTCAGCCGAAGGAATATCCATAAAGATAACACGGAAATTATTCAGCAAAAATGGCTTATAAAGTTTACTCATCAATTTCTCGGCACGCTCCGACTCTACTCCGACCACTACACGGTCGGGGCTCATAAAATCATTGATAGCATTGCCTTCTTTAAGGAATTCAGGGTTTGAAGCAACATCAAACTCTATCTTTGCTCCACGTTTTTCAAGTTCTTCTTGTATTGCAGCGCGGACTTTCTTTGCCGTTCCTACGGGCACGGTACTCTTGGTCACCACGAGCACATACTTCTTCATGTTCCGTCCGATAGTCCGAGCTACTTCAAGCACATAGCTCAAATCGGCGCTACCGTCTTCGTCGGGAGGTGTTCCTACCGCACTGAAAACAACTTCCACCTCATTCAGACAACTTTCCAACGAGGTCGTAAAAGAAAGTCGACCTGCTTTAGTATTACGAACCACCAGTTCTTCGAGTCCACTTTCATAAATCGGGATGATCCCTTTATTTAAGGATTCTATTTTCTGAGAGTTTGTATCTACGCAAATAACTTCAACACCCATTTCTGCAAAACAGGTCCCGGTTACCAAACCGACATACCCTGTACCAACAATCGCTATCCTCATAGTATCAATATATTATACATTCATATGGATTTATTCCAAGCCCACCAGAAGCATTGTTTTTTTTATTGTTAATAATTTGCATCTGAAATAAAATAAAAAATAAAAAATAAAATAAATAGCCGTAGCAAATTAAAGATGATTTTTTAGCCGATATTATCTTTAATATATAAGGAAATGTAAAAATAAGTGATACAGAGAAGACATCCGATAATCTTCCAAATATAGAGATCTTTAAAGCTAATAGATATGAGATTATATAAAATAGAAGCATATAGAACATTGTTTTTGTTTTACTATTATAGTTTACATATAATATTCCTAAAGATATAATCGGAATAGCCAAATATAGTAAAACTCCTATTCCAGACCCTATATCTGTTTGATTTGAATGAGTACTTCCAACATAAATGCCATACTTACTATCAAGAAAGAGAGGTGTATTCAAAAAAAAGAATATTCTATCTGATAGTACTAAATAAAAAGATAGTATAGAGATTATTAATAAAGGTATTCTTTTTACATAAAATAAATCTAAAATAAATATTGGTATAAAAAAGAACATAGAATAGTGAAATATACAGCTAACGCCATATACCAAATATGCTTTAAATTTATTCCCTCTGAGATAGATTTCCAAAGCAAGTAATAAAAAAGACAATGCTATCGCATTCCGAACAACATTAAATGTATACAAATATAATATCAAGAAATACAAAGTGATCTTCAAGGAATATCTTTCTCTATTCAAAAAAAAACAAATTGGCGCATAAATAATAAAACTTGTAAAAATGAACAAAGATTGAGATGGCAAAGATAGTTTCTTTAAGCATTTTACAAGCACTTTGAATCCAATTTCAAAATTATCTAATAGCCCTGGCGAATTATAAGCATCAACATAAAAAGAATAATCAGTTCCAATGTCATAGCGTATTGCTGCTGGAATGAACATCGCTAAAAAAACAAGAAAACGGCATGTTTGTCTTTGAGCTTGAGTTGAAGTATGCTCCGCTAAAAATGAAAAAATAAAGACTAAAGCAAATATTAAATTATAAAGAATGACCGTCCACATATTTTATAATTCGTAGCTAGATTTATCAGGCAATATTTTTAGAAAAGCTTTTTTCAATTCAAACTTATATAAATCGAAATTATTTATATCCTCAGAATCATTTAAAACTAATATTGACTTTTTTTGTTTTATAATAAATCTAGACACTTTTCCAACATTGTCGTCTTTTAATTGTATATAAGATGCTTTTTTAGATGGATTCATTGGAATAAAATCTCCATTAACTAATTGCCAATATCTAAATATATAAGGATTAACGGTTCCCCATGTCCTAAATTTAGATTTTGAAGTTTTCATTAATTTTTTAGGAGCCTTTCCCCACACGTGATAAAATGTAGACTTAAGAAATGGAGTGGGTAAATGTGGATCATAAAAACCTGTAAAATGTGGCCAAGGGAGTAAAAGCAATGTACGAAAAACAAAGAAACCATATTTGTAGCTAAACCATTTAAATATATTCTTGAATATCACGTTATCTTTTTTATAATATCTATTAAGTATTTGCAACTCTTCTATTATTGCATCAGAAACTCCTCCGCCATCTATAGCATTTAATACAGCTATATCACACGGTACTCCTTTTTTAAAGAAAAAAGAACTTTTGAGTTTATCTATAATAAAAAAATCGTCATTAAAATAAACAAATGTTTCAGATAATCCTTGAATACGATGTAGATTGACTTCTATTGCCCTAGAATTAAATAACGGGAGGTTTTCTTTTGGTATAAAGTCACTATGTCTTACGATTTTTAATTTAGGAGCGTTAGTATCTAGCCAATCTGGTATATGCCCCTCTGTTACAAAAAAAACATATCTCACCCATGGTGTAAATGCCTCAACTCCCCTAAACCAATAACGTAGAAGCCCCCAATCGCGAAACCGGATCTCTCTCTTATCACCATTACTTAATTCTGAATACTGATCAAATTTAGTCCTCCAGATAGGGTCATCTCCATTTACCCAAGTTATAACAAAGTCTATCATTTAATTTTAATTATAGCGGAAAGACACTCGAAACTATGTAATACTAATTTTCGTTTTAAAAGAAACATAAGTCCCAAATATCCAACAATGAATAACAGTATAAAAATTAATAAAGTTATATATGCAGAATAAATCTGTTTTTGCAACAACAACGGACACATTACAAATAATGCACAACAGAATGGATAATATTGTAATGCGAAGTAATCTCTAACTTCTATATTTATCATCTTTTTTATTAGGAAAAAAGAGAACGGAAGCATACTCAAAATTGTTAATACTAATATAGCCAAAGTCATAGTTAAAATAGAAGTTTGAGAAAACAAATAAATAATTAGAACCACTGAAACTACTCTATATATAGTCCAGTAAAATCCTAAATCGGTTCTTCCCAATGCTATTTCTAAATTTCCCACAGGACTTGCAACACTATTGATTCCATAGGTAATGGAAATAATAGATAGTATTAAATAATTACTAGAATAAGATGAACCGTATAATATAGCAAGTAAGGGATAAGAAATAGAAGCGATACAAAAATAAAGAGGATAGTTACAAAAACTCATAAATTCTATCACTCTTGAATATATATTTTTAGTTTCATCTTTATCGTTTTGAATAATAGATAGAATAGGAGTCAATACTTTAGATAATATAGGATTTAATATTCCATACATTTTGACCACTAATTGCTTACAAAGTGTATATACTCCCACTACATTCATAGGATACAAAGAAGCAATTATAACTACATCAATTTCTCTCGAAAAGAAATCAAGAAATGAAGCTGCAAATTGATACATTCCTATTTTAAAGAAAGAAGAAATCTTTGAATAGTTAAAATAGAAATGATACTTAAGTCTTTTTTGTCTCCCATATATAAATAGAATTATTGAAGTAAAAAATGAAACAATTATATTTGAGTAAATCAAGCTATATATTCCTGAATCACCAAATGATATAAGAAAAAATAGCAGTAATAATGAAATAGCAGCCCCTATTAAATCAATTATAGACAAAAGTCTAAAGCACAACATCTTATAAAGATATGTACGATGTAGTCTTGAGATCCCTAAAAATAAAATATTTACGGACAATAGACGTATTATATTTATTAATTTTTCTTCAGAATAAAATCTAGCAATATAAGGAGCTAAAGCAAAAAGAAATAATGTTAAAAAGATACTTAAGCTCAAATTAATCCAAAATAAAGAAGAATATTGCTTAACTGTTATGTGTTGCTTATGTAGTACAGCTGATGTTATACCCAAATCTGCTACAATATCACTATATGATATTATTAACAAAGCAATAGCCACAATTCCCAAATCCGTTTGCGAAACAAATCTGGTTAAAACACATACTTGCAACAATTTAAATACTGCAATTAATAAAGAACTTACTCCGGTCCATTTTATACCAGATAAAGCTTTCTGCTTTAATTCCATTTTAACTATTTTCGAAGAAATAATCCCATTTTTGCCCTAAAATAGACCATGAATTTTGGCTTATATAGTTTTTTGTCGCTTCAGATATTGTAACTGTAGTCTTCTTATTTAGTATATCTAAAACAACATTGCCAATTTTATATATATTATCTAGTAGATAATATGGAATTGTGTCTATTTCTAACTGTGGGTAGCGTAACCATGCACCATTAATAACTATATTTCCACAAAGAATATTTTCTTGAACAAAAGCAGAAAAGGCATCTGTTTTCTGAACATGAATAAATATATTTGTACTTTTTTGGATATAAAATAAGGTATTATCATCTAAATATTCTTTATATACTCGATATGAAAAATCTGTTTGTCCAAGCATATTTTCAACTTGCATGATATAGCCAGGAACCTCCTCATTGTAAGTCATTAAAAATATTAATAAAATATTTTGGGGAAGATATTTTTCCACTTCACAAAAAGACTTTATGATAGCAATATGCTGTTGATTAATGTTTGCATTATAGCCACAAGTAATAACAATTTGATTATCCAACCCTAATAATTCTTGTGCTTTTTCTCGAGATATTGAATTATTCAAAATTAAATCTACAATTGTTGACCCAAAACCAATGTCTACTATTTTATTTGCATTAAATGCAAACTTCTTTATAGCATCATCTCTAAATTTAATTGGGGGCAAAGTTACATAGTCAGCTTTTCGATACAAATATTTGAAGAAAAACAAATAATATTTAGGAATACGATAAACATCACTGCCCCATGGCGTAAGTACTATTTTAGATGATTTCTTTCTATACATCGGATATAAGAAGAAAGATTCAATAGTTAAATAATGAATATTAATAGTAGAAAAAGACCCATGAACTTTCCTGAATGAGAGTAAGAAATCTATAATATTAAAAAGAAAACGTATTTTTTGAAGTTTATATATAAAACTAGGGAAAAATTTTCTTCTTGAATATATTCTTTCATAACCTATTTTTCTTAAATAACCAACATCAACTTCGGTATTAAATGAAAACCCTTCTATTATATATTGCGAATGATGCTCCTTACTACTAATAATAGAATTTACTAAACGAATAAGATGGGGATTTGCTAAATTACCTACAATCAATATCTTTTTCATTATCTTTTCACCTTATATAAAAGCTGATTAAAAGGCATTTTTGCCATTACAATATCTCTACCATCAACAGATTTGGATTTTGGTAATTTATATATAACACTTGAATACAAAATAAACATACCATCTTCTCGAACGAAAGCGCTTCCTCTATAGCTGGGGACATCAATTAGAGGCCGTTGATATATTGTAAAAGTATTCAAGCCGAGGTCAAATTCAGCCAAATATTGATAACACATTTTCTTCTTTCCACTAGTTGTACAGCAAACGATTGAATATAATTTTCCTCTATATTTAAAAACAGACATATGCCATGGTTCTAAATTTCCTTTTAGCATATAGATGTCTTTTTTGACTAAAAATTCTCCATCAATATTGTTGTCAGATAACATCACTAACTGTTTTGTATCTTTACCATCATTATAAGTGTTTGTAACTAAGTAAAAAAGTCTATAGCGTTCATTTGCAAAAGCTAGCGAAGGTGAAATATATGTAGGGGTTCCTGAATGCTCTTGATGAATTAAAAGATCTGATATAGCGACTTCTCTCGGAGTTGTGAATCCCGTTAGTGTGTCACTATCAATAATAGTTTTTAACTGGCATATTGCTAATTTATTATAAGTATATTGAGATCCTTCATATATTGGAAATTTCACTTGATATGTTCTGTTTAATAGATATATAGAGTGCTTATCATAAAGAATATCAGGATCAGAATTATATGAACTTGAGTTATTAAAGCATTTAGGCCTTTCCACTATTGGATTATTTTTATATGGAATAAAACTTGTAGGAGGTTGTGACCCCATTGTAGAATTACCAAAGTATAACAAGGGGTTTTCATATTGATCGCCTCCCCCTGATTTTACATTTGGATAAGGTGATGTTACTAACCAATATTTATAGCCACAAAAGCCGTCTTTAATGTATGCAACCCCTGCATGAGTCTGCGATTGTGGATATCCAAAAGGTACTTTTAAATCACAGATTCGTAAACTATCTACAGGAAAGACAGCTTTCAAAGAAGGACTTTCTTTTGATTGGCATGAAATAAAGACAAGCAAAAAAATATATATACGTAAAGCTTTCATTTTTGTTTTATTACATTTAAATATTCTGTCCAATTTCCTACATCTATCCAAGACTTTTCTGTTATGGGAAAAACTCCCACTCTCCTATTTTCACTTTTTAACTTGTCTATTAAATGAGTTATATGATAAAATTTATTTTCAGGAATTTCATTGAGTAAATGAGGCTCCAAGAGATATAATCCGGTATTAATTTTAAATGTTAAATCAGGTTTTTCAATAATAGTATCTAGCAATCCATCTTCTTTAGTCTCCAAAACGCCATAATTCAAAGGAAAACTTTTTACAGCAGCAACAATTGTCAATTCATTCCTGTTACTTCGATGATAATTCAATATTTGGCTGTAATCATCATTGACTAAAATGTCACAATTAGTAACCCAAAAAGTAGAACAAATAACCCCTTTCAGTAAAGTCAAACTTCCTGCAGTACCTAGTGGGACATTCTCTTCAAAATACTGAATCTGATAAGAAGAATTTTTCAAACTATTAAAATAATGCTTGATAACATCAGCTTTATAATTAACAGAAACAAAGAAATCTGAACAGCCATATTCTAAAAACCTATCCATAATATCTTCCATTAATGTTTTTTTTAAAACAGGGATGAGTGGTTTAGGTATTATATTCGTCAATGGCCGTAAACGAGTTCCCTTACCTCCAGCCATAATTACTACAGGTAAATGAAACATCGTACTTTTTATGTTCTTTTCAGTGAACAAGTCTTCCCACATAACAACTCTAGAGAGATTACCTTTTTTATCTAATATCGGCAAACACTCCATACGAAAATCCAACATCAATGACTTTATATCTTCATCCGATTCATCTTCAGTAGCAGTTCGTATCGATTTCCTAAGAATTAACCGTATTGGAATATCTAAAGAGACGCCTCTAATTATGGCTCTCTGTATGTCACCAATGCTAATAAGTCCGACAAATGATTCAGAATCAAAAACAAGCAATAATTTACGTTGTAAATCATCCATCATTCTCAAAGCAGAAATGATTGATCGGTTTTGATCTATTTTCAATTTTGTATAGTCCATAATTATATAACAACAAAGATTATCAACATCAAAGCATTAAACTGATTATAATTTAGTTCTTAAAAGAACTGGATTTCCAGAATAAACTCCCTTCTGGAGAATATCTTTTCTTATCATAGATCCTGCTGCAATAATACAATCAGGTACAATAGAAATGCCATTTACCACTACAGACTGACTACCCAGAAACGTCGCTTTTCCAACTTTACATCCCCCATTGACCATTACACCTGTAGAAATATGACAATAATCATCAACCACTGCATCATGTTCTATATTGGCAAAAGTATTAATGATACATCCTTTACCTATTTCTGCATTTGCATTAATGGAAGACTGATGAAGTACAACTGTGCCTTCACCGATATGTGCATATTTCGAAATGTGAGCTGTAGAGGCAATGACAGTAGCCAAATGCCCTCCGACCTCTTCAATCTTTTGATGAAGACGAATGCGAGAGGAAGCATCTTTAATAAACCCTAAAGTAACTACAAAATCATGATCAGATGTATACTGGGAAATATCGTCATCCGTACCGATTACTTGATAGTTTAACAGCATTTCACCCACATGATCGGGTAGATCTAAAATTCCTTTTATTATGAATCCAGCACTTTCGGCAGCATCAATTACCGATTTGCAGTGTCCACCACCACCAATTAATATAAGAGGTCTCATCTTTCCAAACGTACGCTACTTGGTATATTTACAATTCTTTCTGCTAGCCATTGAGTATTTTCCAGTCCATCTGTTTCATTTTCTTTAAACATGTCCAAACGATTCATCAACTCCCATACAGGACGAGTCATCACACCGTGATCATTCGTATATTCCAAAAATTTCTGCTGCGCAAGTTTATCTTTTAGTAAGAGTGCATTTAACCAATAATTGGAACGGCTATTTTCCGGTTCAGTGAAAAACGTAATATCAGGAATATTTTTAAAGAATTCAGCATATCTCTTTGCTGTTTGGCGTTTATTTTCCACATAACGCTCCAAATTTTCTAATTGCGCGCAGCCTAAAGCCGCATTAATATTTGGCATGCGATAATTATAGCCAATATGATCATGAACAAAAGCCCAACGATGAGGTATTTTCGCCTGAGTAGTTAGATATTTTGCAAACTTGCCTAACTCTTCATCTTGAAACAGTAACATACCACCACCACCGGTAGTAATCGTCTTATTACCATTAAAGCTGATAGCACCGATCTTACCAAATGTTCCGGTATGCTGCCCTTTATAAAAACTGCCAATACTTTCAGCGGCATCTTCAATCAAATCAATATGCCATCCCTTACAAATATCAGCCAATTCATCTATTTTAACAGGATGCCCAAAAGTATGCATGGGAATACATGCTTTGACACGTTTTCCAGTCTTTTTATTATAGCAAATATTGCTTTTTACCTCTGCATTATTCTTCAACCATGCCTCTACTGCTTTAGGCGAAAGTCCTAATGTTTCTTTATCAACATCAATAAAAACAGGATGGGCACCAATATAACTTATAGCATTACAAGTAGCTATAAAAGTCAAAGCTTGTGTTAAAATTTCATCTTCGCGTTCCACCCCAACCAACAGCATAGCCATGTGAAGAGCATTAGTTCCACTAACACAGACAACCGCTTTTTTAGCTCCAGTATATTTTGCAACTTCTTCTTCAAAGCGATCTACAAATTTACCTACACTTGATACAAAAGTAGTATCAATACATTCATTTAAGTATTTTTTTTCATTTCCTATAAACAGTGGAGTATGCAAAGGAACTAGTTCATTTGTACCATATAATTGATGAATGAAATCTACAATATTGTTATACATGGTTATATTATGATTGATTACATTTTTTGATCCAAATTCTTTCCTTTTTCTACATGTTCAAAATTAGGAAGGAATTTCTTTATAGTAAGTACAATTTCTGCTTTCGTAAAATTTGTTTTATGAAAAAGAGCTTCCAACTCATTAAAAAATGATTCCAAATCGGATATTGGACGTTTCTTTACTTCTTCAATTACTCCCAAAGAAGAAAAACGACTCATATTAAGTTTTTCACCCGGAATATAAAATTCTTCATAACCTTTCTCTCCGGTTGTATCACTTTTGAAATATACAACGGGGTATACTTTGTTGTTTTCAAGCAGCTCTGCAGCAATCTTCTTAGCTTCTTCATCCGTAGTACATTCTTTCTTCTCATAGCCTAAAGTTGCAAGAAATTTATCACATATAGATGAAAAGGTTATCATGCTTTCTTCTCCTAACTTTGGGAAAAAAATTTCTCCATTATGCCCTAATATACAAGCTAACATGCATATTTGACCACTCTCTTCAGGTGATACAAAATATCGCTTAACATCACATGGTGCAACTAGAGGCTGTTGCTTCATGATGCGATCAATAAAACCGGCTAATAGTGACCCGTTAGAAAAAGCAACGTTAGCAAAACGAGCCGTTGTTACTTTAAATTTTGGAGTATAAGCCATAATCATATCTTCCATGATACGTTTACTAGCACCCATTATATTTACCGGATTGGCTGCTTTATCTGTAGAAACGCAAAAGAAATGTTTCGGAGGATATTCTGTTAGTAAATCTAATAGTCTTTTGGCCTTGATTACATTATTTTCTATCAATGCCTGAACCGAATATTTATCTTTCTCACTACGTACATGCTTATGCGCAGAAAAATTTGCTACAACATCAAAACCTTTTTCTTCACGAAATATACGCTCAAATATAGGATCTGAAAAATTGAGGGTATATGTATAATATTCTTCAGGAACATACATACCGTATGTGGAACGTAAATCACGAGTCAATTCGGCTAGACCATTTTCACTTAAATCAATAACAACAAGTTTTGATGGTCGAAAAGGTAATATTGCCCGAATGTAAGAAGCTCCAATAGAACCTGCTCCGCCAATAACTAACACTTTCTTACCTTTTATTTCTTTACTAAGTTCTTCTTTATGACGACTTATGTCAGAAGCAAACATGCTAACAGGTCGCGAAGTTATGTGCTCACAAATAAATTTATCAATGTTAATCATTATTCAAAATTTATCAAATCAGTATCTCTATTCTATTACTTCTATCATTGACGGATGCACAAAGGCAGTGGCAACAGCCATTACTCCCTGCACAGCCACCATCACCCTCCTATCGCCTTTCACCCGGACGAACTCTCCTTCCACTCCCTTGAAGATGCCATCGGTGATGCGTACGCGGTCACCTTTCTTCAAGGCTACAGTCGTCGCGTCAAGGTATACGATCTGCTCGTCGTAGTTTCCAGCTACGGCTATAAAACTTTGCATCTGACGTTCGGGAATGGTTAATGGAAGTGCGCGATTTCGGCGGTGACGCCGGAGAGCCTGAAACAGGCTGGGTTGATTCACTGATTGCCATAAATACCACGTCATCTGTTATCAGAAATGCAGGGTGTAATTATTATCCAAC
>Ga0070399_1004711_pt1 | contig 11072 bp, 9 predicted proteins | sample BioMet4_FD_61217 | JGI IMG/M metagenome (GOLD analysis project Ga0070399, IMG submission 61217) | Microbial communities from bioreactor (seeded with sewage sludge) at LBNL, California, USA - Biofuel metagenome 4 (version 1) | ecosystem: Engineered > Bioreactor > Anaerobic > Unclassified ... | reverse complement strand
GTTCCATTACGATCGGGCACTTGCAAATTTGCGGGGAAACTTAAGGGTTCTGAGGGTTCTGACCTTGCAAGATGTTGATTCTAAAGATTGATGGCGGAGAGAGGGGGATTCGAACCCCCGGTACAGCTTTTGACCGTACAACGGTTTAGCAAACCGCCGCCTTCAGCCACTCGGCCATCTCTCCGCTAATCCACTCTCGCGATTATAGCGGAATTCGGTGCATTTCGTATATCACCACGTCAACTTCTTTGTGTTTTCTATTTCTGATGCACCCGCGGCAGTTTCTTCGGATCGACAAGCAACGTCGGGCTCCCGGCGAGAGGGGACACATTACTGCAATGGTTCATTCAGACAAACAATATGTGGCGCTTCGTCGGGCCGTGCTAATTTGTGTTCAGTTCAAACGTGACAGCGATGAAGAGTTTCGTTCTCGATCAGCCCAGACCTGCAGTGCACGTGCCAGTGCCGCCGGTCCTGCCCGCACTGGGCTCCGTGCGAATGAAATTGCAATGGCACCGGACACAAGGTGCCGGCGATTTCTTTGACGCCCTCGCGATCAATCATTCGCGACTGCTCTTCCTTCTTATGGACATAGACGGACAGCGGGACAGCACGAGGGAAATTACCACCTGGGTGCAGAACGAGTTTCGAAGCCGCGCTCCGGAGCTGTTCGCCAGGTTCATCAACGAGTCGGGGGCTCTCTCCGAGCTCTGCTTGCATCTGAACCGGACGGTCCTTGAAGGGGCCAAACACACGCCCTTACTGGCTGCCACTTTCATCGGTGTTTTGAACGAGAAATCTGGAACTCTGACCTTCATCAATGCCGGGCATGTCCCCGGACTCCTGCTCACGGCGGAATCGAATGAATTTCTGGGATCAACCGGCTTGCCTCTGGGGATCTTCTCCCACGCCACGCACGAAGCCTGCTGCCGTGTTATTCCCTGCGGCGGAGCGCTCCTAATGGCATCGCGCAGCGTTGTGGAAACGCGCGGCGAGCCGGGGATAGTTCCAAGCATGCACGGCAGCTCGGAATTCGGCGCTCCGGGGCTGTTGAAAGCCATCGAAGGCGTAAACCGCGTGGCGAAGCCGCTCTGCCGGGCCGTTCTGGAATCGGCAATCCTGCATGCTGGTCGCCGGACCGGAAAAGGCATGTCGGTCGCCGCGATTTCCCGCGACGAATGGCCACAGTGAGCAAGTGAGTCGAAACGATCCGGTTTCAAAAAGATGTTACCTCTTCATTCGTACTCTCATCCGTGTCTTTTGTTCTATCCCGGATTAACAAACCCGGGGAAAGCTGGTTGAGGAGGTTGCCGGGAGTTACAATAACTTGTCTTGTTTCATCAAACTTCTCGCGGCGTTCCGAAGGTCATGTGCCCAGACGGAATCGCAGTGCGCCCCGGATTCCAATGAAAAAGCTTTTGTTGTCGCTGATCGCCACCTGTTTCTTAGCCTTCCCAGCCCTCGCACAGCAAGACACCGTCGTTGAGGAAATCGTCGCGCGCGTAAACAATTCCATCATCACTCGACACGATCTAAGCCGAAACAAGGAACAAAGCCCGCAGGAGCAGGCAAACTCGCTACGTGATCTTATCGACCAGCAGCTGCTTGTCCAGAAGGCCGCCGATCTGGGGATTTCCGCTGAAGCCGATCTCGTTAAGCGCCTCGATGAAATACGCAAGGACGCAAAGGCCAACTCGATGGAAGAACTGCAGAAAATGGCCGAAGCGCAGGGTGTGAAATGGGAAGAGTTTAAGCAGAACACCAAAAACAGCATCCTCACTCAAAAAGTGATTAGCTCCGAAGTCGGAAGCCGCATTCAGTTCACCCGAGAGGAAATACAAAAGTATTACGACGAGCATAGGGGCGAGATTTCTCAGCCTGAGCGCGTACGCCTTGGCGAAATCCTTATTCCTATCACTCCCGCTGGATCGAAGGCAGGGAGCACGCCGGAGTCCACCGAAGAACAAGTTTCGGCTGCGGAAGCAAAAGCCAATGACGTATATCAGCAGCTAAAGGCCGGCGCAAAGTTCGATGAAATGGCGAGCAAAGTATCCAGCGGCTCCACTGCGGACCAGGGCGGAGACCTCGGCTACTTCAAGCGCAAGGATCTCGCCAAGGAACTCGAAGACAAGGCTTTTGCGCTTAAAAGTGGAGATTTCACCCAGCCGATCCGTACCCGCCAAGGCTTCATCATCCTTCGGGTTACAGATCATATTGAAGCCGGAACTCCACCTCTGGAGCGCGTTCGCGAACAGATTCAGGAACAGCTCTATGGTCAGAAGGTGCAGCCCGCTCTGCGTGATTACCTTACCCGCCTGCGCGAAGAGGCCTACATCGACATCAAGCCCGGCTACATTGATACTGGCGCAAGCCCGAATCAAACCAAGCTGATTTACACCGAAGACACCGGTCCCAAGACCAAGCAAATCCGCGGCAAATTCGGCATGGGCAAAAAAAGGACGGTTGTCGCAGTTGGCAGGAGTGAATCCGATAAACCGGTCGGCAGTACCTCCGGAATCGGACTGGCCAAAGCCGAGGTGAATGCTAAGCAAAAAGCGGAAACCGAGCGCAAGGCTGCGGCCCAAGCCGAAGCCGCACGAGCAGCCGCTGAGGCCGCTGAGAATGAAAAACTGAGTCACATGTCTCCGAGCGAGAAAAAGAAGTATCTGGCTCAGAAGAAGAAGGCTGCTAAGCAGGAAGCCAAACTGGAGAGCAAAGAGATCCGAGAACAGAAGAAGGCCGCCGAAGCCAAGCGCAAGGCCGAAGAAGCCAAGGCCGCAAAGAACGGAAAGAAGCCCGGTCCCGCGTCTTCAACAGCTGAAAATGGGCAGACTGCCGACGGACAGAGCGGTCCGCCCAAGAAAAAGAAAACCTCCTGGTTCTAGCAGTTCAGTGTTAATCGTTCCAGCGCGGACCCCGGTCCGCGCTTTTCATTGGAGGAAACAAAAAGGGCTGACTGTGCGCTTCCCACCTTAGCGCCGAAAAGCGCGGCGCTAAGGTGGGGCACCCGGCGATCGAAGGCGGGCATTCGGCACTCGGCTAAAAAAGGCCACTCGACGAGGGCCTTCTTTAGCATTTCCAGGGTTCTTTTACTTCCCGAATCCCTTCCGCCGTTGCTTACTGTAAGCAGCCAGTGCGGTTTCAATCACCGGATAGGCATCGGCTGGGGGCTGAACTTCTTCAACTTCCACGGCCTTGCCTTCCAACAGCTTGTAGTCCTGGAAAAAGCGGCGCAGCATCGCCATCCTGTGCGGAGGCATCTGTTTCGCATCAGTGTACGCATTGAACTCCGGATCCCTGCTGGCGACAGCGATAATTTTGTGATCCTTCTTGCCGCCGTCAATCATGGTCATCAAACCCACTGTCCGGGCCTCAATGATCGTCAGCGGCACTACCGGCTCCTGACAGAACACCAGCACATCGAGCGGATCATCGTCCTCAGCCAAGGTTTGGGGTATAAACCCGTAGTTCGCTGGATAATACACCGCCGAATACAAAATCCGGTCCAGTCGAATCAACCCGCTGCTTTTATCGAGTTCGTATTTCACGCTGGAGCCAAATGGAATTTCAATTACTGCGTTGAACTCGCGCGGAATACCCTCACCGGGCGTAATGTCGTGCCATGCGTGAACCATCAATTCACCCCTTGGGAATCGTTATCTGATTTCATTGTACAGAACTGCTCCGGATTCGATTCCTCGCCGTCTGCAACCTTGCGTGTAGAATCAATCCAGCCCGTACCTCCGCGCCATGATTGAAACGCCTGCTGAAACCATCTCGAAACCTCGCAGAGGCAAAGCTGCCGCCGTCATGGTCGCTGCGGGAATTCTGCTCAGCCGCCTCAGCGGACTCATTCGTGAGCGCTTCTTCGCCCATTATCTTGGAACCTCGCTGGCCGCCGACGCCTATCGCGCCGCCTTCCGGGTGCCAAATATGTTGCAGAACCTGCTTGGCGAAGGCGTCCTCTCCGCGTCCTTTATCCCGGTTTATGCCCGGCTCCGCGCCGAGGGCAACAAAGAAGAAGCCAGCAAACTCGCCGAGGCTGTATTCGCTCTGCTCGCGCTGGTCGCAAGCATCATCATCGCCTTGGGAATCCTGTGCGCGCCGCTGCTCGTAAACCTGCTCGTCCCTGGTTTTCATGGAGAAAAGCGCGACCTCACCATAGCCCTTATTCGCATCGTCTTTCCCGGCACCGGACTGCTCGTATTCTCCGCCTGGTGCATTGGCGTGCTCAACAGCCACGGCCGCTTCTTTCTCTCCTACGCCTCGGCCGTAATGATGAACGTGGCCATGATTGCCGCCCTCGTCTGGCAGGGAGGCTTTCGCGGTCAGGGCACGGTTTCGCTCGCCTACGCTATCTCCTGGGCCACGGTCGTCGGCGCCATCCTGCAATTTGGCGTGCAGGCCCCCACGGTTTATTCCTGCCTGCGGCCCTTGCGCGGACACTTGGATCCACGCTCCGTCCATGTTGCCGCCGTGGTCGCCGCCTTCGTGCCGGTGTTCATTAGCCGCGGCGTCTTTCAGATTTCCGGCTTTATCGATCTCCAGATTGCCAGCTTTCTTCCCAAGGGAAACGTACTGCTCACATACGCGCAGACGCTATACATGCTGCCGGTATCGCTGTTCGGAATGTCGGTCTCAGCCGCCGAACTGCCCGCCATGTCCAGTGCCATCGGCACAGACTCGGAGATCGCGGCCACGCTGCGCTCCCGGCTTAGCTCCGGGCTTGAAAAGATTTCCTTCTTTGTTGTCCCTTCGGCTGTGGCGTTTTTGGCTCTCGGCAACGTCGTTGCCTCCACACTCTTCCGCACCGGAAAGTTCACCGAGCAGGACGTTCTATTTGTCTGGGCGGCTCTCGCGGGGTCGGGCATCGGACTGCTGGCGCAGACCATGGGACGCCTCTATTCCTCTACCTTTTACGCTCTGCGCGATACTCGCACTCCCCTGCGTTTCGCCTTAGTGCGTGTGGTTCTCACTCTCAGCCTCGGCTATGTCTGCGCCCTGCCGTTGCCGCGCGCTCTGGGCATTGATAGCAACTGGGGAGTAGCCGGTCTGACGGCTTCAGCGGGAATCGCCGGATGGGTGGAATTCGTTCTCTTAAGACGCGGCTTGCAGGCACGCATAGGACACGTAAAGTTCTCCGCTTCGCGCGTCTTGAAGCTCTGGGCCTCGGCTCTCATTGCCGCCGCCCTCTCATTGCTTCTGGAACGGATACTGCCTCTGAGATCGGCAATCCTGCGCGGTCTCGTCGTGCTGATCCCTTTCGGCGCCGTGTACCTAACCATCACGCACCTGCTGGGAGTGAGCGGAGCAATATCCTCCGTTCTCGCCCGCCTCGGACTGAAACGCAGCTAACCAATGCTGCACGCAATCCACGAGGGTGACTCTCATTGGCTTTTAGAGGAGTTATAATCGGGCGGATTCGGATTCGGGGTGAAAACAGAACTTTCAGTTTAGACAATTTAAAAGCATAGGACCGGAGGTTCAATCGTGAACAGAAAAAGCACGGTTCGTTTTGCCATAGTTGCTGCCCTTGTTTTCGGGGTCAGCATATTAATCGCATCTAGACCAGTCTCGGCCCGCTCTGAAACAAAACCCAAACAGAAAGTTGTGATACATCTTTCTCGGTACACCGAGAATACGCATGCAGCCTTGATGGCAACGCATTTTGCCGAAAACCTGCAGGAGCATGGCGCTGAAGTGACAATGATGCTGGACGTTGGAGGCGTGCGCCTTGCAGATAAGCGTCAGGCGCAGAACTCCGACAACGGGATAGACTCACAGATTTCTAAATACTATGACGGCTTTGTAAAGGCCGGGGGCAAGGTCTTGGTATGTCCGCACTGTGCGCAGACCGCCGGACTCACTGAACAAAATCTGCGGCCCGGAGCCCGCATCGGAAAAAACCTGGGGGAACTTACAGACTTGATTCTTTCCGCCGATAAGATCCTTGATTATTGATTTGTAGAAACAGGCTCTTACACAATTAACCTGTATTGAAGACGGGTGCTGGTTCCCTCACCCGCCTTCTCTTGCCGAATGAGCAAGGGAGAGTCTTTACTGCGTCCTTCTCACTCGTTCGGCTTGATCACTTTCATCTCGTGCCAGTCATAGCCGAAGCGCTTGCCGCAATCCACGCACACAACGTAGTGGGAACACCCTGACGGCATTTCTTCGCTGCAGTCCAGATGGGCCTGTTGCTGGTGCGCCACATCTATGGGAAACGGCAGGGACAAGCGGGTGTGCCGACAAGCAAACGACAACAGGTTCAACATCTTTTCAAAGAATTTCAGGGCACACCTCGCGAAACTCACATTAAGTTATGGAATGCCGCGCGCCCGTCCGCGGGCATTCCTGATTGAGCCTTGTTCAATCCAGAGGAACGCAGCCCGGTCGCAGGTTCACCGGGCCACCAAGGTTCCTCTCTGAAAGCGATTGCCTCAGCCGCGAGCGGGTGCCTTCTCAGAAGACGCAGCTGCTGCCGACGCCTCAGCTGCCTGTGGCTTTTCGGTCGCATTCGGCTTGCGGATATCGATTCCGCCCTTGAAAAACGCGCCGTCCTCGATGCTGATTCGCTGCGCGATCACGTCTCCGGTCAGCGAACCTTCATTGCGAATGTCAACCCGGTCCGTGGCCATGACATTGCCGCACACCTTGCCCAGAATTACCGCCTCGCGTGCCGTGATGTTGGCGGCGATCACGCCGTTGCGGCCAACTGTAACGCGGTTTCCGGGCAGATGGATGGAGCCTTCGACTCTTCCATCAATAAAGAGCGATTCCGATCCGGTTACCTCGCCCTTGATGACAAGCGATTTTCCGATTGAAGCCTGGTCAGATGAGGAAGATGCAGAAGTCATCGGCTTCGAAGGTATGTTGTTGCGCTCCGGTGCCGGAGACGGGGTAGAGGGCTGTCGCTGCGAATCGCCAGCCGCAGGAGTATTGCCGGACGGTGTTGACGGCTTCCACATTGTTAATGAGTCCTTTCGTAAAAACAGGTCTGCACCTGCATCGCCATTCTCTGCACAGCTCGTAAGTATGAACTGCACAAGGGTTTTTTTTAAATTGTGTTCGAACCTGAAAAAGTGGTGCTGGTTCCCTCTGTGAACTATATTCCACTCTGCAGGGAATTTCTGCACTCGCAGAAATCCCTTTGAACCAAAGAATATACCCCTTAGCCATCTCTGGAAAAATGGAGCGCATATCAAAAGACGCATTATGAGATTCGCACATTCTTCCCCAGACGCGATACCATCACAGGATTAACGAATGATTTCCGAACGCGATCTGCTCAGGCATATTGAAGACCAGCCCCATCATGCCGCCGGATACAAGCAACTTATCCGCGAACTGTCGCTGCGTGGCCGGGAGCGTCAGGAGCTTGAATCCCATCTCGCTGATCTCGTCTCGCGCGGCAAGCTGGTCCTTGTAGCGCGGGATCGCTACGCCATAGCCAGTGCCGCCGTCAATCGCAACCTGGTTATCGGCACTCTCACGATGCATCGCGACGGCTTCGGCTTTGTCCGGTCCAATGACCGTGAGGTGCGGGAGCGGCTCCAGGGCGACGTCTTCATCCCGCCTTTCGACACTGCCGAAGCAATGCACGGCGATCAGGTCCTGGTCGAACTCTCCCCGCACTCGCGGGAAGGCCACTATGAAGGCCGCATTGTGCGCGTGATGGAGCGCGCACACGCCACGGTAGTCGGAACCTTCCACTACGGACACCGGCACAACTACGTGCGCCCCATCGATGACCGCATCAAAATGGATATAGTCATCCCCAACGGCCAGGAGATCGTTCCCCAAGGAATCTCTGAACAAGCCAAAGACCAACCCAATTCGGGGAGCCGTCTTGCCGTAGACCGCGTGTTTGGGCGGGAAGCCCGCCGCCGCCCCTGGGGGGACCTCGAAGGCATCGTGGTCGATTGCGAAATCACCGACTGGCCCACGGCCACCAAGAATCCTCGTGGCCGCGTCATCGAAATCATCGGCTACGAAGACGATTTCGGAGTCGATGTTGAAATCATCATCCGCAAGCACCACCTGCCTCACCGCTTTCCGCAATCCGTGATAGATGAAGCGCGCGCCATTTCCCCGGTTATTTCAGTCGCTGAATTAAAGCGCCGCCGCGATTTTCGCGACCTTCCCATCGTCACCATCGACGGCGAAACCGCGCGCGACTTTGACGATGCCGTCTTTGTTCGCAAACTGCCCGATGGACAATTCGAACTCCAGGTCCATATTGCCGATGTCGCTCATTACGTTCGCCCCGGCATGGACATCGACCGCGAGGTCGAAATCCGCGGCACGAGCGTCTATTTTCCCGACCGGGCAATTCCTATGCTGCCGGTCGAGCTGTCGACCGACATCTGCTCGCTGCGCCCACAGGTCGATCGCCTCGTCATGTCCTGCATCATGCAAATGGACAGTCGCGGGGAGGTTCGCTCCTACGAGATCATGCCCGGCGTCATCCGCAGCGCGGAGCGCATGACCTACACCGCCGTCCAGCACATCCTGGATGGAGACGCAGAAGCCCGCAAAAGATACGCTCCCCTGGTTGACAATTTCCTCCTCATGCAGGAACTGGCCGAAATTCTGAACGAAAAACGCCAGCGCCGGGGCTCTATCGATTTCGATCTTCCCGAGCCTCTCATCGAGTTCGACGAGAACGGCCTGATGAAAGGAGTGACCCGCTCAGAGCGTCTCTTCGCCCATCGCCTCATCGAAGAATTCATGCTTTCGGCAAATGAAACCGTGGCTACCTATCTGGAGCAGAAAGGCGTTGCTTCGATCTACCGTGTTCACGAACCGCCCGACCCCAAGCGTGTCTACGACTTTGAGACCCTGGCTGCTGCCTTCGGTTACTCGCTGGGAGTCGGTGCGCTCCCGGTCTCGCGCTTCCGAATGAAGCCGGACCAGCGCGGCGCGCGCGGTTCGCGTTCGACCCCCCATCGCGCCAAGCCAAAAGACATCGAGATTCCGCAGGAAGTCGCCATCACGCCTACGATGTACCAGAAACTGACCGCCAAGATCGCCGGAAAGCCCGAAGAACGGATTCTCAGCTATCTCATGCTGCGCTCACTGAAGCAGGCGCGCTATTCGGAAATCAACGAGGGACACTTCGCACTTGCCGCCACCTGTTACACCCACTTCACCTCGCCTATCCGGCGATTTCCCGACCTTCTAATCCATCGCATTCTGAAAGATGTGCTGTCCGACAGCGCCGAGCGTCATGAACAGGCACTCGCAATTGGCGTCGGAGGCCACGTGCAGCAGAATGCGGATTCTCTCTGGCCAGCCACGCGGAAAGCCGCGCCCAAAAAGAAGCCAAAACAGGAAGTCCATCGCGCCGCACTCCCAGGCCCCATCGCCAAGGACGACCTGCGCCATAAGGCCGAAGATGCAAGCTTTGCCGAGCGCCGCGCCGATGCCGCCGAACGCGAGTTGGTCGAGTGGAAAAAGATGAAGTTCATGGCCGACCGCGTTGGCGAGGACTTTGACGGGCTCATTGTAAGCATCACCAAATACGGAATGTTCGTCGAACTCACCGACCTGTTCGTCGAGGGCCTCATTCCCCTCAACTCCATGTACGACGACCGCTACATCTTTAACGAAACCACCCGCCAGATAATAGGCCAGCGCACTCGCAAAACCTATTCCATCGGAGACCGTGCCAGAGTCATTCTCGACCGCATCGACCAGGTGGAACGCAAGTTGCAATTTGCTCTAGTGGAGGAGCATCCAACTCCAGCCAAGCGCGGACGTAAACGCCAGCGCTACTGAGAGCGGAAGTGGCAGAGGCGCCCTCTTTGCGCAAAAATGGGAACAGAGAGGCTCCCCTCTCCTTCTTTTGGCGAATCCGGGCAGAGGCCTAGTACAATATTTGAGAACCCAAGAACGAGGACATTTTTAATGGCACACATGGTGCAATGCGCAAAGCTGGGAATAGAGGCTGAAGGTCTCGACGAAGCGCCCTTTGACGGCCCTCTCGGACAGAGAATCTACGAAAACGTCAGCAAGCAGGCTTGGATTCAGTGGCAGCAACACATGAAGATGCTGCTCAACGAATATCGCTTGCAGCCCTGGAAGAAGGATCATCAGGAATTCATCGTGCAGCAGATGGAACAGTACTTCTTCGGCTCGGGCGGACAGGTTCCTAAAGACTACACGGAACCAAAACAGTAGCCGCAAAGTGCGAAAAATTCGAAACGCGGGCATCACTGCCCGCGTTTTCCACTTCTCTAAACCGTGTGCGGTGCTAGAATTGATTTACCCCTTCGGCGCGCCTGCGCCGTAAACCGTCGGGATGTGGCTCAGCCTGGTAGAGCACTCGCTTGGGGTGCGAGGGGTCGGCAGTTCAAATCTGCCCATCCCGACCACTAAACTCTATAACTTTTGACCTCTTCGTTTCTACTGAAGTTCCTCTCGGTGGGCTGCATCAAGTAACTCCATCACTCTCCGGTGCACCTCATCTCGAATGTGGGAGTCGTATCCGACCATTTCGGGCGAAAGATGCCGCTGATCTATTTGATCGGGGAAATGGGCGTCTGTGACTCCGCCAATTCGAGTAGCAACGAACGAAGTCTGCCGATATCCGAATGCTTGTTGACTACGCCCTTCCGCATGTAGAGGCGTTTCCATCGATCAATGGGGGGTATAAGTACGTCGCGACAAAGGAAGAGATTCAACGGTTTTTGTTTCTGACGCATGGCGGAACAGGACGTATGATTCTGTCCTGTATCAGATAGCCTTGCACGTTCTGTTTGAAGTCGCCACGCTGATACTGTCAATACGGTTGACGCAATTGTACTCAATGGTTGGGGTGATTCGATCGACAAGTCTAATGCCAAGGAAGTGAATGCCTGTATTGTCTCGGTTCAAGCCACGAAGAATGAAATCCTGGAAATTAACATGGAGAGATAGAGCCTCGAATTAAACGGTGTCTCTGCCTCCAAAGCTCATTTACGCGGCCGACCTGGCTAAGCTCAGACCAAATAAAGCGGCCGAAACGATGACAATTGTAGGGCCGAGGTCGAGGCTACGGAAGACGTATGCCTTCAGTATGAAACCAAGCC
>Ga0070399_1004704_pt1 | contig 11091 bp, 8 predicted proteins | sample BioMet4_FD_61217 | JGI IMG/M metagenome (GOLD analysis project Ga0070399, IMG submission 61217) | Microbial communities from bioreactor (seeded with sewage sludge) at LBNL, California, USA - Biofuel metagenome 4 (version 1) | ecosystem: Engineered > Bioreactor > Anaerobic > Unclassified ... | reverse complement strand
TGGGATGAATTGGGCGACTTTGAAGTCGCCGCTTCCGAAAATTGCGGCATAGGTAAACTTAGATTAGAGACAAGCTAGCGATTAGAAAAAAAGAGGATGTGCCTGTTTTGACACACCCTCATTGTAAAATGTTAGTTGAGTTACCTCAAACGATATTAATTAAATCGTATGAAAAAGTTTCTTACACATATCTGATGATTTGTCCTGGACGTATACGCTGGTTCTTGCGATATCCGTTGAGGCGACAAATATCATCAACAGAAACACCACACTTCTTGGCAACAGTTTCTAGTGTATCGCCCTGCTTCACCTTATAATAAACGCGCTCAGGCTGGTTAGCTGCCATTCTTACAGCGTCATCAGGAGCATCATCGCTATGACCAACCTCACCGTAGATCAGGTCGCGTGTATATCCTCCATTGCCCACTTTACCATGCTCCTTTGTAGCTAAGCTAGACTCTCTTTGATAAGTCGCCTTGTTGAATAGGACTTGGTCAGCCACAACATCCTGATTGCGGAAATCGAAGAACATAGCAGGATTTAATGCGACGCCACAAAGACGTGTCTCGAAGTGCAGATGTGAACCAGTGCTTCGGCCAGTGTTTCCTCCTAGTCCGATCGGTTGGCCTGCAGTGACAATCTCATCTTCTCCTACAATTTGCTTGGAAAGGTGTCCATAGATGGTCTCTAAGCCGTTGGGATGGCGGATAACGATGTATTTGCCGTAGCCGCCACCGTCGTATTTTACGATGCGCACTTTACCAGAGAAAGCTGCGCGAATGGTATCACCAATATAAACCTTTATGTCTAAGCCTTTGTGCTCGCGTCCCCAGCGACTACCAAAGTTACTAGTTACTACACGACTAGGTGTAGGCATACAGAAATGGCGTAAGTTTACAACGAAAGAGTCAGGAAGTTCTGTGCTTTGATGTGCGTATTCATTGTTCCAGTCATCACCATAAAGCATGGCTGCAGGCGACTGGCGGTTTTCTCTTTCAACTACGCTTTTGATCTCGATGGAGTCAAGTTTCTTGGCACGTCTATCAATGGGGGCTTGACGAGCAAGTAGGTCTTGGCCAGCCACAGGCTCTGCGGCCAGGGCAAATAAGAGTGATATAGCGAGGGTTTTTACTGTCCTTGAAAAAGTCATAAAATTGTTTTTTATCTTCAGGTTTTTGTCTTTAGGGAATAGGTCGAATCCCCTAAATAGCAAATCGAGAACAAAACGAGAGTTCGTCGTTTCAAAAGATGACTTCGCAAAGATATAAAAAAAATGTGTTTTTTGTTTCTATTACAACATAAAAAAGTGCATATTTAACACAAAAAGATAGATTTGTTGCCACTCTTAACATTATAAAAGATTTTGTTATAAAGTCGTAATAATTACATTAGTGTGCGTTTTGAGGCTCTTTTTGTTAGAATTTTGTAGTATTGTTCGCGTTTTTTACTGGCTTTGCGAGTAAAGATTATAGTAACAAATTTTGCTTAGTCGAATCATATTAGTTCATCTTTAGAACTGCAAAGTTGTAGCTTCTCGAAGTCGTTAACTGATAGAGGACCAGTTGATGTTGGTTCTTCGCAATTCCTTGAGATGGTTCCAAAGCAACCCATACTCTGTTTTTTTGCATTCAGGATCATCATCAATGATCTTCTGTGCTTCATTCCGGGCGAGCTGAACCAATTGTCCGTCTCTTGCAATGTTGGCAATCTTCAGGTCGAAGGCCATTCCACTCTGCTGGGTACCTTCTAAATCGCCAGGACCACGAAGCTTCAGGTCAGCCTCGGCAATTTGGAAACCATCATTAGTTTCACACATGATATCAATGCGTTTCTTGGTCTCTGCCGTTAGTTCGTAACTTGTAACGAGGATGCAATAGCTTTGCTTTGCCCCTCGCCCTACACGTCCACGTAACTGATGGAGTTGTGAAAGACCAAACCTCTGAGCTTCCAGGATGACCATGACTGAAGCATTTGGCACGTTGACACCCACCTCGATGACCGTAGTGGCCACCAGAATCTGCGTCTCGCCATGTACGAACCTTTGCATCTCAACTTCCTTCTCCTTGCTCTTCATGCGTCCGTGTACCTTGCTCAGACTGAACTCTGGAAACACTTCGCATAGGTGACGATATCCGTCTTCGAGGTTCTTGAGGTCGATTTTTTCACTTTCTTCAATGAGTGGAAAAACGATATAGACTTGCCGCCCTTCTTGAATCTGTTGGCGTATACCATTATATAATGAGGTGGCTTGATTCTCATACTTGTGCAATGTCACAATGGGTTTGCGTCCCGGAGGAAGTTCGTCTATGACGCTAACGTCGAGATCCCCATAGATGGTCATCGCCAAGGTTCGTGGAATTGGAGTTGCTGTCATTACCAGAATATGGGGTGGGCGGTCGCTCTTGCCCCAAAGTCTGGCACGTTGAGCCACGCCAAAGCGGTGTTGCTCATCAACTACAGCCACTCCTAAACGCTTGAACTGCACTGTATCTTCGATGATAGCGTGCGTACCCACAAGAATGTCAACTGTCCCTTCACTCAATCCTTCTAATATTTCAGTGCGTCGTTTTCCCTTCACCATACCTGTCAGGAGCTCGATCCGAACGCCCATGTCCACCATAAACCGTTGTATCGTATCCATATGTTGTTCGGCAAGTATCTCTGTTGGGGCCATGATACACGCCTGAAAGTCATTGTCAATCGCAATGAGCATGGTCAACAGGGCAACCAAAGTTTTGCCTGAACCGACATCGCCTTGTAGTAGACGATTCATCTGATGTCCCGAACGTAGGTCTTCGCGTATCTCATGCATCACGCGCTTCTGTGCTCCAGTCAGTTCAAAAGGTAAATTTTCGTTGAAGAATGTGTTAAATGCAGAACCTATTTTTGGGAACACATATCCTGCAAATTTTTGTCTTCTCTCAGCGGCATAGCGAAGGATATTTAGCTGGACAAAGAATAGTTCTTCAAACTTCAATCGTACTTGAGCACGTTGTACGTCATCTAACGATTGTGGATAATGTATTTTTCGGTAAGCGTCTTCTCGCGATATTAGGTTTAATCGGCTAATAATAGATGGGGGCAGCGTTTCCTTAATTGCACCCGTAGGAATCCTTGTGGCAAGTGTTTTTGTAAGTTTCTCTATAGCCCGCGATTGCAATCCGCGGTTCTTCATTTGTTCCGTGGTGATGTAATAGGGCTGCATTCCCATAGCCGTAAGGTTCACCTCTGACGACTTTTCCATCTCTGGATGAGCAAACTGATAGCGTCCTTGAAAGACAGTGGGTTTGCCGAACACTAGATATTCCTCACCTACCTTATAGCTCTTGTAGACCCACTGAGTGCCCCGAAACCAAACCAAATCAACAACACCATGCGTATCCGAGAAGTGAGCTACGATTCGTTTGCGCCTTGCGCTCATGGTAAATTCGTCGAAGCTCAGTATTTTTCCCTTGATCTGAACAAAAGGCATATCGCCTCGTAGTTCGTTTATGGTATAAATCTTAGTACGGTCAACATATTTGTACGGATAGTATTCCAATAGGTCACGCCATGTCTTGATGCTGAGTTGAGTACCCAACAACTCCTTTCTGCCAGGTCCAACACCTGGCAAAAACATGATGTCCTGATCTAAAATACTATTCATTTGATCGATTCATATAGTTCTATGAATGACGTATCAGCAATTCAGCAAGTTGCAAGTCGAAGGGAGTGGTAAGTTTGATGTTTTCTCGATTTCCCTCCACCATGCTCACTTGGCACCCAAGACTTTCTATTACCGTGGCATCGTCGGTGAATGATGGCCGATAAGGCTGGTCGAAAGCCTGTTTTGCCAAGGAAATATCGAATACCTGAGGTGTTTGCACCGAACGAAAATTGTTTCGTTCTACGTTGTGACCATGCCCTCGATCTACATAACGGAGCGTGTCCGTTACTGGCATTACAGGTATGGCTGCGTAGTCATCGCGAGCCGCATCGAAGCACCTCTCAATGACATCAATGGAGACAAAGGGACGTACACCATCGTGGAAGGCAACTACCCCCTGCTCGTTGTCTGGGATTAGCGACAATCCGTTTTTTGAAGATTCAAATCGTGACTCACCGCCATCGGCAATAGTGTGAGGAATATTGAAGTTGTGTTCTTCGCAAAGCTTATTCCAGAACTCCTGCTGATTACGTGGTAGAACTACGATGATATTAATATCAGGTGAGTATTTTAGAAACTGCTCTATGGTATACATGAGCACCGGTTTGCCTCCGATAGGCATAAACTGCTTTGGCAGTTCGCTACCCATACGCAGCCCTTTGCCGCCGGCAACGATGATGACATAATCCATCTTTTGATTTTAATGATGATTTGTAATTGCAAATATAGGGATAAAAAATGAAACATTCACCTCTGGTCACAGGATTATATGGGTCGGATAAGCCAGCCTTCTAACAACTTAATCTATCTATCTATTCCTAATAAGATCAGCAAAGTTATATTGGTGCCTCTTCCTTTTCATCCAATTATAGGTTGTCTTGCAAGATGTATGATATATTCAGTTATTTGTCAATGATACTTCGAATATTTGATTCGGTGAAGACTTTCAAAGACAAGTATCATCTATTGTCCAATTTCCACAACGTCTTTAATACTTGGAGTATTATATATTTTTGTATCTTTGCAGCACCAAGAGACTAAATAATGAAATCTTCTATTAAAACCATATTAGCTTTGCTGCTCTTTCCGCTATGGGTGCAGGCACAACGATATGTGGGTGGCGACATCTCGCTGTTACCTACTTATGAAGCACATGGCGTACATTATCTCGACCGTTCTGGTACACAAGTGGAACCCTTGCCATATTTCGGGCATGGAGCCGGGTGGAATGCAATGCGTGTTCGGTTGTTTGTGGACCCATCAAAGGCACCAGTCACTGACCAATTGGAAGGTGTTTGCCAAGATCTCAACTACGTTACTTTACTCTGTCAACGCATCAAGGATGAAGGTTATGCACTGATGCTTGACTTCCACTACTCAGATACTTGGACGGATCCAGGACAGCATTCGACGCCGTCTCGATGGGCAAGCAATGACCCTGTTGTGCTTGCTGACAGTGTGTATCAATATACACGCAATTGCCTTGAACATTTGAAGAATAAAGGAGTGACACCTGATTTTATCCAACCTGGTAACGAAGTAACTTTTGGCATGATGTGGCCTACTGGTCATTGCTATCCCGACGGATCGAGCTATGCCTCTAGCGGCAGCGTTACGGGTACATTCGATAACTTTGTGAGTTATCTGCAAGCAGGTGTAAAGGCATGTAGAGAAGTGTGCCCAACATCCAAAATAGTGATGCATACGGAGCTGAGTACGGCTTGGAATGCCACGACTTTCTACAATACGTTGGCTAATCGAGTAGATTATGATATCATTGGCCTGAGCTATTATCCTGACTATCATGGACCATTATCTACGCTTACAGACGTCCTCACCACATTGGAGAGTAAACATGGAGACAAAAACGTGATGATTGTCGAGACAGGCTATGGTTCGCAATGGTCTCTTAAGGGTAATTACTCCACTAAAGTGCAGGCAACATGGCCACTGACTGAGGCTGGTCAACAGCAATTCACACTTGACCTAATCGCCACGTTGGATGATTATCCGAAAGTTATTGGGCTTTTTTGGTGGATGCCTGAGGACAATGAGTTTTGGACAGATCAGAATCCGGCAAGAAGTTCTTGGTGGGACGCCTCACTCTATACACAGACTAACGGTCGTCCTCTCTCTGCAATGTTTGAGCTCCAAAGATTCATAGGTAGTGATCCAACATCTATCCAAAGCATAACTATACCCACTGCAAAGGCTGGGAATCGATCTACAGAATCGAACCTTCCACAATGGTATAATCTCAGAGGGCAGAGGATATCTAGTTCATCTCTACCAGCAAAGAGTATCTACATAAAAGATGGGAAAAAAGTTGTGGTACAGTAGATTTCTTGGTTTTGAGTTATCAGAGCATAATTGTTAGGTGTTTGGTCATGTGACAATTATCGTTGGCCAAACTAATAAAACCAAATACATATTTCCTAACACGCAACAAGCCCAGAGTTTAAACTCTGGGCTTGTTGCGTTTGTTTTTATAGTTTCTCTAGATGATCACATTATGGTCATCTGTCGATTGTTATTTTTCTTCTGGGGTTTCCTTCACGATCTTAGGCCCACGCACAAGGTCACTTTTCTTCAAACCGGACTTTATCTCTATGTTGATGCCATCGCTCAAGCCCGTGACAACCTTTCGCTTAGTGTAGGTTTTACTTTCGCCAGCACCGCTGACAATGTAGATGTAAGTGTCGCTGCCACTAAATTCGATGGCACTTTCTGGTAACGTAAGCACCTGCTTAGCTTCGGCTAGCACTATCTCGGCATTGGCGCTGTATCCGGAGCGGATACGTGAATTAACTCCGGTGTGTATTGCTGCTTTGATCTCAAACTGGTTTGCACCATTGTTCTCTACTGCCTTTGGGGAGATATATTCCAAAGAAGCCATGAGTTTCTCATCCTGCAGCGCACCAATGGTGATCTTCATAGGCATGCCTTGTACAATATTGCCTACTTCCGTCTCGTCCACATTGCCACGGAAGATGAGGTCGCCCATGTTTGCAATGGTGGCGATGGTGGTACCATCATTGAAGGTGTTGGCTAGGATGACAGTGTTACCAATCTTAACAGGAACATCTAGAATGAGTCCGCTAATCGTCGAGCGCACTAGCGTACTACTCGTTTGGGCATTCTGAGAGGAAACACCATTACGAACAACCTCCAAGTTATCATTAGAGGCTCGCACCTCTTCTTGGGCTTGGTGATAAGCCTTACGCTTCTGGTCGAACTCGTCTCCGCTAATCAACCCCTTGTCATAAAGCGCCTTTACACGGTCGTAGTCCACCTTGGCCTGTCCTACATTGATGCTTGCAGAGCGCACACGTGCCTGTGCTGCCGATAGCTGTCCCATGTCGGGAATAACCTTAACCTTGGCAATTACCTCCCCTTGGTTGACCATCTGTCCGGACTCTTTGTAGATTTCGGTGATGATTCCCGATATTTGAGGCTTTACGTTTACCTCGTTTCTTGGCTCAATCTTGCCAGTGACGACAGTCGATTTACTGAGGTCCATCACCTTGGGAGTGAACTCTTCGTATGCCACTGGTTGAGGACGGCTCTTCATCCACAAGAAAACGAATGTACCAATAAAGATTAGCAGCACGATGGCCGCAATGATAAACTTGTAATATTTCTTCATGATCGTGATATTTTCAGTTGTATGTCCTATCTACATTAAATGTTTTCATCTTACTCGTCTCTCATTGCATCTACAGGTTTGATGCTCATGGCACGTAATGAGGGTGCCAATCCCGCGAGAACACCAAGAACACTGAGTAGCGCAACAGACCCTAGGGCAGTCCAGAAGCCCACTTGAAAGTGTGCGGAGACTATGCCATCAGTAGTATTTCCTACCTCGAGCATCTGAAGTATAATGACGGCAAAGAGGATGCCGCTCATTCCGGCGACTGCCGTGAGGATAATACTCTCGGAGACAATCTGTGATAAAATCATGCGTGGAGTGGCGCCAATTGCTCGTCGAATGCCAATCTCGGTGGTGCGTTCACGCACGGTAACCATCATGATGTTTGACACCCCGATGGCTCCTGCAAACAGAGTGCCGATGCCGACAAGCCAAACTAGGAAGTTGACCCCTTTGAAAAGGCTGTCTAACATGCCAAAGAGCACCTCGGTATTAAACACAGTAATAGCTTTCTCATCGGTGGGATCTACTCTGTGCGCCCTGGCAATGACTTCACGCATATGCTGTGAAACCTCACTCAGCGTGACACCAGGTTTACCTGTGACACATATCAAATGTATCTCATCTCCTAGATTATATGCTTTCTGCATGATGGAAAGCGGAATGCTAATAGATTCTTCGGCAGAGCCGTTGATGTTCATGTTGCCTGCATTATAGTCCACGCCAATCACCTTAAAATACATAGAGTCCAACCGAACAAGCTGTCCAGTGGGATCGCCACCACCAGGGAAGAGAGTCTTATATACCTTTTTGCCGATCACACAGACCTTTCTGGCCTGAACTATATCCATGTTATTGATGAAGCGTCCATAATACATCTTGGGGGCTTCTATCTTTGCATATTCAGGCAACATACCTTTTACTGATCCTGTGAAAACCTTGTCGCCAAAGACAACCTTGCGTCCCCATACCGAGGTCATAGGGGTGACAACCTCTAATTCGGGAATTTGGGACTTGAAACGGTCGACGTCTTTGTAAACCATATGCCACTGACGACCCTTTCTGAAACCATCCCATGGTTTAGTAGTATTCTGTGCAAAAACGATGGAAGAATTGGTGGCGAAGCCCTCAAAGTTTTTGGTAAGCAGTTCCTTTAGTCCTGCACCTCCTCCAATGAGTGCCACAAGCATGAAAACTCCCCAGAAAACACCGAAGCCGGTGAGGAATGAACGTGTCTTGTTGCGTGTCAGCGTGTCGAGAATCTCGCGGTATGTATCTATGTCAATCTTCATGCAATCTCTTCCTATATTATTCCGCACGCAATGCCTCTATGGGCCTGATACGTGCAGCATGACGAGCCGGAATCATCCCGGCAATAGTTCCGGCGATAATCATCACTATGGTGGCCTCAACGCAAACGTCCAGTCCCACTGTGGGATTGACGAACATCGCAGCCTTGAATATGCCAGCATCAACTTGTTGATGTCCAGCAGTGGCATCCATATATTCGTTGGCAGCTATGCCAAGAACCATTCCGATATATCCAAAGAATGTAGTGATGATGACGCTTTCGACGATAATTAGTCTAAGAATTGACCATGGCGTGGCACCAATGGCCTTACGAATGCCGAACTCGCGAGTACGTTCCTTCACAGTGATCAGCATGATATTGCTAACTCCCACAACGCCTGAGAGCAAAGTGAAGAGGCCAATAATCCAAAGAGCCATTCGGATTATGCTCATACCTTGGTTCATCTGGAGGTTTTGTGTGAAACGATTCCATACCCAAACAGCGTCCTCATCATTAGGTGCAGCATGGTGATTCTCGTTTAAGTCAGCCTTATATTGTTTTTCGAAAGTATCGTTTTCAGCTACGCTATTCAAGCCATGAAAGGTAAAAACGATTCTGCCTACTTTATCTCCTTTATTATATAATGTACGTAATGTGTTGAAAGCGCAGTAAGCATCTGTGTTCATACCCATCTGATCGCTTTTGTATATGCCTGCGATTTGAAAGGCGGAGTTATCCAATTTGACGGTCTTGCCGATAAGTTGGCCAATGTCTCCGTTCACCAACTCTTTGGCTTGATTCTCGCTTATGATAAGTGACTTGCGTTGTTGCTTATTGTCTATGTTGTTGACAAAGCGCCCGTGGAGCATCTCAATCTTGTTAATCTGTTCCAAATTAGGATACACACCCTGAAGAGAACTACTCACATAGTTTTCTCCATAGGTAATTTGCACGCCATCTTGAGAAATCTGTGCACCGAGGTCGGTGACCACATCACTATGCTGGCGGGATGTTGTACGCATGTCTTTGTCCTGGAGTTCTATCGGTCTTCCCTCAACAAAGCCCTTGTATGCTTTAGAGGTAGTACCGCCACCTACCATCATTGAGTTGTCCAGCCAACGGTCGTTATTTTGCACTGATGCATTAATTAAGCCGTTGCCAGACCCCAACAAGAAAAGAAGCATAAATATTCCCCACGCCACTGCAAATCCAGTGAGTGTGGTACGTAACTTATTTCGTCGTGCGGTGGACCATATTTCTTCAAGAATATCTAGCAAAGCAGAAGGTATTATGAGTTTATTAAATCTGGTAGGGGTTTTTTTTTGAAGGCAGAAATAAGCGAAGATCTTTCTAATCCTCTCATATAGATATTGTAGAGGCTAGAGTAGATCATTACTTCATTACTCCGTTCACTCCGAATGGTGATGCATCGTGATCAAGATTCACCTCGACGTTTCCTATGATACCATCCTTGATGTGGATGATTTTGTCGGTAGCGTTGGCCACGCCACTTTCATGTGTCACTACGACAATGGTCTTGTGATCCTCGGCATTCAGCTTTTTGAGCAGTTTCATCACTTCCAATGATGTCTTAGAGTCTAAGGCACCTGTTGGCTCATCAGCTAGAATGACTTTCGGATTTGTGATGAGCGCACGTGCGATGGCTACGCGCTGCTTCTGCCCTCCTGACATTTCGTTGGGATAGTGATTGGCCCATGGCAGCAGCTCTAGGCGCTCGAGATATTCCAATGCCTGCTGATGGCGCTTACGGCGTGACACTCCTTGATAGAAGAGCGGCAGTTCAACATTCTCCACTGCTGTCTTGAACCCGATGAGGTTAAAGCTCTGAAAGATAAAGCCAATAAATCTGTTACGATAGTTGGCTGCACGTTTCTCGCTGAGATCTTTAATGAGCTCGCCTCCTAGGATATATTCGCCACTGTCGTAGTTGTCGAGAATGCCAAGAATATTGAGCAGTGTTGACTTGCCTGAGCCCGATGACCCCATGATCGAGACAAATTCTCCTTCCTCGATGTCGAGGTTGATGCCTTTGAGTACATGGAGCGGTTGGGCGCCTTGATAGGTCTTGTTGATGTCCTTTAGATGTATCATCATGCTTTATAGACGATGGTCAAGCGCACAAAGTTGCGCGCTTGACAAATAATGACAGGATTTTTCCCGTTATTTTTTCTTTGTAACAGTCTTCTTGCTGGCTTTGGTAGCAGTCTGTTGTTTTTTGCAGTTCTTGTCAGCGGCACAGGCCTTGCCTTTGCACATTGCAGTATTGTCTTTCTTGCATTTCATCCCACAATCACAAGCTTTACCTTTTGCCATCCCGCAGCTGTCCTTCTTACAGTTCATGCTAGAGGCACAGACCTTACCCTCGGCCATGCCATTCATGTGTTCCTTGCAATTCATTCCGTTGGTGCATGCTTTTCCATTGTCCATGCCGGCCTTGCCTTTCTTGCATTTCATTCCACAATCACAAGCTTTGCCCTTTGTCAT
>Ga0070399_1004689_pt1 | contig 11114 bp, 13 predicted proteins | sample BioMet4_FD_61217 | JGI IMG/M metagenome (GOLD analysis project Ga0070399, IMG submission 61217) | Microbial communities from bioreactor (seeded with sewage sludge) at LBNL, California, USA - Biofuel metagenome 4 (version 1) | ecosystem: Engineered > Bioreactor > Anaerobic > Unclassified ... | reverse complement strand
CCATCATCAATCTGATTGGCGGAATTATCATCGGCGTTGTGCAGGGCGGCAACAGTTTTTCAACAGTTTTGAAGATCTATTCCACTGCCACAATCGGCGACGGCCTGGTGTCTCAGCTTCCGGCTCTTATGATCTCCACCGCAACGGGTATGATTGTGACACGCTCCGTATCCGACGGCAGCCTGAACACCGATGTTTTAGCGCAGTTTAAGGCACAGCCGCGAGCTTTTATCATTGCCGGCGCCGCCTTGGTATTTTTGGGAATCATGCCAAACACGCCCCATATTGCGCTTTTCATTGTTGCGGCCGTGCTGCTGGGCGGAGGGTCTTCTCTTCTTCGCCAACAAACAAACGAAAAGAACAAACAGATTGAACAGGAAAAACAATCGACCGCAGCAGCACCGACACCTGAAAGTACGCCCTCTGAGGCCGATTATTATAAAGATATTACAAACGTATATTCTTTGCTTACGGTCGAGCCCATTGAAATGGAGGTTGGATACAGCCTGATCCCGCTGGTAGATGAGGCCAGCGGGGGCAAGCTAATCAACCGTATTGTAATTCTGCGCCGTCAATATGCTCAGGAAATGGGGTTTGTCATACCAACTGTCCGATTAATGGATAGTGCCGTCATCGGTACCAATCAATACATCATCTGCATCAAGGGCGAGGAAGTGGCACGAGGTGAGATACTGATCGATTACTATTTAGCCTTGCAGCCGTCAAAGCCGACCGGTGAGATCGATGGAATTGAAACGGTTGAACCCGCATACGGAATTCCCTCCCGGTGGATTTTGCCTGAAAATAAAGAAATGGCGGAAATCTATGGCTACACCGTGATCGACCCTTTGTCCGTAATGCTGATGCACCTGTCGGAGACAATCAAAAAGCATGCGTATGAGCTGCTAACCCGGGCGGAGACAATTCAGCTCATCGAGAATTTGAAAAAGAGCTCCCAAAATCTGGTTGAGGAAGCTTTCCCCTCTATTATCACCTATGCGCAGATGGAAAAAATACTGAAGAATCTGTTGATGGAGGGCGTCCCGATCCGCGACATGGTGACTATCGTGGAAACGGTCGTGGATGCGTTTGGAAAAACGCACGATTTGGATTTGGTCACCGAAAGCGTCCGCGGCGCGCTGAGCCGCACGATCACCAGAAAGTTCTGCGAGAACGGCCAGCTGAGGACAATTACGCTGGATGCCGAGATGGAAAGAAAAATCGTATCCTCTCTTGTAAAAAATGAGCACGGCATTTATCTCGCATTGGAACCGAACGTAATTCAGCCGCTTATCACGCAGCTTTCCGAAAATATCTCAAAATTCACCGACCTGGGCCAGCCGCCTATCCTATTGACCAGTCAAGTCATTCGCATCTATCTCAGCCGGCTGCTTTTCCAGTATTTCCCCAATCTTTACGTGCTTTCCTTTAATGAAATTGTCGGTTCCATCCAGATTCAGTCAATGGGTAACATTGCCCTCCCGCAGATAACATCAACAGACAGAAAGGCGGTTGGCTTATGAGGACTGCTGAGCAGCGGACACTGGCAGTATTGTCCACTGAAGAGCTGTTCTGTGAATATGCACAGACACACGATCAAGCGGTCAAATGGGAAATTGCCTTACGGTATACCGACCTCATTAAACACATCGCCCTGCAAATACGCGGCGTTTTCTCCAGCTTCACACAGCTGGACGACGTTATTAACGAAGGTCTGATTACTCTTGCCGACGCGGTTGACAAGTACGATCCTCAAAAAGGACGTTTTGACTTATATGTTTCAAAGCGGATTCGCGGTATGATCGTCGATCTTGCGCGGCGACAGGATTGGATCCCGCGGACCATACGCCAGCGAGCGCAGCAAATTGAGAAGATCATGTCGGATACCTATTACGCTACAGGCTCTTTCCCAAGCGACGAAGACATTGTGAAGCAGCTGAACATTACTGCAAAGTCATATCAGGAAGCGATGGAAAACGCCTCGCTTTATGGGATGCTGTCTCTGGACGAGCTCATTGAAAACAGCGGGCAGCTGCAACTGCCGCAGGATATCAGCAGCGGGGTCAATTGTGTAGAGCATTCGCTTCTGGAGCACGAGTTGGTCAATGCCCTAAAAACAACGATCTCTGCTCTAAAGGAAAATGAGCAGCTTGTCCTTTCCTTATATTATGAAAAAGATCTAAAAATGAAAGATATCGCTTCCGTGCTGGGCATAAGCGCGCCGCGGGTCTCACAAATCCACGCAAGGGCTATCCAAAAGCTCCGGATTATGATGGGCCAGTACATGAAAAACAACGAGCAGTATTAAGGAGGGGTTCTGATGTTAAAAGGGTTTTATAATCTTACTTCCGGTATGCTGACGCAAGGGAAACGGCTGGATGTCATTTCAAACAACATGACTAATATTACGACGCCCGGCTTCAAGTCAGATCAGTTCCTTTCGCAGACCTTTGGCGATGTGCTATGGAGCCGTGTCGGCAGCAGGGGAAGGCAATACGCGCAGATTGGCCGTCAGAGTTATATTACAGCTCCCAGCAAATTATATACCGATTTTACGCAAGGCGGGTTTGACGAGACCGAAATGCCGCTGGATTTTGCTATTGAGGGCGACGGCTTTTTCGGGGTGCAAACGGATCATGGTATTGAATATACGAGAGACGGGTCTTTTTCTCTCGACGACGAAGGTTATTTGTGTCTCGCCGGCCAGGGAAGAGTGTTGGACCCAACCGGAAAAGAAATCATGCTGAATACGGACAAGATCACTGCGGACAACTACGGCGGGATATATGGTAAAGACGGCGGCTTTCTCGGAAAAATCGGCGTTTACGCGTTTGAGGATAACAGTAAGCTGATTAAGAATGCTCATGGCCTATTTACGTCCAATACGGGGCCTCATGCCGCGGATGCCAAAATACACAACGGCTATACGGAACATGCAAATATTGATTTGGTGCAGCAAATGACCAGCATGATGGCGGCTCAACGCGCATATCAAAGCGCCGCCCAGTTGACAACCATGTATGATGCGCTGATGACAAAAGCGACAACGGAAATCGGCCGACTCTAAGGAGGAAATAACGGTGGATATCTCGTTTTACACAGCCGCAGTTGGAGCCATCCAGCAACAGGCGCGGATGGACGTGCATGCGAACAATATCGCTAATATCAATACCGACGGTTTTCGCGCGGAAAAACCAGAATTCTCTTCACTCATGTATGGATCTGTAAATGGCGTTGACGGAGAAAAACTGCCTCGCGGCTCTGGTGCTTTCTTATGCTCGGCCGATACGGATTTTAAGCAGGGGCCTGCCGTATCCACCGGCAGATCGCAGGATTACGCAATCAGCGGCGACGGTTTCTTCGCTTTGCTGGATCCGGCCTCCGGTACATACAGCTACACACGAGACGGTTCTTTCACTCTATCAGAGTTTCCGCAAAAAAATGAGGCCGGCCAACAGGAACTCGGGATGTATCTCTCAGATGGGATGGGGCGTTTTGTGATTGGCAGTGACGGCCGCATGATCCGCGTTGACGATCCTGACGCCGAACAGCCAGTCGGGATTTTTGATTTTGCCAATACAAACGGTATGCAGCATAGCGGCGAAAACTGCTTTACTCCGGTTAAAAAGAACGGGGATCTGATGATCGGGAGCGGAAAGGTCATTCAGGGATCTCTGGAAGCCTCCAACGCAGATTTGGCAACAGAATTAACAAAAGTGATCGAGGCGCAGCGGTCTTTCAGCTATGCACTCAAAATGGTTCAGACTTCGGATGAAATTGAGTCAACAGTGATTCATCTTCGTTGAACATGGAGGTAAAATTCTCTGAAAGGTGTACAGATAAGATGGAAATAAAAAACTATAATGAGTTGAACGCTCTGGAACTTGATACCTTGCGCGAAATCGGCAGTATCGGTACCGGCAATGCCGCGACCGCTCTTTCACAGCTCCTGGGGTGCGCTGTTCGAATTACTCTCCCGGAAGTCCGCATTATGGGTTATAACGAAGCAATCGAATGGATTGGCGGCCCGGAAACGATTACGGCCGGCGTGTTGTGTAAGATCACCGGGCAAATCAACGGTCTGATGCTCTCCGTTCAGCCGCTGGAGTTTGTCAATCTGGTACTCCATGTTATGTTCGGAAAAGACTATGAGAATTACGAGCAGCTGGACGAACTTGAAAAATCGGCTCTGATTGAGATCGGCAATATTATGATCTCGACTTATATTAATGCTCTTTCCAGCCTTGCTGACCTGAGAGTCGGATTAACCGTTCCGGGTTTTACGGTGGATATGCAGGGTGCCATTCTGGCCGTTCCCATGGCCGAATTCGGAGGGCAGACGGACTACTTGATGACCATCGGCGGTAACCTCTCATTTGATGATAAAGAAGTCCCCTGCAGGCTGCTTCTTTCGCCCGACATACGTTCTCTCAATTTTCTTTTGAGAAAGTTGGGCGTGGAGGATGCCTAACGTGGGAAAATCCGTTGTCTGTATCGCGGATATGAAGTTAGCCAGTCATGGCGAGGAATTGATTACATATGCGCTTGGTTCCTGCATTGGAATCTGTCTATACGATCCGCAGATAAAACTGGCGGCTTTGGTGCATATCATGCTTCCGCTGAACATGGAAGCCGGACGCAAAAACCCAATGAAGTACGCAGATACGGGAATCCGTGAAACGATCAAGCAAATGGAAGCTCTGGGCGCTTTGCGGTTCCGAACGATCGCCAAAATAGCGGGCGGAGCTAAAATGTTCGAAGTCATGGGAAGTGGAGGCTTCGGGAATATTGGGCAGCGAAACATTGAGAGCGTACATATGGTTTTGAGAGCAGAACGGATACGGTTGGTGGCAGAGAATGTGGGCGGATCCATCGCAAGAACGTTGTCCTTCCATTCAGCGACCGGGGAAGGGTTAATTCGATCCTACGGAAAACCGGATATCATTTTTTAAATATCAACGGTCTGCGATATACGAAAGGGGAGATTACAATGAATACAGAAAAAAGTGAGATACTTTTGGAATCCGGTACCAATGAAATTGAAATCATGGAGTTTGCAATTGCAGATGTTCTGTACGGGATCAACGTGGCCAAGGTACGCGAGATTATGATTTCCGCGCCCGTAAAGCAAATGCCGCATACTCATGTGGCAGTAGAGGGAATTTTTAAGCCCCGTGACACCGTGATTACTGTAGTCAATCTGCCCAAGTATCTCGGCAGCGACCAGTCTGAGCACAGCGAGAAGGACTTGTTTATTGTCACAAACTTCAACAAAATGAATATTGCGTTTCGCGTGCACTCAGTTGTCGGAATCAGCCGTATTCCCTGGGCAGACATTCAAAAGCCAGATAAAACCATCAGCGGCGGCGCAGACGGCGTGGCGACCGGAATTGCACAGTGCAACGGTGATTTGGTTGTTATCTTGGATTTTGAGAGGATTGTTGCGGAGATTGCTCCGGAAACATCCGTATAAATCGCGGAAATCGATAAATCCGGCCCCCACGACCGAAACCAAGCCCCGGTTCTTGTCACGGTGAACTCAATTCTCCTATCCTGAATGATCAGGGACGCTCTCACAGAAGCGAGGCGCACAAATAACCCATGTTCCCCAATGGATATGAGATGCGGATCAAGGAAAAGAAACTCGGCGCAGGCCAACAGCTCAGTGAGCCGGAAATTGGGCGCCTTGCGGCTGTTATGGATCGTCTGCTTGCGCAAAAGCAGTCGTGTAAAATAAGGAGATCCTGTAAATATGAGTGAAAAATTTATTACCCGGCAGCCAATTAAAGATGTCAACAGCCGCATCATCGGGTATGAGATCCTGTATCATGGAGAAAATCAGGCTTACGGAAGCGACGAGACCGCAATCAGAGCAAATGACTTTGCCGCTGCGAACACAATTTACAATTTTCTGACGCAGAATGTTGAAAAGTCTTTGAAGGACAGCGTCCATTTCATGACCTTTACCACAACGCTGCTGATGAAAAAGACTCCGCATCTATTCGATAAATCCAGATTGGTCATTCAGATCGATGACAGCGTGATTATTCACCCTTTGGCCATGCATATGGTTCAGCAATACGGCAATGAGGGTTATAGGATTGCGGTTAACGAGTTTCAGTTTGCGCCGCGGTATCTTTCTCTAATGGGCGGTATCGACTTTATCAAGCTGAATTTTCAAACGGTCAGCGAAGTAAGCTTCCATAATATCATTGAGATTGCTCACAGTATGGGAAAACAGTGTATCGCCACCAATATACAGGATGAGGCATCATATAACAAAGCCGTGAAAATGAATTTGGACGGCATGGAGGGGTCTTATGTTGCCGGTAAACTTGCAACCAAAACACACACCGGCGGTTATTTGCAAAGCAATTTCTTCCAGCTGATGGTGGCAGTCACGCGCGATGAACCAAACATGGAAGAGATCGAACGAATTATCTCCATGGACGCTACGCTTACCTACGGACTTCTGCGCATGGCAAACTCAGTTTATTATGCTGTACGGCATCGCGCAACTTCAATCCGCCAGGCAATTATGACGCTTGGCATCAACCAGTTGAAGCAGTGGATCTATCTGCTTAGCGCCAGCAATGCAGAAAATGAGATCGATCCGGCGTCCGAGGAATTTTTGAAAATCTCGTTTATGCGCGCCAGCTTTTGCAGCGAATTGATTAACTATACAAGAAATGTACATCTTTCAAAATCCAATGCATATTTAATGGGAATGTTCTCCACCTTGAATTATTTGATTGACGCTCCCTTGGAGGATATTCTTGCACAGGTTCCAATCCTTGACGACATAAAAAAGGCTCTCTTAAAGCACGAGGGACCGTACGGTGCGCTTTATGATTTGGTCCTGAACTATGAGAATGCGAACTGGAATCAGATCAATATGCTGACCGAAGCATTGGGTATCCCCACCAACCTATTAACCAGCTTGTATTTTAACTGTATGGACACCGTAAATACCACATGGAAACAGCTGACCAGGTCGGAGCTGTCGATAGATGACCCCGCGCTTGAAGGGACCTAAGTCTTACAGCACAGACAAATGAAGCAGGCTCTTTTTGTTGGATAGAATACGCCATGTACCAGGGACATTACCAACTGAATATCGCTATCATTGACGGCGCGGTATTTGGGAAGATATATTTCCGGCGCGTATGTCATCGGAAAACGACTCATATGGTATTTCACCGCTGAGGCGCTGAAACTCGGGGAAGTTTTTCTACAGATGTGACGGCCTGCATCAGGCCGTCCCGGAATCAGGTGTTATCATTGACAATAAACGAAATAAGCGGAAATTCGGCGTTGCCTTCCAGTATTGGTTCATCTGTTGACGCAGGCAATCGTGAGAACTTTTCAGATCTGCTTCGGCAGGGCTTGAACGCTGACGAAACAGATTTGGACTGTCTTTTTAATGCGGCGGCGCAGAAATACAACGTACCTCTGAATCTCCTGAAGGCTGTCGCGCAAGTAGAGTCCAACTTTAGCCCAAACGCTACATCCGGCTGCGGAGCCATGGGTATTATGCAGCTTATGCCCGGAACCGCACAGTCTCTTGGCGTTTCAAACGCATACGACCCCGAGCAGAACATAATGGGCGGCGCGAAGTTACTCAGTCAGCTGCTAAAGCGATTTGATGGGAACTATGAACTGACGCTGGCAGCGTATAACGCCGGTCCCGGAAATGTGGAAAAATACAACGGTATCCCCCCATTCTCTGAAACGCAAAACTATGTGCGCCGGGTTATAGGCTTGTGCAGCAAGGACATCACTGCGGGAACAGTTTCTTCATCTTCCGCCGAGGAGCCCGCACAGGAAGAACTGCTTGCATCATTGACAAATAACGCGGGAATCAATAATCTCTCAACAAATTTTTTACTCAGCATCGTACAGTCACTTCAAGCGCAGATGTATCTCAAATGCCGTGATAATCTGGAATTGATTACTAGACGTACAGATCGTTCAAAGGATGAATATCTATAAAGACGTTACGCCCGGCCTTTTCGACCTGCTCGCCACCTCTTTTCACGCCTTCGCCAGCCTTCTTTGCAATATCCTGAGCCTTTTCTTTTGCTTCCGCCACGTTCTCTGGTTCAATGCCAAAATCCTTTCAATCAATTTTGCCGTCACCGTTTTTGTCCGCAACCTTTACATTGGCAGCACTGCCTTTTGTGCGAGGAAAACCTCGTCCTTGCAGATCTCCCGAACCATAAAAATGCTCCCTTAGTGTGTTTTTCTTGAGTATAACACACCAAGGGAGCATTCGCTGCGCAGCTCTATTTTGCGATTACCGCTTTTGCGTCAGAATAGCTGTCCCGGAAGCTTTAACTTCTCCTTAGGTGGAAACTGGACGTCAAACGCCTCTGCCTCCTCGTCGGATACGAAATAGCCCTCGGGATCTTTGCAGGTTCCGGAAACGCCATCGAGAAAACCGGGTTCCAGCTCACAGATGAGAAAATAATCCGCATCGGGGTCATCAAAATAGCGCACGCCCATCGTTTTGCTCACAACGAAGCCGGATTTGCCATAGAAGCCGATTTTGCCGCAGATCGCAAGCGCTCCTGCTCCCATTTCCTTTGCCCTGGCCATGGAATGGCGCAGCAAGATCGTACCATAGCCCTGACGCTTGTACTCCGGTGCAATGCTGATCGGGCCGAAGGTCATAATGGGAATCACGGTTCCATCGTCGGAAATAATCTTTGAGCGAGCATACATGACATGCCCGATCAGTTCGCCGTCAAGTTCCATAACGAGGCTCAGGTCCGCAACAAAGTCAGCCCTGCCGCGAAATTTGTGCAGGACATAATGCTCCGTGCAGCCGGGGCGGTAAACGTTCCAGAACGCCTCACGGGTCAGGTTTTCCACGGCGTGGTAGTCAGCCGCGGTTTCAAGTCTGATGGTATAGTCTTTTTTCATAATGGTTCCTCCTAAAATTGTTGACTGTCAATTTCGGGAGGCGGATATTGCGCCAACCTCCCGGTCAGCCCACAATCTCCAAGGTGTTATTCGTTTTCAAACAACAATCTCCTAAATTAAAATGTAAGGTCATTGTACTCCGCATCGGAAGAATTTGCAACTATCTGGGCGGCTATTTCATTTTTGTTTTGTCTCCGGCAAGGCCAACGGATCTGACGGCATCTCTTTTTCCGTATGTGTCTTTTTCGGATGTTCTCCCGTTCCCACGCTTGCAGCACCGCCAGCTGCTCCGGCGTGTGGATCAATTGCTCGCCGTTTTCCATGACGGTCAGCGCGGCGCCGTGGGCGGTCACAAAGCGCTCCGCGGTTTGACGGCTCGTCATATTGTCCTGCCCGGCATATAAAACGGCCGTGGGACAGCTCCAATTTCGGATGGGGTGCTGCCGCTCCCAAGTCAGGTAATCCCAGGAGAGGGTTTCCCGAAGTCAGTGGCGATCTCACCTTTAAACTGAACTCCTGCTCGGTCACACCTGCCCACCGCATCATATCTGCAATCAGCCGCTCCATGTCCACGACAGGAGAGGCCAAAAGCGCCTTGCAAAGAGCCTCGTCGTCAAGCGCCAGCATGGAAACGTGGGCTCCGATGCCGTTTGCCCGCACACCGATTTCGCTCCACCGGGATTTCATGTAGGCAAACACCGTTCTCAGCTCCGGTACCGCGGTCCATGGGTTAGAGCAGTCCTTCTCGCCCTGACGCCCGCCATGCTCCGGCAGGTCAACGGTGTGTCCCTGATACCCGGCAGGACAGGCAATTTCGGCAAAGGCTGATCCTTCCATTCCGGCCTCCGGGAGCCGCCGGTCCGGCGGCTGAGAGCCATCGTTCCGGCCACCCGGAGCCAGTGTTCCGGAGATGAGTGCCTGTCTTACTTGGCTATCAAATGCCTTCAGCAATAGGAAGCGTCCAATACCTTTACAGCCTTTCTTCACTTTCAACTGAGAGTAAGCTTCCAAGAAAGATGTGTAGTTCTCCGTATTGAATCCGTTTCCATTGTCTGTCACGACAAAAGCCTCAAAATGAGCAGGTTCTTCAGTTGTATTACCCTATCCATCCGTCTTGAGCTGAACGTGCTCTGGACGCAAAGCGCCAATAACAATTTTCTTCTCAGCCACATTGCTATCTTCGAGTGATCGAATGGAACTGATGACAGTCTCAAAAAGCGGCCACAACGCCTTTGCAGGCGACAGTTTTATCTGTCCGACCTGGCCAGCGATATTTACAGTAATTGGCATCTTAATCTCAATCCTTTCTTGCTGATTAGAAATAACACGAATATAGTAATGATGACATCGTACCTCATGAGTTGAGTACCATCAAACCACTTACCGGTTCAGATCGGAAAATCTATTGAGAACAATCTCGTCTTTGCCCCGGAATTTCAGATGAATGTCGGCATCTTTTCCCGCTCTTTTAACATGCAGATATTCTATGCTCGGAGCAAAAAAAGCAATAAGCTCCGGCGGGCAATCCTCAGAAATGCTCAACTCGTCGGTATTCGTGTAACGTAGCATATCAGTGATAATCAGACTATCCTTATTGTAAGTGTGGTGATGCAGATAGAGAAACACCCAAGAATCCGCAATTTGCGGGAAGATTCTGATTTAACGCAGCAGCAGGTCGGCGCGGCAATCAACGTGCCGCAGCGCACTTATGCCTACTACGAGAGCGGCCAGAGAATGGTGCCTCCTCACGTATTATGTGCACTCGCTGATTTTTACAAGGTGAGCGTGGATTATCTGCTGGGGCGGACGGATACCAAAAATTAAACAAACAACGAGGCGGTATCCTGTAATTTTCAGGATACCGCCTTTGTGTTGCGGGCGAACACCGTCTCCCTTACTTTTTCTCCTTGACCGCAATCCAGATCTCGCAGGTATAGTCCGGGTCCTGCACGTCCGCCGAGGGGTAGACCTCCAGCTCCGCGCCACGGCCGTACTCATAGTTGCTCTGAGGGAAAAACTCCGTGCAGATGCGCTTGTAGGTGTCCTTGAAGGCGTCGGGCATCTTGCCGCGGCAGGTAAACACCGCGTAGGTGTAGGCCGGAATGTCGATGACGTCCAGTCCCTCGCCGTTCAGGGGCATGCCGTTGTACTCCGCACCGATGCCGTAGGGGAAGCCGGAGTCCGCCAGC
>Ga0070399_1004688_pt1 | contig 11117 bp, 8 predicted proteins | sample BioMet4_FD_61217 | JGI IMG/M metagenome (GOLD analysis project Ga0070399, IMG submission 61217) | Microbial communities from bioreactor (seeded with sewage sludge) at LBNL, California, USA - Biofuel metagenome 4 (version 1) | ecosystem: Engineered > Bioreactor > Anaerobic > Unclassified ... | reverse complement strand
TTTCATTATTCCTGCCGCCCATGAGGCTTCATTAAATAACTGAATCCAAGTGCTTTCACTGCATCTTCATAAGACTGATTGGCAAAGATGCCCTGAAAAATAATATTTGTTGCATACGGAGCCCACCATTCCCAACTGTTTACTGCTTCAACAAGGACAGCTACTACGATTCTATCCTCTACCGGTCCGTCATATGGTGCATAGGCAACAAGCCAGGAATGCCACTTTTCCTGTTTCACATTTGTAACTTCAGCGGTTCCTGTTTTACCTGCTATCTGCACGGTTGTATTGTGCATAGGATATTTGCCGGAACCATCTGTTATTGTATATCGCAAATCAGTCTGCAACTCTTTCCAAACAGAAGAATCAATATCCTTTGCCTGGAACAAAATCTCAGGTTTCGTCTGGAAAATGACTGCGTTAGTAACAGGATCACGTACCTCTTTTAATAGATGCGGTTTATATATCAGTCCGCTGTTTGCAACCATAGCCATCATATCAGCGACCTGCAATGGTGTTGCAAGAGTATATCCCTGCCCTATTGAAATCGACATTGTATCTCCACCGACCCATTTTTCATGATAACGGCGTTCCTTCCACTGTGCAGTCGGCATGAATCCCTCTGCACTGCTAGGAAGATCAATATCTGTATCCTGGCCAAAACCAAAAACTTTGGCATAATACGATATCCGGTCAACACCAAGATTATCGCGTCCTACAGTCCAGTAATAAATATCACAGGACTGAGCCAGCGCTTCTTTCAGATTCAGCCAGCCATGGCCCGGTGAATGTACCCAGCAGTGGAATACTCTGCCGCCATAGACAAGACTACCCGTACATTCTATTTTTTTCTCAGGTGGAAACGTCTTTTCAGCTAGCAATGCTGTCGACATGATCACCTTAAATGTAGAAGCAGGCGGATACGCAGCATTTACTGCTCTGTTCAAAAGAGGATTATTATCACCTTGAGCAAGTTTTACATATTCAGATGAAGAATCATCATTATTAAAAATATTGGGATCAAAATACGGATAGGAAACCATTCCCAAAACTTCACCACTTGCGGCATTGAGAACAACTACAGCCCCAACTCGTTCACCAAGAGCTTTTTCAGCAAGCGTCTGTATTCTGGAATCTATTGTCAGGACAAGATTTTTACCCATTTGAGGAGCTTCTATTTTCGGTCTGTCCGACAGTATCTTGCCGCGAACATCTACCGTTTTAATCTCACGACCAGGAGTTCCCTGCAGAAGATCATCATATTGCTTTTCAATACCGGTTTTACCAACAATACTGGTAGATGTATAACCCTTGTTATACATGATATTCATTTCTTCTTTTGTAATATCACCTACATAACCGAGTACGTGTGCAATGGAACCCGTATTAAGATAGTTTCGTACAGGTTTCGATACCCATGAAACTCCGGGCAAATCAGTACTATTTTCTGCAATATTCGATATAACACTAAACGAAACATTTGACCGAATCTCTATGGCCGTAAAAGAACGCAGCAGAGATTTAGGCACCTTTTTATCGATATCTATCTTCGCCATTCCAAGAAAGCCGGCAAGCTTTACAGCAACCGTGTCATAATGACCGGATGGTATTTCCCCAGGCGTCAGCTCTACTGCAAATGATTCAGTATTAATAACCATTGGCGTTGTGTAATATCTGTCGAAAATCTCTCCGCGCTGGGCAGGAATGCTTTTCACCTGACTGGAAATCGTTTTCGACTGCGCACGGTATACAGAACCCTGAATTACCTGCATTGAAAAGAGATGGATAGTATAAAAAAGAAATGTCAGAATAATTATTAAAAGGATTATTCCGATATATACATTTTTATTGAGTGAATCTCTCTGCATTATTAAAGTTTCTCCTGAAGAGGAAACAGATCATCAAAAAATCCAAGGAATTTAACTATAACAGGTGCAAACAAAGTATTCATAAGCAGTTCAAAACCGAAATCAAGTGAAAAAATATGATAAGAATTAACAACTGATGGATAAAACAATGATATTATCTGCGTCAGCAGAACCTTAAATATCGTAGCTACCAGGGACAACGCTGCTGGAACGAGGAATCCTTCCATTGCAAACGTTCTGTTAAAAAAGCCGCACACATATCCAATTACAGTACGCAGCAGACAGTTAAGTCCAAAAGGACAGCCGCTTAAAAAATCAATAAAAAGCCCGGACATAAATCCAGAAGTTTCACCAATTGTTTTTCCATGCTGAAAAGAATAATAAATAACACAAATCAGGAGAAAATCAGGTATTACTGGAAGAAATATAATATTTGACAACACCGCTGATTCAAGTAGTGCAAATCCCAGGAGAATCAAAAATATGGAAAGAAGATATTTCCCCATGATTAATTTTCACTCCTCTCATTTGGTTCTTTGCGGTCCACAATTATTACAGTTTCAAGCCGGGAAAAATCAATAGCTGATTCAAGTTCGATATTTAAGGAAGAATCGTAATCGACAACCGTTATTTTTGAAATTGTTCCGATAGGAATATCCTGTATATAATTATCATTCTCACCTGAAGACACTACGACATCTCCGTAATGTAATTCTTCAAGAACCCGCTTACGTATATACTGCATTATGAGCGGCGTATTATATGAACCTGTTCCTGTTACCAGTCCGATATCACGGGTATTCTGAATCCTTGCAGATATCGAACAATGATTATTATATACAGGCATAATCTGGCTGGTAGTTCTTCCTACATTTATCACTTTACCGACAATTCCTGTATTTCCATCCTGTATAGCGATTACAGGCAGATTCTTTCTAATACCGTTGATACTTCCCTTATTCACCGTTATCACAGAATAAAGACTGTCTACATCACGTCCGATAATCTGTGCCGGATAATTCTTCTGTTCCTGTTGAACTGAAAAATCAAGAAGCTTCTTTAACCGTTCATTCTCTTTTCGTATTTCAGCATTACTGCGCTGCATATATTCATAATTCTTCAGTTTTTCCATCAGAATTTCATTTTCCCTGCGCAGTCTCGATGTTTCTTTGACAGCATTTACAGTATCAGATGCCTTGCTTACAACAGCATGTATGCCGCTTTGCATCGTAGTCATAATCGAGAAACCGATTTGAGAAAAATTGATAACAAAACTTTTAGAACTGAAAGCGAGCATCGTCCCGGAGAAAAGGAAAAAAATAATGAATAGGAATTCAGCTAAGCCACAGTGAAACGAAGTTCTTTTTTTTCCGGGCATACTCTCATAACCTATTCATTCAAACTGTCATAAATAGAACGGTCGCTGGACATGTCTTTGAACAACTCAAAAGCTTCTCCTGCCCCCAGAGCAACACATTCAAGAGGTTTTTCGACAAGAATAACAGGGACGCCTGTCTCTTTTGAAATAAGCTTCGGCAGTCCTTTAAGCATAGAACCACCGCCGGTCATGACAATACCGCGTTCAACAATATCCGCTGCAAGTTCTGGAGGCGTATGTCCGAGAGTATTCTTTATTTCTTCAACAATACGGGTAATAGGTTCTTTCAAGGCTTCACGTACTTCAACGCTGTCTATCTCAAGAGGACGAGGCAGACCGGTAATGGCATCAGTACCTTTTATTTCCATTTTTTCAATATTTTTGTCAGGAGCCGCATTTCCGATTTCTATCTTCAATCGTTCCGCTGTCTGCTGGCCAATTATCAGATTATGCACACTGCGGATATGCTTAACAATTGCTTCATCAAATTTATCACCGCCGACGCGGATTGAAGTTGTAATAACCATACCGCCAAGAGAGATAACACTTACTTCTGTCGTACCACCACCGATATCACACACCATATGGCCTGCAGGTTCATAAATCGGAATTTTGGCACCAATAGCTGCAGCAAGAGATTCTGCAATAACTTCTACTTCCTTTGCTCCAGCTTTTAATGCAGCCTCAATTACAGCGCGGCGTTCAACATCCGTGACACAAGAAGGTATACCTATTTTCATGCGCATTGATTTTATAAACTTATGCCGAGGAACAATCTTCGATATAAAATACTTGATCATTTTTTCTGTACTATCGATATCTGCAATAACACCGTCAGCAAGAGGTCGGATAGCAATTATATTGCTTGGTGTTTTCCATAGCATCCGTTTTGCTTCCGCACCGACAGCAACAACACGCTTTGTTCCCTTCTCAACAGCAACTACAGAAGGCTCATCTATAACAATACCTTTTCCGCGTACATATACAAGAGTATTGCACGTTCCAAGATCAATTCCTATATCAGTTGTAAATCTATCGAAAAAAGACATATATCCTCCAAGGGCACCTTATTTATATTCAGCCATTTTCTTTAGAGCGTCAGGATGATTTGCCTGTATCTGCAATGCTCTACGCCATTCAGAACGGGCTTTAATCATATCTCCCTGCTTTTCATATATTACACCAAGACCGTAATGCGCGTCAGCAGATTTTTCACTTTTTTTCAAAATAGTTGAAAATTCTGTTATAGCATCATCATATTTTTCTTCATCAGTATAAATTTTACCCAACAGAAGCCTTCCCTGCAGTACAAGGCTCTCATCAGAACTCCGGCTGGTGACTCTATACAAATACTGTTCTGCAGCATTTGCCTGACCGGCCTTATAATACTGTTCTGCAATAGACAATAAGAGAGAATCTGATTCTCTGACAAGCAACGCTTCTGTAAAAGCTGAAATGCTTTCCATTGTCATTCCTAGAGAGGCATAACTTAGCCCCAGATATTCTGAGATATCATCGGCTTTATATCCCTCTTTTTGAGCATCAGACAGATATTTTACAGCAAGATCAGCATAGTAATAATATGAAGATAAAGTATCCTTGTAAAAATATGCTTTTCCAAGCATATAATTAAGCTGCGGCCGTATCCTAAAATGGGCAGTCTGTTTTGCAAGTCTCATACTTATAATTGCTTCATCTAGATATTCACGTGCTTTTACAGGATCTGTCTGGCTCACGGCGAGATAAAATCCAGAATAACCTCTGTAGCAAAGCGCAGTATTATTAAAAGGTTTTTTTGAGAGTATTGCAGAACTGATAGCATAAACACTCTGATAATCATATTTTGACCAGCTTTTATACAAAGCTGAAACAGAAGCGTTTTTCTTATCAGGAGAATGGGAAAAAGTATAAAGAAGACATGAAACAACAGCTATAATTAATACAGCAATGGAAATTATAATCAGTTTAGGAAGAATTTTACTTTTACGTTTAACTATAAAACCATCAGTGCTGTATTTCTGCATTCTATTCCTGTCATACGACTGAAAATATAAAAAAACAGAAAGAACAATAAGCCGGGTTCTGTCCTTTGCAGAAAACTGCAAAGATAATCATCTATCCGAACTGCAGATTACCCTGCAGCTTTAGCAACCTACCCGCAGTATAACTGCCCGGAAAAGCATAACTGCTGTTTGATCTTGCTCCAAATGAGGTTTCCCTATCATTTCCGTTACCGGAAACATGGTGAGCTCTTGCCTCGCCTTTTCACCCTTACGCTCCGGGTAAACCCTTCACGCGGTATATTCTCTGTGGTACTTTCTGTCAGAATACGGGTTATGCAAGATAAGCCAGCCTTTAACATTGCTGTTAGTACTGACACGTTATGCAACTGCCGTAATCCGCCCGGTCATTACCCGGCATTTTTCCCGGTGGAGCCCGGACTTTACCTCTTTCCTGTTTTCTTTCATCAGAAAACAGGAAAACGATTATATTCTTTCTGTCTTTTTAACTAATTAATCTTCATCTTCTGAAGACGAGCTCTCTTCATCACTGTCATCATCAGAATCGCCTTCTTCAGATTCTTCACTGTCTTCATCTTGAAGTTCAGAATCTTCTGAATCATTTTCGGAATCTTCTTCTGTCTCGTCCTCTTCGTTCTCATCATCTTCAGAATCGTCGAGGTCTGCAAGACTTCCTGAATCGTTCATGATAAAGTCACCGGCATTGTCGCCTTCTTCAGCTTCCTGATAATACAGTATACGGCTGCAGTACGGACAGAAAAGTATCTTTTCTCCTTCGCGTACTTCGTTGGCAAACTGAGCCGGCAGTATCATATGGCATCCTTCACAGACACCTTTCTTTACTGCAACGATACCTTTTGTATTTCGCTGAATGATTCTGGCAAATTTATACACAATTTCCTGATCAAGATCAGGAGTAATTTCAGCTTCCTGCTTCTTCAGGCCATCTAGCTGCGTATTGTAATCAGCAAGCTGTTTATCAAGCGACTGCTTGCTTGTTGTAAGCTCTTTTTCTGAAGAATCAATCATTTCTTTATCAGATTTTAAGCTTTCCTGCAGTGCAGCAAGGTCTTTTTCCTGATTTGACAAATCCTTTCTGATTTCCTGTTCGCGTTCATTTGCTTCAGTAATTTGTTTATCCAAAGCTTCATATTCACGGTGAGTCGTAATGTTATCCATTCCAGCTTCACCCTGCTCGCGCGATTTTTCAGTCTGCTCAAGTTCAGTTTTCAGCGATAAAACCTTCGAACGTATTTCTTCATATCCCGAATTCTTACTTGCATATTCTTTTCTAAGGCGTTCCAGGAGTTCATCCTGCGCACTCAACTGCTTGGGAGCATCACTTATCTTCTGTTCCAATGCATACTTTTCCGCAAGTATATCCTGCAGTGATTTTAATTTCTCAAAGACTTCTGTCATTACCATGGAAAATAACCTCTAGGTTACGATATTATTAGAATATATAACTATTTACGAGTTGTGTCTATTACATTTCGATGTAATCACGCAGACCGCTCGCCCTTCTCGGATGGCGCAGACGCCTCAAAGCCTTTGCCTCAATCTGTCTGATACGTTCACGTGTAACATTAAAATATAATCCAACCTCTTCAAGTGTAAGAGAATAACCGTCATCAAGACCAAAGCGCATCTTAAGGACTTCCTGTTCACGGGGCGGCAGTGTTCCAAGAACAGAACGCAGCTGCTCCTGAAGCAGTGTATATGCAGTCTGTGTTGCAGGATTCTCAACTTCTTTGTCTTCAATAAAGTCTCCAAGAAGAGAATCTTCCTCTTCACCAATTGGGGTTTCAAGGGAAATGGGTTCGCGGGCAACATTCTTTACCTGCTTAACACGGGCAACCGGCCATCCAAGCTGCTGTGCTATCTCATCATCACTTGGCTCACGGCCCAGTTTCTGCATCAGCTGCCTGGATTCACGAACTACTTTATTTATCTGTTCTATCATATGAACAGGAACACGAATCGTACGTGCCTGATCAGAAATACTTCTCGTAATAGCCTGGCGAATCCACCATGTTGCATATGTAGAGAACTTGAATCCTTTGCTGTATTCAAATTTTTCAACAGCTTTTATAAGTCCTATATTGCCTTCCTGCACAAGATCAAAGAACTGCAGACCTCTGTTTGTGTATTTTTTTGCAATAGAGACAACAAGACGGAGGTTTGCATTTATCAGACGGTTTTTAGCCTGTTCCATCATAATCCGTCCGCGTTCAATCTCTTTTGTCATTGCCAGGATTTCCGTAACATTATTCTCAAACTCATACTCAAGGCGGCGTAATTTACGGTCGATTTTCTGTATCTGAGTATAAATCTCACGGATATCATCAGCGCGCATGCCAAGTTCTTCTTCCAGCTTTACAGATTCAGCCCGGATAGAAACACGTCTGCCAAGACTGCGCAGTTCACTTGGACTGGAAATACGCAAATCCTTCATCTTCTTTTCCTGTTTATGATGAAAGTCGGAAATCTTTGCCGTAGCATCTATAAACTTTGCGCTGATTCTCTCTATTTCTTCAGACTGAATGTCGATTTTCTGCAGTTCAGGAAGAATTTTTGTCCGTAAAGAGATGATACCGGGATCATCAAATATTCTGCTGGACTGATCGCTGTCAAACAGCTGGCGTTTTAATGCCATATACTGTTTCATTTCCGGCAGCACCGGTTTCAGATATTCACTGTAAAAGCTCTTGAGCCGGCGTTTTTCAGCCATCTCTTCATTAATTTCTTTGCGTGGTCTGCCAGGTTCATGCAGATCAATTCTTGTAAAATCCTTCTGCGCAACAGAAAAGAATTCCGGGATAAGGATACCAGAATGTTTTATAACATCCTTGATAATATTTTCCCCGGCTTCCATTTTCTTTGAAAGAATGACTTCCTGCTCTGCCGTAAGCAGATTTTCCTTACCTATCTCACGAAGATACAGACGTATTGGATCATCAACACTGGAATCTTTATCACTGTTTACAAGACGGTGCTTACTCGTTGTATCAGCGGCTTTATCTTCTTCTTCCGGAACAATTTCTTCATCATCCGGAGCCGCTTCGTCTACATCTTCATCTTCTTCTACCGCTTCTTCGTCTTCCAGGTCAGGTTCTTCATCCTGAACCTTTATTCCTGATTTTGTAAGGAGCTGCAAAGTATCCTCCATTTTCGGAGAATTGACAAAGTCCTGTCCTACGATTTCAGTTATTTCATCCCATGAAACTATTTTTTTATCTTTGGCATATTCCAGTAACTGCTTTACTTTGGGGTCGATTTCCTGATCCATTTTTTATACCTTACTAACGTTGTAGTTCTTTATCGATTTCCATCTTTTCAGAAATAAGATTCTGAAGAGTTTCTTCATCTGCAGCCGTAACAGGCTTCATCAGCCGTATGCGGTTCATAATATCAGTTCTTTTTCGTCTTAATGTATTCTGCTTTATAAGCACAATACAATCCTGAACAATCTTTCTTCTGTGTTCTTTATCTTCCTTCTTTTCATCATCGGAAAACTCTTTATACGCTATTACTTTTTGAATAACCATTTGCAATTCATCATCACAATGATTAATAACACTGGTAAGTGTCAGAGTATCTTCTCTAAAACACTCCTCCAAAGCTATGTATAATTTTTTTGCAAGGGGATCTTCAAAATCATCGGTTGTCAGTTCAGTATGTACGGTTGAATAAAAATCAAGGTTTGCTACCATTGCAAGGACGGCGCGCAGTTCAGAAGTAAGCTTCACTTCTTTTACCGGCTCTTTCTCATCCAGAGGCTTTATCCTAACGCGTTCACGAGCCTGATCACGATTACTGAAATCCCTCTTGACCGCCTCCGGATCTAGATTAAACTTCTGGCACAACTGTTCCAGACAGGAAACTTTCTGCATATCAGACTGAAGCGAATCTATATAAGGGAAAAAAGCAAGTGCAGCCCGTGTTTTACCTTCTGGTGTATCAACAGGGTACTCTCTCTCCAGTTTAGACAATAGAAAGTCACTATCTAATATAGCGTTCTCAACTTCATTTGTCAACGTTTCTGCACCAAATGCGACCATAATCTCGGCAGGATCTTTTCCACCGGTAAGACAAATCACCTTGACAGTCAACCCTTCCTGACGGCACATAAGGATTCCCCGCAATGTTGCTGCCTGACCAGCTCCATCACTGTCAAATGAAAGCAGCACGGTATCAACAAAACTTTTTATGATATGAATCTGATCAACAGTAAGCGCAGTTCCCAGAGGTGCTACAGCATACGTAATGCCGCACTGATGGTAGGCAATAACATCCATGTACCCCTCGCAGAATATCACACGTTTTTTTTCACGGATGGTCTCTTTTGCAAAATTAAAAGCATAAAGAGTCTCGCCTTTTTTATATTGAATCAGATCTCCTGAATTGAGATACTTAGGACCATCCCCCTGAAGTAAACGCCCGCCAAACGCTACGACCTGCCCTTTTCTGTCAAATATAGGGAACATCAGACGGTCACTGAAAAAAGCAAAATCAGGATATTTTTTGCTGAAGAGTCCGGAATTATCAAGAAATTCATCACTGTAATTTTTTTTCTGTAAAAAAGACCGGAGCCATTTCCGTTCCCTGGGAGTATATCCCAGTTTGAACTTTTCAAGAGTTTCCATAGTAAGACCGCGGCCGGTAATATAGGCAAGCGCATCTTTGCCCCATTCATTCTGAGTCAGCAGGTAATGAAAAGTAACACTGACACGGTTATATAATTCAATATACAGTTCCCGTGTATTGTCTTTCTTTTCCTGTTCCGGAAGCGGCCCTCTGCCGTCTGCATAGACCACTTCGATGCCGTCTCTCTTTGCAAGTATGCGTATTGCCTCTGTATAGGAAACCTTTTCCATTTCCATGACAAATTTAATCACGTCTCCGCCGGCATGGCATCCGAAGCAGTAATACAAACGTTTGTCAGTATCTATATGGAACGATGGAGTTTTTTCATTATGGAACGGACAGCAGCCCCACCAGTCACTGCCGCGCTTCTCCAGCTTAGTATATTCACCAACAACCGCAGCAATATCTGTACGGTTCTGTACAGCATCAATCGTTTCCCGGGAAATTAAGCCTGCCATTATTTTCCCGCTGCAGATTTAGTATATAACTGGTTCTTTTCGCTGATGTGAGTCTGAAAATCTGTACTGAAAGAATGCGTACCCGCAGTAGAATCTGTCAACCGGAAAAAATAGTAATTTGTCTTTGGCGGATCCGCTGCAGCTTTCAATGCAATTATTCCAGGATTAGAAATAGGTCCTGGCGGCAGTCCAGCCCATTTATACGTATTATAATTGCTGTTAATACGTAAATCGTCATAGGTAATGACATCAGGATGGGGTTTTCCCTCAATTTCAGTCAATATGTATTCAATAGTGGCACAGGAAAAAAGACCGATGTTCTTTTTAAGCCGGTTCTTAAAAACACTTGCAATAAGCGGGGCATCTGCATCAACTCGATATTCTCGTTCTACAATGGAAGCCAATATCACTACATCTTTAAGATCTGCAGCAGAAATATTTGCAAGCGAAGGTATATCTTTTATATGGGAAAAAAAGTTATCCGCCATCTTCCGTACGACATCTTCCCCTTTCATACCGGGGAGCAGAAAATACGTATCGGGAAACAGATATCCTTCAAAATTCATAGCAGGTATCTTATATTCAGCAAGAAGCTCAGCAGAACGAGCTGCCTGCAAAAAGTCATCAGCGCTGCATACATCAGCATCAGCAATATGCTGGGCAATTTTATGAAGCGTCAGCCCTTCCGGTAAAACAACTTTTATGTATGCCTGTTTTCCTTCTGAAAGTATGGAAAATATCTCAC
>Ga0070399_1004687_pt1 | contig 11117 bp, 8 predicted proteins | sample BioMet4_FD_61217 | JGI IMG/M metagenome (GOLD analysis project Ga0070399, IMG submission 61217) | Microbial communities from bioreactor (seeded with sewage sludge) at LBNL, California, USA - Biofuel metagenome 4 (version 1) | ecosystem: Engineered > Bioreactor > Anaerobic > Unclassified ... | reverse complement strand
AGAGCAGCACCCGCCAGAAACGGCTCAGGCGCAGCGCGTTATCCATTGGCCTTCACGACCTCCATCGCGGTGATGGTGCCGTTGATCTCCAGCAGCACAGTCTTGACGATGTGGGATTTGCCCACGCGCAGCTCCTGCGTGCCGACGGCGTAGGCGTTGTTGGTCAGGGGCACCTTCGCCTCGATGGTGAAGCGCAGGTTTTTGGCGATCGGGCTTTCCAGCTGGACGGCGTTGCCCTCCGCGTCGGCGGCGACGGTGTAATAGGGCTCCACGACGCAGTTGGTGATGTGGGCGTTCATCATTTTGCCGTTGCTCATCAGCTGATCGCCGATGTGCGCGACGGCGGTGGCGCAGGTATCGGGGTCGACGTTCGCGCAGACGACCTCGTAGCGGACGGTGGGGACGCTGCCCATGTTGTCGACGGCGCTTTGGATGCGGTTGCCCGCGACCTTCCAGACGACGGCGGCGACGATCAGGATCAGGACCACAATGACGATCAGATCGATCAGGTTGATCTTTCCGAACAGCTTCCCTTTTTCATCGACAACTTTCAAAACAGTTTCCTCCCAGATTCGTACTTTTCCGCAAATAGGTTTGATTTGAGCAGGCAAGTATACTATAATAAGCCTGCAAACGCGGCAGGGAAGCCCTGCCGTTCGACTATTATACCTGATCGCGCGTCAATCTACAAGACAAAGATCAAAACTCGACGGGAGAAGCGATATGAAAATCATCCATCTGATCTCCGGCGGCGACGTCGGCGGCGCCAAGACGCACGTGCTGTCCCTGCTGAGCGGTCTGATCCGGACCGAGGAGATCCGCCTGGTCTGCTTCACGGACGGCCCGTTCGCCGACGAGGCCCGCGCGCTCGGAATCGACACCGTCATCATGAACTCCCGGAACCTGCCGGCCGTGGCCCGCGCGCTGACCGAAATGATCCGCCGCGAGGGCTTTCAGATCGTCCACTGCCACGGCGCGCGCGCCAACCTCATGGGCGCGATGGTGCGCCGCAGGGCGCGCGTGCCGGTCGTGACGACCGTGCACAGCGACTACCGCCTCGATTATCTCGGCCGGCCTTTCCACCGCCTGACCTACGGCACGATCAACACCGTCGCGCTCCGTCTGCTGGACTACCACATCGGCGTGTCCGACGCGATGGCCGCTCTGCTGATCTCGCGCGGCTTCGATCCGCAGACGATGTTCGCCATCTACAACGGCGTGGAATTCCGCGAGGTGACGCCGGCGATGGACCGGGAGACGTACTTTCGCAGCATCGGCCTGAAAACGGAGCCGGACTCCGTCGTGTTCGGCATCGCGGCGCGGCTCTCCGCCGTCAAGGACGTCGCCACGCTCGTGCGCGGTTTCGCGCGCGCGGCGAAGGAGCGCCCCTCGATCCGCCTGGTCGTCGCGGGCGACGGCGAGCAGAGCGCGGAACTCCGCGCCCTGGCCGCGCAGCTCTGTCCGCCGGACTCGTACTGCTTCGCGGGCTGGGTCTCGGACATGGACAGCTTTTACCGCGCGATCGACGTCAACACGCTCACCAGCCTGTCCGAAACGTTCCCCTACGCGCTGACCGAGGGCGCGCGGGAGCGCTGCGCGACCATCGCCTCCCGCGTCGGCGGCGTGCCGGATCTGATCGAGCACGGCGTCACGGGGCTGCTGTTCGAGGCGCGGGACGACGAGACGCTCTCGCGGGAGATCGTCCTGCTCGCAAGCGACGCCGCGCTGCGCGAGCGCCTCGGCAGCGCGCTCTGGGAGAAGGCGTCGCGCGATTTTTCGGCGGATGCCACGGTGGAGAAGCAGAAGGAAATCTACCGCGTGATCCTGCGCCGCGAGGCGAGGAACCCCGGCCGGCGCGACGGCGTGCTCATCTGCGGCGCCTACGGCAAGGGCAACGCCGGCGACGACGCCATCCTCGAGGCCATCATCCGCCAGATGCGCTCCATCGACCCCGATCTGCCGCTCTGCGTGCTCACGCGCACGCCGAAGGAGACGCGCGTGCGCTACCGCATCGGCGCGGTGCATACCTTTGATTTCCCCGGCTTCCTGCGGATTATGCGCCGCACGAAGCTCTACCTCAACGGCGGCGGCAGTCTGATCCAGGACGTGACCAGCTCGCGTTCGCTGCAGTATTATCTGTTCAGCATCCGCTGCGCGAAGGCGGCGGGCAACCGCGTGCTGATGTACGGCTGCGGTATCGGCCCGATCGGCAAGCCGCGCAACGTGCGGCGGGCCGCCCGCGTGATCGACCGTTGCGTGGACGCCGTGACGCTCCGCGAGGACACCTCGCTCGGCGAGCTCAGGCGCATGGGCGTCACGCGCCCGGCGCTGCGCGTCACGGCAGACCCGGCGCTGCTGCTCCAGCCGGCGGGCGACGACCGCGCGGAGGGCTTTTTCCTCGCCAACGGGCTCGACCCGAACGGACGCTATCTCATGCTGGTGCTCCGGCCGTGGAAAGGCTTTGAGGAGCGCGCCGCGGCGTTCGCCAACGCGGCGGACCTTGCGGCGGAAAAATACGGTCTCACGCCGCTTTTCCTGGCCTTCGAGCCGACGCGCGACCTGCCCTCCTGCCGCATGGCGGCGGAGCTGACAAGGTGCGGCGGCCGCGTCCTCGCGGCGCCGGACGACGGGAGCCTGCTCGTGGCCATCATGCGCCGGATGCAGGCGGTCGTCTCGATGCGCCTGCACGCGCTGATCTTCGCCACGGCGGTGGACACGCCGGTCGTCGGCGCGGTGTACGATCCGAAGGTAAAGGCGTTTCTCGACTATATGGGTCAGAAGCGCTACCTGTCCCTGGATGAAATCACGCCGGAGTCTCTCTGGCGCGAGACCGAGGCGGCTCTGACCGACAGCAGCGACCGCTCGGACATGATCGGCCGCCTGCGCGCGCTGGCCTCGGAGAACGAGGCCGAGGCCCGGCGGCTTTTGGAGGAATAAACATGCGTCAGATCGTCTGCCTGTCCACATCCCCGTGGCACCCCATCCCGACCCGCAAGCAGCAGGTCATGAGCCGCCTCGAGGACGCGGAAATCCTGTATTTCGACCCGCCCGTCAGCGTCATCGCCCCGCTGAAGGACAAAAGCGCCCGCCCGAAGCTGCGCGCGTGGCGCGAGCCGGGCGAACGGGTGAAGGAACACCTGACGGTGTACGCGCTGCCGCCGGTGTGGCCGTTTTTCAACAAATACCGCTGGGTGAACCGGCGGAATCAGCGGAAGATAGCGGATTATGTAAACAAGATCATGCGCGAGAACGGTTTTGAGAAGCCGATCCTGTGGACCTATTCGCCGACCTCCTGCGACGCGGTGGACCGTATTCCGCACAGCGCCCTCGTCTACGACTGCGTCGACCGCCACTCGGCCTACGGCGGGCTGATGGACCCCAAAATGGTCGACGGGATGGAGATGGACCTCGCGCGCCGGACCGACATGGTGTTCGCCACGGCCGAGAGCCTGTGCGAACGGCTGAAGGCCGCGAATCCGAAGGCGCGCTTCATCCCGAACGGCGCGAACTACGAGCTGTTCGTGCGCGCGTCGGAGAAGCTGGCGTGCCCGGAGGACATGCGGGACATCCACGGGCCGGTGTTCGGCTTCGTCGGCGCGCTGCAGCAGTGCATCGAATACGATTATGTGGAGGCCGCCGCGAAAGCGCGGCCGGACTGGAACTTCGTCTTTATCGGGCAGGAGAAGCCGGGCGTGGACCTCAGCGCGCTGCGCGCGCTGCCGAACACGCGGTTCATCGGGCTGAAAAAGCACGACGTTCTGCCGGACTATCTCTCGAATTTCGACGTCTGTCTCAACCTTTTCGCCGCGAGCGAGCTGAGCAAGGACGTGAGCCCGCTGAAATTTTACGAATATCTCGCCACCGGCAAGCCCATCGTCTCGACGCCGCAGCCGGACCAGATTTTGCAGTTCGCGCCGGTCATCGAGATCGCGCGGACGCAGAAGGAGTTCATCGATCGGTGCGAGAAGGCGCTCGGCGACAACGACCCCGAGCGAAAGAAAGCCCGCATCGAGGCCGGCAGGGCCAGCTCGTGGGATTCCCGCGTGGCGCAGATGAGCGGCATCCTCCGCGAAATGAAGATTTTCTGAGAAAACGCTCCCCGAGGCGGCAGGCCTCAGGGAGCGTTTTCTTCCTCTCGCGGAAGGAGCGGAAACGGTACGACGCTGCCGTCCTCCTGCGCCTCCCAGGCGAAGTGGCACGGGAAGATCATCTCCTCCGGCGAGGAAATCAGGATCAGAATGCCCGCGCGGCGCGCGGAGAGATCGTCGATCAGGCGCCGAAGCTCCGCCGTCTCGGTCTGGAAGGACGTGAGATAGGGCAGGCGAAGGATCAGCAGCTTCCAGGGATAGAGCAGGTAGCGGTTGACGACGCTCTCAAACTGGAGCTCGTAGCTGAACGCGGAGAGAGCCTGCCGCACCGGCTCGCCGCCGTGCAGGCGGGCATGGTCAGCCGTGATACAGCGCAGAACGTTCTCACGGATCAGAAATCCGGCGCGCGAGGCCGCCTTCAGCGCGAGGAAGGTCGCGTTGCCGCGGAAGGTCATGTTGGGAAAGAGCACCCGGCGGATGTCCTGCGGGAAATAGACGACGCCGTTTTCGAGCAGCACGTCCGGCCGCGCGCCGGAGAGCACCGTGCCGTCCGGCAGGCCGACGCGGCAGGAGGGGCAGGAACCGAAGACGTCATCGGCGAGCTGCCGCTGCTGGAGCCTGTCCGCGATAAGATAGGAGACCTCGCCGGGACGGAGCGAGAGCACGGCCTCCCGCTGCCGGGGAGAGAGACGGCATTCCAGCCGCAGGGTGCCGCCGGAGAGCTCCTCCGCGGGAATCTGGAAGGCGCCGTGCGTCTGACGGCGCACGGAAAGACGCATCTCAGCCGCGCCGTAGAGCGTCTGGACAAGGTAGCCGGCCTCGAAGCGGAGCATCCGGGAGAAAGATTCGCCCTGAAAAACGGTCAGGCCGTCGAGCAGAATGACCGTGATCTCCTTGCCCAGCAGGATGCGCACCAGCTTCCGCAGCCGCTCCCGTTCGGCGCTCTGCGTGAACAGCGAGTAGTCCGTCAGCAGAAGGAAGCGCGAGCCGAGACTGTAAGCCTTGACGATGCTCAGAAGATACAGGTCCCGGTCGCTCGGCCCGCGGAGCGGCTTGGAGACCGGATAGTCGAGCTCCAGCTCTGCGAGCAGGGCGCGGGCCTGCGACTCAGCACGTTTGCGCGAGTAGATCAGTCTCGCGCCGTCGGGACGGATCAGATTTTCCGCGAGGCTCAGATTGCCGCAGAACAGCGAACTCTCCGCCGAGATCACGCTCCACCTGCAGGGCGGCGAGGACGCCGCGGCGGGGTCGGCCCAGTCGATCCGCCCGGAGGTCGGCGCGAGTTCGCGCGTCATCAGCCGAACGAAACACTCCTTAGTGGAGACGTTGTCGGCCGAGACGGCCAGCAGCTCTCCGCGGAAGAGCAGCGTGTTCAGGTGGTGAAGCTGGTAGCGCTGCGAGTCGCAGCTGACATCGAGGAAACGGCACAGCTCACGCATCGGTCCGCCTCAGCGAGCCGTCCGGCGCGCAGACGAGCGGGAGCGTGATCTGAACCTGCGTGCCGCTGCCGGGCGAGCTCGCGACGCTCAGACCGTAACCCGACCCGAAAAGCAGCTGGATGCGCTTGTTGATGTTCGGCAGAGCCAGACCCATGCCGGAGCCGGAGACGCTGTCGCGGACGGCGTCGCCGTTGAGCGTTCCGCAGAGCTTCCCCAGGGCCGCCGCGTCCATGCCGACGCCGTCGTCTTCCACGGAGATCAGCAGGTTCCGGTCCGAGCGAAGCGCGCGGATGATGATGTGTCCGGTGCCCAGCTTGCTCTCCAGGCCGTGCTTGATTGCGTTCTCCACGATCGGCTGCAGCGTGAGCTTGGGAATCGGGTGACCCATGACGGCGTTGTCGCCGGAATCCAGGATTTTCGTCACGGCGAAGCGGTTGCCGAAGCGGAACTGCATGATGCGGATGTACTTTTCGGTGTTTTCCAGCTCCTCCTCGAAGGAGACGAGCGACGCGCCCTGCCCGATGCTGAAGCGAAACAGTCCCGAGAGCTGCTCGACCATGTCCGCGATGCCGTATTGCTCCTGCCGCACCAGTTCGCCGCGGATGGCGTCGAGCGTATTGTAGAGGAAATGGGGGCTGATCTGGCTCTGCAGGACCTTCGCGTCGGCGATCTCGTCGAGCTGATGCCGGGAACGCTCGTCCATCGCGGCGTTGGCCCGGTCAGTGAACTGGCGGTAGAGCCGCGCGACGAAGGCATAGTCCGAGCGCGGCGCCTCGCCGCGCTCGGGCAGGGGACCGCTGACGAAGCGGCCGATTTCCCACAGAGGCCGGATGACGCGGTGGATCAGCAGCGGGATGAGAACGAGCGTCAGGGCGAGAAAAACGAGGAGCAGCGCGCCGCTGAGCCGGCGATAGTCCGCCGCGCTCATGCCGCGCAGCAGGCGCGTCCCGATCGGAGGAAAGAGGACGGCGGCCAGAAAGGCCGCCGAAAGCATCAGCAGGACGGTCAGCACGCCGATGGCGGCGAAGCGGCCGCTGTGCGAAGAATTTTCCCATTTGCCGTTCATACCTGATACCACCTGTTCAGCTTTCGGTATTCCGAGGGCCTGACGCCGACGCGGCGGGAAAAGACCCGGCTGAAATATTTTTCGTCCTGATAGCCGACGGCCTCGCTGACCGAGGCGATCGGCTCGAGCGTGGAGTTGAGCAGCTCCTTCGCGCGCGCGATGCGGCAGTCGGTGATGAAGTCGCTGATGGAGGCGCCGGTCTCCTTCTTAAAAACGGAGGAGAGATAGCTCGCGCTCAGGTGAGAAAGCCCGGCGAGCTGGGAGAGCGAAAGCGGCTGCGCGAAATTCCGGCGAATATACTGCTGGATGAACTGCACCGGACGCGACTCAAGCGGGACGGCGCAGCTGAGCAGCGCTTTGAACTGGTATTCGAGAAGCTGCTCCATGCTGCGGCCCAGCTCGTCGGGCGTCTCGGAAGCGCTGAGCAGGAACTCCCGCATGCCGGTCAGCTCGGAGATGTTGAGGTCGCCGACGGACTCCGTCGTGGCGGCCCAGAGCTGGCTTACGAACTGGTCGAGCACCTCGCCGACGAGGATCGGCTCCTGCGCGAGCTGCGCGCGGAGCTCCGCGTACTTGGCGCGGAAGCCGCCGAGCAGGGCGGCGGAGTCCCGGTCGGCGATTGCGTTCTTGATCTCCTGCGGAAGATAGGGAAAATACATCCGATGGCCCGGCGAACGCCGCGCGAGCTCGCTGTACAACAGGGGAGCCCCGTCGCCGAGCAGACAGCTGCACGGCAGCAGCTCGGACGCCTCCTGGAGACAGGAGGGCAGCGAGACGTGCGACGAATGCGCGCCGCCGACCGCGCGGATGCAGCCGATCCGCGTGAACATCGAGAGATTTTCAAGCACCGCCGCGAAAAAGCGCGTGTAGACGCGCTGGACCGACGGCTGCGCCTCGGCGGGGTAATTGACGAGGAAGTACGCAGTCTGACCCTCGGAGGCGCAGAGCAGATCGGTCACCTTCGGCCGGATGATCTCGCCGGAGAGCTCGATAATGCGCGAAACGACCGTCGCCGGGAGCTGCGGGTGGCTGCCGGCGGACTGATAGGAGGCCAGATAGTTCTGAAACGAGTCCGTTCTCGAATAGAGATGCACGATGACGGCCTGACAGAAGCCCGGCCCGAACGCGGCGCCGTTGACCTCGTTGAAGGCGGAAAGCTCAGGCTGGATGGCGGAGGCGTTGTGCAGGAGATTGAGCACGCACTGCTGCCGCTGCGTCTCCCGCCGCCAGCGGAGCTCGTCGGCGAGCTGCCGGTCGCGCAGGCTGGTCGCGAGGCGGGAGTCACGGCTGCGCGCGATCTTGCGCAGCGTACCGTTGAGCTGCTCGGCGCTGATGGGCTTGAGCAGAAAATCGACGACCTTCAGCTTGAGCGCGTCGTATGCGTAATCGAACTGCTTGTAGCCGCTGATGACGATGACGGAGGTGTCGGGCCGGTTTTCATTGATCCATTTGGTGACGTCCAGTCCGCTGAGGCCCGGCATGCGGATGTCGGTGATGACGATGTCGGGGGAGAGAAGGCGGATCTTCTCAATGGCTTCGGGCCCGTTGCTGGCTTCGCCGGCCAGACGCATGCGGAGACCCTCCCAGTCGATCAGGGACTTGATCAGGAGCAGAACGGAATCCTCGTCCTCGACGATCAGGACGGACATATTTTCGTCCACGGCGGCGCCTCTTTTCAGCAGATAGATAGCTCTATTTTATCCGATCAGCCCGAAGGCTGTCAAGAGATTCGGGCGTATGGCTATGCGGAGGGGCGGCGGAAGCAGGACAATTGTGAAAAGTGCCCAGATAATCAAAAGTAATTTCATTGCAGAACCAAAAAATAATCCACCTTTTCAAAAAACAGTGCGTCGACATACGACGGACCATCTGGTAAAGTAAGCTCGTGAATATGGGAAACGTCAGGTGTGCCGCCGCTCGGAGGAACGCCTGAGAACCTTGTTGGAGGAAACTATGACGGAAGAACTGCTTTCCATGCAGGATATCAACAAGAGCTTTCCCGGCGTCAAGGCGCTCGATCACGTCAGCCTCAGCCTGCTCCGGGGCGAGGTCCACGGCCTGATCGGTGAAAACGGCGCGGGAAAGTCCACGCTCATGAAAATCCTGAGCGGCGTATACCAGAAGGACAGCGGCCAGATCGTCTGGCACGGGAAGCCGCTGGAGATCCATAACACCAAAGAGGCGACCGCGGCGGGCATCAGCATCATCTATCAGGAGCTGAACCTGATGCCGAACCTCAGCATTCAGGAAAACGTATTCCTCGGCCGTGAGCGGAGCAAGGGCAAATTCCTGGTGGACTTTAAAAAGACGCAGGAGGAAGCCCTGAAATATATGGACATGGTGGGTCTGAAGGTGCCGCCGTCCACGCTGGTCAAGGACCTCTCCATCGCGCAGCGGCAGATGGTCGAAGTCGCCAAGGCCCTCTCGACCAACGCCCAGCTCATCGTCATGGACGAGCCGACCTCGTCACTGACCGACCGGGAAACCGAGATCCTGATGAACGTCATCCGCTCGCTGCGGGCGTCCGGCGTGACGATCGTCTTTATCTCCCACCGCTTGAACGAGCTCTTCGAGATCAGCGACCGCATCACCGTCCTGCGCGACGGGTCGTGCATCGGCACCGTGGTCACGAAGGAGTGCACCGAGGATCAGCTTATTCAGATGATGGTCGGGCGCGAGCTCAACGACATCTACCCCAAGAGCAAGGTCGAGATCGGCGGGCCGGTGCTGAAGGTCGAGCATCTGAACTCCGGCTCCGTCATCCGCGACGTCAGCTTCGAGGTCCGCAGCGGCGAGATCCTCGGCTTCGCGGGACTGGTCGGCGCGGGACGCAGCGAGGTCATGCGCGCGGTGTTCGGCATCGACCCCTACGACAGCGGTGAGATCGTCGTCGACGGCAAAAAGCTCGGCAGACACGAGCCGATCGACGCCATCCGCGCGGGCATCGGCTTCGTGCCGGAGGACCGCAAGCTGATGGGCCTGATCCTGGACATGACGGTGCGAGAGAACACCACGCTCCCGTGCCTCCGCGAGGAGATGCACGGCGGCGTCATCAGCCGGACGCGTGAAAAAGAGATCACCGAGACCTACGTCCGGCAGCTTTCAATCAAAACGCCGGGCATCGAACAGCACGTCGTGAACCTCTCCGGCGGCAATCAGCAGAAGGTCGTCATCGCGAAATGGCTCGCCACGCACCCGAAGGTGCTCATTCTCGACGAGCCGACGCGCGGCATCGATGTGGGCGCGAAGAAGGAAATCCACGCGCTGATGAGCGAGTTGACCAAGTCCGGCGTGGCGATCATCATGATCTCCTCGGAGCTTCCCGAGGTGCTCGGCATGAGCGACCGCATCGTCGTGATGCACGGCGGCAGGAACTGCGGCGAGCTGACCCGCGCGGAAGCCACGCAGGAGAAGATCATGTCCATCATTCTCAACGCCGGGAACTGAGCGGTCACCGACTGAATCGAAAGGCAGGAAATAAAGATGAATCAGAATACAGCAAAGAACAGGGAGGGCGGCTTCTTTCGTTCGATCGTGAAGTCCAGCTCCTTCGGCATCATCGTGATCTTGTTCGCGATGTGCCTTATTATGACGATCGCCGTCGGCGATAAATTCCTTTCGCAGAGCAACCTGCTCTCCGTGTTCCGCCAGTTCTCCTTCTACGGCATTCTGGCCATCGGCATGTGCATGGTCATCATCACCGGCGGCATCGACATCTCCGTCGGCTCCATTTTCGCCCTGAGCGGCGTCATCGCCTGTATGGCCATCGCCAAATGGGGCCTGAGCACGCCGATCGGCGTGCTGCTCGGCATCCTCGCCGGCGCGCTGTTCGGCTATTTCAACGGCGCCTGCGTAACCGTTCTCAAGCTGCCCCCGATGATTACCACGCTCGGTAGCATGAGCATCGCCCGCGGCATCGCCTACACCATCACCGGCGGCTACCCGATCGGCTCGCTGCCCGACTCCTTCAAGTTTATCGGCTTGGGCTATATCCTCAACATCCCCACGCCGATCGTGCTGATGGTGATTCTCGCCATCGTCGTTTCGCTTTTCCTGCGCAAGACCATCATCGGCCGCTGGATCTACGCTATCGGCGGCAACGAGGAGGGCTCGCGCATCTCCGGCGTGCGCGTGGACAAGATCAAGCGCATGGTCTACTCGCTCAACGGCGTCATGGCCGCCGTCTCCGGCATCGCCACGGCCGCACGCCTGGGCGTCGGCCAGTCCACGGCCGGCCAGGGTTACGAGATGGACGCCATCGCGGCCGTCGTCATCGGCGGCGCGAGCCTTTCCGGCGGCAGCGGCGGCATCCTCGGCGCGGTCGTCGGCGCGGCCATCATGGGAGTGCTCCGCAACGCGCTGGTTCTGCTCAGCGTCTCGGCCTATTGGCAGCAGACGGTCATCGGCTCCGTCATCATCCTCGCGGTCGCGCTCGACAACCTGAGGCATCTGAAGAAAAAGAGATAAAATCGTGTTATTGCCCTAATGGGCTTAACAAATATCAAACTGGAGGAAGAAAAAAAT
>Ga0070399_1004672_pt1 | contig 11142 bp, 12 predicted proteins | sample BioMet4_FD_61217 | JGI IMG/M metagenome (GOLD analysis project Ga0070399, IMG submission 61217) | Microbial communities from bioreactor (seeded with sewage sludge) at LBNL, California, USA - Biofuel metagenome 4 (version 1) | ecosystem: Engineered > Bioreactor > Anaerobic > Unclassified ... | reverse complement strand
CAAAATATCGCAAAAAATCGCATGCTTGCAGGGCTATTATATGGCTTAATCATGCCAAAATCGGTTATCTTTATAGTAGGTAATTGCATGTCGAGACCGTCGTGAAGCTGACACATACGGCATAGAAATCACGCATCATAACGAGAAAAAATCATTGAGATACCAGAAATCCAAAGCCTCTCCTGCTGTATTGGTGCAGCGGAAGAGGCTGATTTTTTATGCAGAAGCACAGAAGCAGGATGTGCATACAATATGTGAAAAGGGCATAAACAAAGGTTTTTTGATATAGATAGAAAATTGAGGGAAAAGGGAATAAGCGCGAATATGTTTCCGGGAACAGCGGCGGTCTAGAATGCAGAGGAGATCTGGTTGCTTTTTAATCTATAGACAGAATAATTAGTCGAAGACTAATGTTTGCTGCAATATAGTGTGTCATTAAAGAATGTTAAATTTGGAATTCTTCGGATACTTGACATTCTAGTTCTTCAGAACTAAACTCATTGTAGTTAGAGATGACTAACCAGCAGTGCTGAGAAAAGTCTCTGACTTATGGGAGGGGGTAGCAGAGTTGGTGCCAATAACAATGGCAGAGCCGGGAGATACTGTCATCATTCGCAGGATCACAGGAACGGATAAGGTTCGACAGCATCTTGCAGAACTTGGATTCACCGTTGACAGTCGGATCACAGTTGTATCAAAGATCGGCGGAAATTTGATCCTTCAGGTAAAGGAAAGCAGGATTGCCCTGGATCAGAGCATGGCAGATCGAATTATGATCTAACAGGAAAGGAGAAGAAAAATCAGGATGAAGACATTGAGAGATGCAGCAGTCGGGGAAACCGTGACAGTCGCGAGAATTCTGGGCGAAGGAGCTGTCAGGCGCCGGATCATGGACATGGGGATTACCAAGGGCACAGAGATCTTCGTAAGAAAAGTAGCACCGCTGGGAGATCCGGTAGAGCTTACCGTGCGAGGGTATGAGCTTTCGATCCGAAAGTCGGATGCAGAGAACATTGAGGTACATTGAGAGACGGGTGACCGTCATTTTTTATCGCCATGAGTTAGCGTATGCTAACTGGTGAAGGGGGAAAGATGGAAATCAAGATTGCGCTTGCCGGAAATCCAAATTGCGGCAAGACTACATTATTCAATGACCTGACTGGCTCAACGCAGTATGTCGGCAACTGGCCAGGTGTCACAGTAGAGAAGAAAGATGGCAGGCTGCTCGGACATAAGGATGTTATCATTCAGGATCTGCCAGGTATCTATTCGCTGTCGCCTTATTCTCTGGAAGAGGTGGTATCGAGAAACTATCTGGTTGTTGAAAAGCCGGATGCGATCATCAACATCATTGACGGAACCAATATTGAGCGGAATCTGTACTTGACGACGCAGCTGCTGGAGCTGAATATTCCAACCGTGATTGCTCTGAACATGATTGATCTGGTCACGAAGAACGGCGATCGAATTGATATGGAAAGACTGAGCCGGGAGCTGGACTGCCCGGTGCTGCCGATGAGCGCACTGAAGAGCAGCGGCTGTCTGGAAGTGGCGCAGAAAGCAATTGAGCAGGCCCATACCAGAGCACGCCATGAGCTGCCGCATGTATTCACCGGCAGTGTTGAGCATGCAATTGCACATATTGAGGAGAGTATCTCCCCATTCACAGAATCGCAGAACCTGCGCTGGTTTGCCATCAAGATCTTTGAACGGGATGAGAAGGCAGAGAAGATGCTTTCTCTGGATGCTGGCCTGAAGGCGCATCTGGAGCTTCATATCAGAGACTGCGAGAAGGAAATGGAAGATGATTCAGAAAGCATCATCACAAATCAGCGGTATGCATACATTACTCGGATGATTTCAGCAGCCGTCGTGAGGAAGCCGCGGATCAATCACATGACACACTCAGACCGGATTGACCGCTGGGTGACGAATCGCTGGCTGGCGATTCCGATCTTCGCTGTTCTGATGTGGGTGATGTATTACATCTCCATCAATACGCTCGGCGGAACAATGACTGACTGGGTAAATGACACGCTGTTCGGAGAAATTATCTCTCCTGCTGCTTCGGCAGGGCTGGAATCCATGCATGTTGCATCATGGCTGGAAGGGCTGATCGTGGATGGCATTATCGGCGGAGTTGGCACTGTGCTCGGCTTCGTTCCACAGATGCTGCTGATCTTCTTCTTTCTGGCAATTCTAGAGGATTCCGGCTATATGGCCCGAGTCGCCTTCATCATGGATCGGCTGTTCCGTCGCTTCGGTCTGTCCGGCAAGAGCTTTATCCCGATGCTGATCGGCACCGGCTGCGGCGTGCCTGCCATCATGGCAGCCCGCACCATTGAGGATGAGAAGGACCGCCGCATGACAATTATGCTGGCGCCGTTCATGCCATGCTCTGCCAAGACAGTCATCATCGGCATGATCGTTGCGACCTTCTTCCCGAATAACTCCTGGATTGCACCATCGATGTATTTCCTCGGCATTGCAATCATTGTTCTATCCGGCATTGCCCTGAAGAAGATCAGATATTTCTCGGGAGACCCTGCCCCGTTCGTCATGGAGCTCCCTGCCTATCACATTCCTTCCTTCAAGGGTGTGCTGATTCACATGTGGGAGCGTGCCCGGGCCTTCATCATTAAGGCGGGAACCATAATCTTCACTGCCTGCGTGATCATCTGGTTCCTTTCCAACTTCAACTGGAGTCTGCAGATGACAGACATTGAGTCCAGCATGCTTGCAGGGATCGGCAATGCCTTTACCTGGTTCTTCGCGCCGCTCGGGTTCGGGGACTGGAAAGGTGCAGTTGCGGTGATCTCCGCAGAGTCTGCCAAGGAGCAGGCAATCGCAACGCTGGGTATCCTGAATGGAGTGGCTGCCAGTGCTGATGATGCGGCAATCTCGGCCGGTATAGCCGGAATGTTCACTGCCATGGGTGCTTTCAGCTTCATGATCCTCAATCTGTTCGATCCGCCGTGCCTGGTTGCCATGGTCACAACGATTCGTGAGATGGGCAGCCGGAAGTGGGGCTGGATTGCCATCGGCTATCAGTGCTTCATCGGCTACCTGCTTTCGTTCCAGTGCTATCAGCTCGGCATTTGGCTGTTCAATGGAGAAGCGTTCGGGATTGCCCAGGTCATTGCTCTGCTTCTGGCAGTGATCATGATATGGCTTGTCTTCCGCCCGGCGCCTTCCAATGCTGGTGCGCTGAAGGAAGCCAGGGAGACTGCCTAGTCTATGGACATATCTACAGCTGCAGTGCTTACTGTCATTCTGATTCTGATGCTGGCAAGCATTCGATATATCAGCCGGCATGGCATCTGCGATGCCTGCGAGCGTCACGGGCAATGCCAATCAAAGGAAGCATGCAGACTATATGATCGCTATATGTCAGATCATCATCCGGAGAGACTCAGCCGGAATTGAGGAGGCAGAAAGTTGTATATCAGTTCAACACGTCTCAGATATCTGCTGGAGATTTATCAAATTAATGAGACAAAAGAAGTAATTCGCTCTGCCGATATTGCAAAATCCATGGGAGTTCGGCGTCCGACAGTTGCACGGATGCTGCAGGCTCTTGTCAGTGAGCAGCTGATTGCCAAGGAACGCTATGGAGAGGTTTATCTTACCGCAAGAGGCTATCAGGTTGCCAGTTCTTATGCGCAGACAATTGAGCGGCTGAAAATCATTCTGCCGTCAATGGGTATGCAGATGGATTCAAATGAAATCAATGAAGCGGCTCTGGCAATTGCATGTATTCTGCCGCTTCCCGGAGACTGTAAAAAGGAGTGATGGTAATGCAAGCTGATTCATGTCTTTCTCTCTTGTATGGACTGACTGCCAACGGGCTGCTCCTTCTTGCCATTCTCACAATGGATCAAATCGGTTTTGGCAGGAGGAAAAAAAGATGATGGCAAATCTATTCTTGGGTATTCTCCTGCTGAGCTTGCTGATGGCTTCGGTTTTCCAAATTCGCAGCTCGCTGATACACGGCTGCTGCGGAGGCAGTGAACGCACAAAGAGAGTATTGATTGATGATCGAGATCTGTCGCATTATCCTTACAAAGCAGATCTGATGATAGCAGGAATGCACTGCCGCAACTGTGCAATCAAAGCAGAGAATACCCTGAATTCTATTCCGGGCGTCTATGCAAAGGTGAATCTGGAAACTGGAATGGCAGAAATCCATATGAAGACCATACAGTCAACAGAATTACTATGTGATGCAATCAGCAGGATCGGTTATTCTGCCCATCCTGCTGATTGATCGCGCATTCCTTCAAGCAGTGTCAGATGGTCTTGCAAACGTATTTGATCTGGATCATAAGATAAAGCAACGGGATGTGCAGTTACCGATCTATCTGCAGCAAGCTTATGAACTCAGCAAGAGAGTATGCAGCTGACCTGCGTAATGCAGGGAAATCAGGATTCCGATGAGATAGGTGCTCAGATCTTTGCAATGGCAGAGACTGAGATGATCTGCTGTCGCAGAGGAAGATTAAAGCAGCTGCAGCAGGTAATGGACAGATAGAATTGTTTCTGGACATGTTGAAACTGTCGTTTACTTGGACAACATTTCCCAAAAGAAGAAATCTCATGTTGATATTGGTCTTGATGTAGACGACTATTATAAGATCAAGGATTCCGAGAAGACAGAGAAGAAATAATCAAACAGAATAAAGAATAAACAAAGCGGTGCCAGAACTCATTCTGACACCGCTTTTTAGCTCTCGGCTGAATGACAACAGTATTACACACAAAGCACCTTATTACGATGTGTTTCATATAAGTAGTTTATAACACCCTAAACAGTTCCTACCACTTCCGGAAGATCTGATTGGTATGGATGAAATCTACATATTTGCCGAGCACACGCTCGTATCGATTTGCATTGTCATAGATTAAGTATAGTGCCTTTTCATGATGTTCCTGCAACGGCACAAATTGGATGTACTCACGATATATACTGTCCTTGAGATAGGAAGGCAGAATCCCCGTTCCCTGTCCACAGGCAATTTTCAGCAGTATGCCTTCTAGTTCAGATGGTTCCTGATTATTGCTTTCCGCATCATACAGTACCGAACCTAACTGTTCTCTGGTTAAAATTCTGCAGGAAGCTCGAGGGTCCTTCACTGCTACTGCAGCCATCAATTCATAACGCCTGATCAATACCGAGCTGCAGTCCAGATTGCAGGACTGTGCAAAAGTCATAATACAGTCAAACTGTCCTTCTTTCAGCATCTCATAGAGAGTGTTCTGATCGTGGCTGCTGAGATCAAGATGAATGTTAGGATTCTTCCTGGCAAACTCATTTACAATACCAGTCAGCACTGCAGGATCCATGTTGCGGATAAAGCCCACTTTCAAAGTGCCTAGGTCACCATTGAGAAACAGTTTTATGTTCTCTTCTGAAATCTGTACCTGATGCAGAATTCGAAGAGCCTCCATATAGAATACTTTTCCGGATTCTGTAACCGAAATCTGCTTATGCGTGCGGTCAAAGAGTTCCGTTCCAAGTTCCTGTTCCAATTGTTGAATTGCCCTTGTGACAGCGGTCTGCGAAAGATGCAGCTTTTCAGCCGCCTTGGTATAGTTCAGGCATTCATATACTGTCACAAAACAGTTCAAGCGTTCCAAATCCATCTCTTCACCTATGAGTAAATGGTATCATATCATGCGCAATTGAGATAATTCCAGTTTCCTTTCTTTTCTAATATTAAAAAGAAATGGAGGAATAAAAAATGAATCATGAAATTAAACAGATCCTTGTTGTCGGTGCAGGGGTCATGGGCAGTTCTATTGCTCAGGTATTTGCTGCAAATGGCTATCCGACTGTAATGGCAGATGTCGATCAGACATTACTGGATAAAGCTTCGGCAAGAATTGAAGCGAACATGGAAGGACTGACTAAAGCACAGCTGATTGATAAGTCCTATATCAAAGCTGTTCATCAGAATCTGTCAACGATGCTGAGCAGTGAGATTCAAAACCATGGAAACCAGTTTGATCTAGTCGCTGAATCCGTGTACGAAAGTCCGAAGGTCAAAGCAGATGTATATCTGATGCTTAGCAGTGCCTGCCGCGAAGATTGCATTTTTGCAAGCAACACTTCAGCCATGGATGTATTCACTGTAACAAAAGATATTGTCAGTCATCCCGAGAGGATGGCTATTGTACACTGGTTCAACCCACCGCATCTGATGAAATTGGTAGAGATTGTCAAAGGACCGGAAACTTCAGAAGAAACTATGAACACTGCTAAGGCATTGATGATTGCCTGTGGCAAAAAGCCTGTCGTATTGAACACGTATGTGCCGGGTTTCATTGTCAACCGCATGGGAGTTGTTATCAATCGAGAACTTCTTTACATGATTGAACAGGGCTGGGTATCTCCACAGGATCTAGACACTGCACTTAAATATACCGATGGACTGCGCTGGAGCTTCGAAGGACCGCTAGAACTAGTAGACTATGTCGGTCTGCAGATTCCAAGAGCAGTTGCGGGAGAAGTAATGCCATCGCTCTGCAACGATGATAAAGGTATCTCCTATTTAGAGAAGCTGATCAGCGAAGGAAAGACCGGTGTCAAAGCAGGAGAAGGCATTATGGGCAAATACCCTGCCGACACGGAAGAAATGATTGCAAAGCGGAACCGCCATATCATTCAGATGATCCATGTCATGAATAGTTTCGAACAGGAAGACAAACAATAATGTAAAACAGGGCCACTTCTTTGTCATCATTCAAGTTGATATAGTTATACAACCTTTCCAGCGATATAAGAATATATTGATTGGTTTGCAGAGGAGAAAATCAGCATGGAAGGAAAACTATCGTATCATATTTATCGTACGCAGGAGGCACCAAAGGCAGTTGTTTTCTGCGTACATGGCATGCAGGAATATCAGAAACGGTATGAAGGTTTTGCCAAGTATCTGAATTCACGTGGAATTGCATGCATTACGTATGATCTTCCAGGACATGGACCAGACTGTCCGAAAGAAGACCTTGGCTATTTCGGCGACAAAGACGGCTGGTTCAATCTGGTCAACAGTGCTGTCGAGATTGCCAAGCTTGCACATAAGGAATTTCCTGATGTTCCAGTAATCTATTTTGGTCATTCCATGGGTACGATGATCGGCCGTACTTTCCTGCAGGACTATGACAATCTGATTGATGGGATGATCCTGTCCGGTGCACCGAGCTATATCAGTGGATCAAAAATAGCTATTGGACTGGCAAAGGTCATTACAGGCTGCAAAGGAAAGAAGGCTCATTCGAAGACTCTGGATTCCGTGGCAACGGGCGGCAATAACAAGGGAATTGAGAACCCGAGAACACCGCTTGACTGGCTGAGCTATAATCAGCTGAATGTCGATGCTTATATTGCCGATCCTTTATGCGGTTTTTCTTTCACCAACCAAGGTTATCTTGATCTGTTTAAAGGCATGAGCTATATGCATGATCCAAACCGGTATCACTGCACGAAACCAAATATGCCGATCTGGTTCTTCTCCGGGAAAGACGATCCATGCCGCGGCGGAGATGCAGGATTCAATGACAGTATTGCGACTATCATGAATGCCGGATATAAGAATGTCACAAGCACGCTGTATCCGGGCATGCGTCATGAAACGATGCATGAAAAGGATGCTGACAAAGTCATGAAGGCTGTGGCTGACTGGGTATTAGATGAGATAAAGAAATGAGCAGTATTTACGACAACAATCTGTATTTTCACTAATAAGCGTGTAATACCAGGCAAATGGCAGGATTCTGAAACACATTGAATTCAAGTTTACGGTGGATCATGAAGGTGGAAGGTCGGAATTAAGTTATCTGAGGAAATACAGAAGAGACGGTCGTGAAGCTGATATATAAAGCATAGAAATCACGCATCATAACGAGAAAGAATCATTGAGATACCAGAAATTTCAAGCCTCTCCGGCTGTATTAGAGCAGCGGAAGAGGCTGATTTTATGTGCAGAAGCGCAGATGCAGTATACATAATCAGTTGTTGCTGCTATTGATCGATCCGTAATCATGATGACTGCTATACATTTGTTGACAATCAATTCCTATACTGTAGGAACAAGACAGAGGAGGAATTGAAAATGAGCAGAAACAGGTATTTTGTGCATTATGAGGCAATACCGGAGAATGTTGCTGACTATTGGGGAACTATTGGCATTGATGTTTCATTTATATTTGATGAACCTGTTAACGATGCGATGCTGATTGATTCGTGCCGAAGCGATGCCAGTATTCGAGTAGACCATATTACCCAGAAAAAACTATTGTATATTGAAGGCAGCTATCATTTTATGGGTCTTGAGTCTCTGGATAAATGAGCTGCGCAACTTCCGGATATTCATGGATTTCTGTTCATTGCGGCTGACATATTTTCGTGATGACCTGTGCATTGCCGAGTATCAGATACGCATTCAGAAACGGGAGAATATGGATTACGGTTTCTGGAAATTCCATGCCAGAAGAATCATTGGCGGCAGAGAAAATCATTGAGATACCTGAAATCTGAAGCCGCTCCAGTGGTGGCTTTTATGGAGGTGATCAGCGATGCCATACAAGCCGATAAAGCCACTCGAGCATTCGGGCTGTCCCAGCCTGCCGGCAAATAAACTCTATTGCGATAAGCATGCACTGCTGTGTCGTGACGAGATCATGCGTCCGTCTGCAGCCAAGCGAGGATATGGCGCAAGATGGCAGCGACTAAGCAGAGCATACTTCTGAGAGCACATTCGCTGTGCATGAAGCGCTTGGAGCAGGGAAGATATACCAAGGCTGCGGTAGTCGATCGCATCAAAGCGCATCGTGGTAATTCTGTGCTGCCGCGGGGCGGGAGCAACTGACAAGCCTTGTGTTGTGCAAGCCATGCCACGATCGGAAGACATTCAGCGAAGGCAATCATCCGGTCTATCACTGCTGACGTGCTAGTCATCTGTTGACTTGCATTGCTATGATTGATGTGAAAGAAGGTAATAACTGTATGGTAAAAGTGAATTCTGAACTCTGCGTGGGTTGTGGATTTTGTGCAGAGCGATGCGATGTAAAATGCATCGATTTTGTTGACGACATTGCAGTAATAGGGAGCAACTGTACTGATTGCGGCAATTGCATTGATCATTGCCCAACCGGTGCAATTACAAAATAGAAATCCTGGATGATCAATACTGGTGGATTGATGAGCTTGCAGAGATATTTTAATGCTGAGCAGAGGGTAGGGGCGGGCTAAATCTCTACGTCAACATTCCTGCATGGCCGGCGCTCCCTCATGTGTGCAAAAATGGCTTTTCAAAGGTGGAATTGCCATATCCAGGCTTGATTTCTGCAATGGACTCACAAAGAAATCAGATTGTCAGTGAATTATGCTGATAAATGAAGGAAATTATATACGACTGGAGAGGCTGTTTAGAAAAAAGGAGATCATTTAAAAGCTTGAAGATGAGAATGGCCGCATCTGTGGTCGGATGAGGATTGCTGTTGGTGAAGCCCCTGATGATCTGAACATCATTATATGAGTAAAGAGATGCGGCGCTCATGAGCAAAATCAATGAGCATGGCATAGACACAGGAAATAACGCTCGAAAGAAGCGGTCAATATGTCTATCAAATCAGCAAATACATGCAAATCGGAGCACACACAATAGGAAGAACATAGAGTATCCTTTCTGCGCTTGCCTGACTTTTGCAGTTCACTTCAATCCTGCAGCTTATTAAGGCCCAATGTTCTCAGATATATTCTGCTATTTGTTTTCTGTGTGTACAGAATCAGCGCTGATCGCACCACCCTGTTCAGATGCCTTGGTCTGCTGAAAGCTGGAGTCCTGTAGAACCACATGGCCGCCCTCAGCACAGACAGCATCGCCACTTTCGTCAGCCTTATTCCCGGTAAACTGTGAATTCTTGATTTCTGGATCACTCATCTTGCATCTCTCCTTTTCCGGAATAGAACAATGTATCAGATATATTGGCATCGGCAGCGAAAATCAGCGCCGCTTTTTTTTGATCGAATCAATTATACCTCAACCATGTCAGCGGATGTCTATTTGTGCGAAACAGGATGCACACAGAGGCTTTTCAAAGGGCAGAAACGGTATCAGTTTTTTTATTTTCACGATTGACTGACATATGCGACGATTCGTAATAGCTTTCTAAAGCAAAATAGATTGATCTGCTGCTGAAAATCATCCTTTTTCTCTATGCGCAAGAAAATAGTTGCCAGAGCCCGAAGGTGCTTGAATAACTGGCCAGCGCTCTGGCTCACGTATCTCGGCTGCGAGGGCAATACGGGATCTGTACAGCGGGTCCGGCAGGATGCAGCTATCCAGATATCAGTGATGTCACCGCACATCAGGATGTCAGGCCGGCAGGCTGTCTGGTAAATGCAAGGCATCTGGTTCCGAATGCCGCTGACGGGGGATGGGATCAGACAGGAAGGCAGTTCCGGGAGCTTCAGCAGATTCCATGCTATTATTCCCGTTTCCGCGAGGAATCCATTCTTCAGGCCTTGTATCCATGGCAGCTGGATGCAATATATCATGCCTGCCGGTGCGTCTCTGCATCATGGCAGATCTCAATTGTCCTTCAGGAGCTCATTGATTTCAGAAAGCCTTTGATTGATCGCAGCAATTCTTTCCCTGCAGTCCGTAAGCTGATCATTCACTTCGCTGAGCGTCGGCAGATTCGCATTCAGCGTGCTGCGCATGCCCGGATATTCTGCGTCAGCTGCTTCTTCTCCAGCAGCCTGTGTTGCGCCAGCCTTCACATAGCCGTTGATGATGCCCTGGTATGTTCCAACTGCCTCCAGGCTTTCATACTGAATTGATGTGCCCAGCTGATCGACTTTTCCCTGTACGCTTTTCGGAATGCCATCCAGACCGACCGCGATCTCATTGATCTCATCAGCCAATCTGTTAATCTGAGCAAGCGTATCCTGGGATATGCCCTGCTTTTTATTCTGGATTGTTGTGTTCATCTGCTCGATATTATCTTTGATTCTGTTGATTGACCCATCGCCATTTCCAAGGATCTCATCGCTGAGGTCTCCAAGCTTGGATGCCAGATCGATAAATGTTCCGGCTTTCTCCGACACGCTCAGCTTTGCAAATGGATCTTCTTCGG
>Ga0070399_1004671_pt1 | contig 11142 bp, 8 predicted proteins | sample BioMet4_FD_61217 | JGI IMG/M metagenome (GOLD analysis project Ga0070399, IMG submission 61217) | Microbial communities from bioreactor (seeded with sewage sludge) at LBNL, California, USA - Biofuel metagenome 4 (version 1) | ecosystem: Engineered > Bioreactor > Anaerobic > Unclassified ... | reverse complement strand
CTCAAAGGATAATAAATCATTGGCTTATCATAGACTGGCAAAAGCTGTTTCGAAACTGATAACGTCAACGGATAAAGTCTGGTACCAGACCCGCCCGCAAGAATGATTCCCTTCATTTTTATACCCTTTTTTATTATACTTTGAAACCCGCATCCATAGAAGAAAAACATGAAGAGGGCAAACGCTTTTGAAAAGACACGAAACTAGACTGCGATAATTAAACAAGAGATGCACACAAAAAAGCAACCAAAAATAGTTTGTTAATTTTTGGTGCCAGAATTCAAGTAAATACTACGTAGAAAACATTGAAAAAACTATTTTTTCATTTCAAACTAATGGCACAAGGAATAAAAAAATGCTGTTCCAAAGAATAAAAGTAAAAGAAAAAATATTTTTTTTCAAACTGAAAATGCATCACACCCTCGGTGTATCAGGGTTAAAAAACGTAGTTTTATTGGAACCAGAACATATATCAATAGGAAGAGGATCTTCAATTGGGGAAGGATGCATTTTCAAGTGTTTTTCAACATACCTCCAAAACAAGTACCACGCACGCATTAGTATTGGTAAAAAAACGATTTTGATGGGAAATGATACCCTTCTTTCGGCAGGAAATTTGTCTATAGGCAACAATTGTTTAATAGCAAAAGATGTTTTTATTTCAAACGAAAACCATGGACACGATTTGGCAGGCAACGTATGTTTTGTTGACCAGCCTTTATTGGTGGCCGACGTCTTAATAGGAGACAACTGTTGGATAGGGGAAAAAGCGATCATTTTGCCTGGTGTGCGCTTAGGGGATAACTGCATTGTTGGAGCTGGGGCAGTAGTTACAAAATCATTCCCAGACGGATGCATAATCGCTGGAAATCCCGCAATAATAATAAAAAAGTGGAATGGTAACCAATGGACAAAGGCGCAGCATAGCAAAAAGTAGAAAATATTTCACGCATTTGTCATCACCGACCAAACTGAAAAACTTGAAAAAGCGAGCCTTGGAAATCGTTTCTAAAAAGAGCTCTTCAAACGCCATTGAAAAATGTTACTTTCCCAAATATCTTTTAATTGAAGAAAAAACAAAAGGTTCTTTCGACACAACCAACAACAGAAAATAAACTAAAGAGCCAACGGTAATATCAAAAATCAAACGCCACAAATAGCTAAAAGACGATCCATCGATAAAGTAAAAATTAAGAATCTCGAGAACACCGAACATTATAGCTGAGCAAGCGAAGGGCTTTATAGATGCGGAAAAAATCGGTTTATAGAAGATATCTTTCTTGGAAAAAAACACAAAAAGAAAGGCCATTATTAGTTCAGATAAAACTGAAGTCATCGCCGCCCCCTTCCCACCCAAAAAGCGTATAAAGGGGACATTTAAAACGATATTAACAAAAGCGCCAACGAAATAAAAACAAGCCCAAAGCAATATTTTATTTTTAGGGCCGTAATATGAGCTCCCTAAAAGAATGGAAATTGGCGAAAAAAGTATAACAGGCGCAAAATACAAGCCAATATCTACTGATGGATAATAGTCGCTTCCAAAAAACGAAACAACGAAATAGGAAGTAATGGCCATCAAACCAAAAAAAGCTGGAAAAGCTAACAAAAAATAAACTTCGAACATTTGATAAATTTTGTGGGAAAACTCAGTTTTATCATCAACAATTTTCGACATTCTGGAAAGCATAACAGGCGCCAAAGAACAAATTAGACCGATGATTATCGTAGGGGCTTTAGTTGCTTCTTCATAATATCCAACCTCTAAATTTGAAGCCAAGAAGCCTAGCATCGTTTTGTCAACAAGACTGCACAAATTCATAGCTATCGTCGGAAGGAAAAAAAGAAGTGAATTTTTTATGGCGATAAAGGGGTGTACATTGTGGAAATCGGGTCTATTAACCGAATCTTTAACAAAAAACCAAGAAGCAAAGGAAACAAAAAAAGTCTGAGAACAATAAATAATTACGTATTTAAGCAGATCCCCTTCATTTTTGACAAGGACAAAAGTTAAAATGAGGCACAGACTTCGTGAAAAAATGTTGAGAAGGGAGATGATTTTAAACTTTTCTAACCCTTGAAAGAAAAAGCTTATGTTGAGGGCTCCGTCGAGAAGCAAAATTGAATAGGCAAGAAAAAGCTTTCGATACTGGCCCATAACATTCAAAAATAAAAAAACAATTGAATAAATGAGAAACACAACAAAAAAAAGAAAACACTTAGAGAACACAATATCCCAAAAGCAAGACGAATATTCTTTTCGGTTGTCGCGCAAAGCGGAAATAGTTCTTGTACCATACCCAATATATCCAAAAGAAATAGATAAAACGAAAAACGTCACTATGGAAAGAACAACAGCATTATTTCCCACGCCAACTGGAGTTAAAACACGAGCTAAATAAGGAGCAAGAATTATTGGAAAAACGTACGTAATAAATTGCAGCGAAAAATTATAAAGAAAATTTTTTTTGACAGAAACGGTTCCCTTGCTCATATTCACCTGCCCTTTGAATTTCTCAACGAAATATGTAAGAGATGGAAAAAAATAATAGAAGGGGCAAGAAGACGAATAACTATTGGCAGTCTCACTCTATTGTAAATCATTTTCTTATCCATTTTTTCTTTTGAGGAAGAAAACTTTTTATTCCAGCGAGACCGTTCATAGGTTTCAATCACAACCTTGACTTTAGCCAAAAGCACATAAAAATAGCTTTTGAATTTAGATATTTTTGGCATGGATGCCACCATTTGCAAACGCAGATAATAGCAATTGACAATTGAATCGTTCCAACCATCGCAGGTCAACATGCAGTTATCCTCGACGACATACCCATAACAAGAAGAACTTAGTTGGTAGACTGGAAAATGAAGAACGATTTTAACCATAAAAAAATAGTCTTCCATTGTTGACCAATAATCTGGATCAGAAGGAAACATGCCAACCAAGGAAAGACAATCTTTTCTTATCATGGTTCCCAAAAGAGGAATTCCAAATCCTCTAAAAATAAAGGAAAAGCCTCTTTTTTCAAGATATTGAAAGTTTTGCTTACATTTTAAAAAGGAATCAATTGCATTTGGATCTTTGACTAGATAAAGATAATTCCAGCGCTGAGCTATAACCGCTTTGTCATTCTGGTGCAATGGTTTTTCATAACTGCGCAAAAAATCAGGATGCAGAACATCGTCTGTATGAACCAAACAAAAATATTTTCCAGTGCTCAAAAGAATAGCTTGATTCCAGTTTCGGTATAAGCCGGCTCGTTCAACGTTTTTGTAATATCTAACTTTAAAAGAAACTCCACTCAAAAAATTACGAATAATTTCAATATGTTTTTCTTCGCGAGTATCTTCGGTTATGACCACTTCAAATTTTAGGCTGGTTTTGAGCGAGGAGATGCTGCGCAAGAGCCTAAGAAAAAGGTCGGTACGTTGATAAGAAGGAACGGCGAGAGAAACCTCAAAAACATCGTCATTACTTTCGTTGCTAAAAATTAATTCTTTTTTTGTGATTTCATCAAGATAAACGCGCGTAATGTCAATGTTGTTTTCCATATTTATTGATACTAATGTCTTAATTATATTCCCCAAACAAATAGCTTTGAAGTAAGAAATCAGAACAACCGCTCTTTTTAAATTAAGGAAAAGCCTGCTTCCGGAAAAGGCAAGGAAAGAAAACGCACGAAACAATAAATCAATTCGTAATTCCTAAAGGTGGATTCTAAGGAACGTGAAGATAAACCTTCCGATTCTTTATCCATAAGAAAGTAAACGTAATCGATTCGGTTCCAACGGCAGAAAGTGGAAATTAATCAAACCGAAACCAAACACGAAAAGGGAACTCCGCTTTTATATTTGAAACTTTTCGAATCCAATGAATAACATGAAAGAAAAATGCAAAAGAAGAAAGGAGAGATGGCATCTGAAAGAGTGTAACAGCCACAAGAAAAACCAATAAAAACAATAACCAAAATAGTGGATAAAAACGAGAAGTGAAATCCTGCACAATACATCAAAAATACGATGTAAGAAAGCAGGCCCAAAATACCAATATTCGAAAGCAGACCAAAAAGGATCCCGTGACAATCGCAGGATGCAATCCCCGCCCCAAACACCGGTCGCGCAAGAAAAACGTTTATATTAAAAAGAATGACGCTACTACGAACATATCCGCTTCCTTTTCCTTCTTGATTGTGGAAAAAATCAACGATTTTTCCCAAGTTATAAAGAACGTAATCGTTTGTCATAACTCGTGGAAGCAAGACCAGACCAACAATCAAAAAGAAAGGTAACAATAGAAAAAGCTTTTGGAATTTCCCAGGTTGAAAAATAGATAACACCAAAAGAAAAGAAACGCATACCGCCAGGAGCAAGTACGCCGTTGTGGAACGACAAAGGAAAACCGCCAAAACACCAACAAGGGAAAAGAAAAGGTCTCGCCAACGACGTATCCCTTTAAACGCAACTAAAAAGAAAAAAATCAGCGCCTTTGAAACGCCGCTTGGTTCTGTCCAAAACCCAAAGGCGCTATAAAATGAGCCCATTTTAAATTTTGCAGAAAGACTATTCTCGCTTACCCCGAATAGTGAAGTATAAACGTTTCTAATGTCAACACCCACAAAATTAGTAATCAAAAATTCAAGAATGATTAGGGAGAATACAACCAAGAAGGACGTATAGAGAAAAGAGCAGGTTTGATAACGTATTGTAAAATCGCGGACCAAGAGGGAGGCACGCCAGCAATAAAGAACCAAAAGCAAGCAAAGAAGCAAATATTTAATCGTCCGAAACGAAAACACATTAAGAATCCCGTGCCCCGAAACTGCGAGTTGATCAATATCCGACCCTAAGGGCAGAACCTCAACAGAAGAAAGGCCGGCCAAAACAAAAATTACACCGATGCAGACGATGCCAAAAAAGGAAAGACCGAAAACAATAGTGTGTTTGTCGGGTAGACACTTTTTATCAAAAAGAAAAGAAAATGCCAAAAAAGCAGTCTCAGAAACCGCCCAGTAAGGCACATAGGAGACAAATTGCCCCAAACTCACAAAAATAGAAACAAAAAGGCTCGCCCAAAAACTATAAAGAACTCGATTCTTTTTTCCAAAGAAAAACAGCCAAACATAGAAAGCAAGCAATAAAAAGCCAAAAGGTTTCATTTTCTTTATCATTTAAAACTGTTTTACATACGACTTCAAGCGAAAAATTCTAGAGCAAAAAACAGAAAGCATTCCGTTTTTGATGAAACAAAAAAAGAATCGAAAAATTGCGATGAATAGAAAAAGGATCAAACAATAATTCCAAGAAACGAGAAGTCCGAAAGAAAGAATAGGATGAAACAAAAAACGAAGGCTATTCCACAACCTAAAAAAAGACTATTATTTTACCATGATAAGTTTTTCTTCTTTGGAGATCATTGATGCCAAGGGGGAAAAGCAATTTATTCAAGACTGGTCTTTTCTTAATGGGATTACGTTTCTGCAGCCGGCGGAAGCGGGTTTCCTTCCCGTTTTAACTTTTTCGTTTTTCGGAGTGACATCCGGAAGTCTAGTGATGGATGGCGCAAGACTAACCGAAAGGAACAAAGCTTCTGTTCTAAAATTTTCTTTTTCTTTCGATGGTTTCCCTTCGTTTGATACTTTTTTTGTTTTTAAAAAATCGCTCAGACGCTCTTTGTTTTTATTATCAAAGGTAATTTTTCAATCGTTTCGTATTAAATTTAAAAAAGCACCTTGCCCAGAAAAATATTCACATGCAATAGATCTTTGTTTACAAAATGGGGCTTCCTATTTTCTCTTTGAACCATTCGACTCTCTTGACGACAAGACAAAGCTCGAAATCAAAACAATATTAATGGAAAAAACGGGAGTTTTTATTGTCTCTTCAGAATCTTGTCTTCCAAAAAAAAGTAAGAATTCAATTTTTCTTAAAACATTCAAAGATGCTCCAGCTAAATTGCACATGCTTAGGCTCTTTGCTTTTCTTTTTTCATTATTGTCTGTATCCGAGGTCTTTTTAGGTAGTTTTATATTAAGCAAAGAAATTAATTCGGTTTTCGTTGTGATTTTTTTAAGTTTGCTAGCTTTCTCGTTTTGTTTCATTAATTTGCTCTTCTCCTACGCAGTAAAACGAAAGCAGACGATCACTTACACGTCTTTTGAAACAGTTAATTTTTTGGTTGTCTTCCTTGGCGAATTGCTCGGATATTCTCTTTATTTTTGCTTGCAAAAAGCCGGAATTATTCAAACACTAACGGGCTCGCTGAACGCTTTTTTTATCCTTCTTGCTTTTTTGCTAATCTTTTCTCCTCTTTTGGCGAAACCTCTCTCAAAGAGTTATCGTTCCTCTAAAATATAAAACGACAAAAAGTCATGGTTTCAGGAAGCGACTTTTCTAAGAAACTGATTTTCATATTTATAAAACAAACCATGCAATAATCTCTTCTCCTTGGCCGTTCAGGAAAAATTATTTTATTATGGAAAATGTGAACCGCCTTGAAAATTCCTACTATTTCTTATTTTCATTCACCAAAATATATAAGATAATATGGGAATGGTAGACACCCCCGATGTAACGGTTCTAATAATCAATTACAAAAAACCTGATTTATGCATTGATTGCATCAATTCGTTGAGAGAACACACCCAAAACGTTTCATATGAGACGCTCGTCATCGATAACAACTCCAACGACAATGTGGAAACACTCTTAAAAGAACATTTTGGCCAAGAGGTAAAGTTTTTTGGATCAAAAACAAATTTAGGCACTGTTAGAGCCTACAATTTAGGCCGAACATTTGCCCATGGACGCTACCTTTTTTTGCTTAATTCCGATACACAATTCATCAATAACGCTATTTTGCAAATGAGAGATTTCCTCGACAAAAATGAAAAAACCGCAATGGTTGGGGCAAACCTTTACCATCCAGACATGACCCAAGCCCATTCATACAAAAAATACTATTCCCTTCGGACCATTCGAAAAGAATGTCGGCTTCCTTTTCTAATCCATTTTGCTTTATCAAAAAACAAAAGAAATTTTGACTTTAATAACTCAGGGGTCCCGACACAAGTAATGTATGTATGCGCGGCCGCTGCAATGATTCGAAAGTCCGCTCTTGATCAGATTGGATGGTTTTCTGAAGATCGTTTTATGTATGGGGAAGAACCTGATATCGCTGAGGCCTTTCGGCAGATTGGCTACAATGTTTTCAACGTCCCAGACGCAAAATTAATCCATTTCGAGGGCGCAAGTGGCTCGGAAAAAATTTTTTCATTCTCAAAAACCTCTTTTCTTTTTTCTCTGCAAGGCAATGGAGCTTTTTTCCGAAAATGGACAGGCGAAAACGGCCAACGAATTTATTATCATTGCCTGAAAAAAGAACTAAAAAACAAGGAGTTACTCTCCTTCTTTTCAGCTCATAGAGCCCTATTTCAAAAATATCGTTCTATGAGGAAAGTTTTATCCAGTTACCTAAAAGACAAGAACGCCATCGACTCTCAGATTCTGTCAATCCGTTAATGTCCCTTTAGCCAACTAAAAGCTTGGCGTGGGTTCAATTTGCGAAAACCACTCTATTACGACATTACAAAATAAATAAATTATTTTGTATTTCGCTTATAATACACAACTTCTTGAAGTTCTTTTAACCCTGCGGATTGTTGTTTCATAACATATTCTAAAACATCATCAATATGAGTAGAAACACAATCCACATAAGCGGAATCAAACGACTGAATAACGCGCTCTTCTATTTCGCAGATGTTATAAGGGTCAAAATACAAAACGGAATTTTGACACACTTCAGGCAGCGAGGTAATCGCCGAAACAGCGGCAATAGTATGGTATTTCATCGCCTCTAAGGGGGGATATCCAAAGCCTTCGTTCACTGTCGGATACAAAAAAAGATGCGCATACTGGTATAGAAGTTCCAAGTCATCCGACGAGACAAAACCCAAAAACAAAAACCGTGTTTTATTTTTAAGTTTTCGCAAATAATTTCGCTTATTTTTTACTCCCAAAATTACAAACAAGATATTAGGAGGGATGAGTTTGTCACTAGCAAGTCGATCTAATGCAACCGCCCCCCGAAGACAATTTTTCTCCCCTCTATTTCCACAAATCATCAAAATATAAGACTTGGGGGAGAGATTAAATTTATGTAGAAAAGAGGGATCTATAACCGCCCGGTTGGTAACCTTCATTGGTGGATATGCCATATGGATTCGCCCATTCAAATAAGGGTAATACAGTAATAAGGCGGACTTTGAATGATACGAGCTGGTAAATACCTCAAGATCTTTGGCAATTTTAAATTGAGATTCACGAGTTTTGATTGCGATGTGCAAATAAATCTTGGGGAAAAACCTGGAAAGAATGTATTTAACGAAAGTCCGAATATTCGGTTTTTCCGTGTCGTAATACCACTTATCAATTTTCGTTTCAATTCTCCTAAGGCCGTGCTCCGTTAGAACGAAACGAGTCCCATCAGGGATTTTGATGGAATTATAAAAATTATTGTTTAAGCCGCAAACAACAGTTTCGAAATGTCCCTGGTTTAATACAGTTTGATAATGCTCTGGGTTTTCTATCCAAAGAACAACAATTGCTTTATTTTCCTTCAAAAAATCTAATATTTCTTGATCAGTCCTCCCGTTCCTAAGCAAAGCAACATAAAGAGAGTCGGACTCAGTTTTACGCGCGGCCAAAAAAAAGAAAGCGGCTTTAACATATTCTGCGCCACCGCTAACTACATTAAAGTTTTTAGGCTGAGTCCCAATCAAATCAATCAATATTTTCATTTTTATTCCTCACAAGAAGTTTTGCACAGTAGGCTCATGAATCAGCCGAACTAAGAATTCTACAGAAGAGAAGCAAAGGCGACTTTAGCTATTTTTAGATGGAAAACCGCTGAAGTCATTTGTTTAAAAACAAAATGTCACTATCACGTTGACATTATACCTCCAAGAAATTAAGTGACAATTTATTTGAACAATTATTGATGAACAGCTCTAGCCTAGGTTATTGCTATCTCGAGACAACAAAAACGATAAATCACAATAATAGAAATTTGAAGTAAAAGAAAGAGCAGCAATTAATCTTATCTTTAAAAGCTTCAAAAAGATAAATAAATATTCATCGTTTAGTGTTTATGCTTTAATAATGTTTATGGCAAAGATTGTCCTTATTTCGAATTCGTCATCTAGTTGTTTTCATTTCAGACACGAATTGTCGACAAGGCTTTTACAAGAAGGTTTTGAAGTCATTGAAGTGATCGGAGATACACGTTTTGAATCAACCATCAAAGCCTGGGGTGTCGAGGTTCGCATAGCTCCGTTAGAAACCCGAAGCTTAAACGTTGCTAAATTGATAACTTACGAAAAAAAATTAAAAGAAATATTAATCTCGGAGAATCCTGACGTCGTTTTTACCTTTCAAACTAAGCCCAATATTTGCGGAATGTTCGCTAGCAAGGCCGCACACATCAAAAATACCTTTGCCATGGTCGAAGGTTTAGGGGATGGTTTTGGACGACACGATATAATCGGAAAGATAATCGAATGTTCCCTTACACTTTTGTTTAAAATGTCGCTTAAGTACTCAAAAAAAGTTTTTTTCCTAAATGAAGAGGATGTCGCCTTTTTCAGCAAAAAACGAATCATCTCGCCCAACAAGCCTGTACTCATACACGGAATCGGTATTGACTGTGATTTTTACAACAAGGCCCCTTTTGAAAATTATTTCACAGCTACAATGATTTCAAGGCTAATCCCCAAAAAGGGCGTTTTTGATTTTTGTGAAGCGGCAAGAGAGTGCAAAAAAATAAACCCCAATCTTCATTTCAGACTTATCGGAATGCCAATCGAGATAACGGAAAAGGAATTAAAACCTTTTATGGAGGACGGATCAATCGAGTTTCTTGGCGGAATCGACGATGTAAGACCGGAATTATCCCGAATGACCATTTCCGTAGTTCCAACTTATTATTTAGAAGGGCTCCCGCAAACAATAATGGAAGCCATGGCAACTGGGCGCCCTGTTATTACTACTAAAATGAGAGGTTGCAATTTTTGTGTTCAAGATGGTGTTAATGGCCTATTTGTCGAAATGCAAAATCCGAAGGATCTTTCGCAAAAATTACTGATGCTTTTTTCGGATCCAGAGAGAATTATCAAAATGGGTAATTCTGCTAGAGATTTTGCCATTTCTAATTTTGATGAGGCAAAAATAAATAAAAAAATATTGGCAACCATTAGCGCCAATTCCGTTATTTCTTAAATCACCAAAGCGACACAAAAGTAAGAAAATCAAAAAATCGGCTGAATAATCCGAACGATTTCAAATGAAACGTCTTTTTTATCATAATCTGGGACGATAAGTTTTTTTAAACCATCGTGAGCAATCCGAGATTTTCTAAGAGCTTCACCGATTTGGGGAAAATTGACCCCACCCAAAAAGATCGACCCAGTAATAACTCCTTCTTGCCTTTCCGTACTATTTCGTATAAGGACTGCGGGAAAATTTAGAATAGAAGACTCTTCCGTGAGAGTACCGCTGTCGCTAAGAACGCAAAAAGCGTTCTCCTGAAGTTTTAAATATTCGAAAAAGCCAAAAGGCTTTTCTTCACGAATATACGGAGACAATTTAAAGCCATTTTGCTCTAGTTTTTTCCGAGTTCTTGGGTGAACGCTAAAGATAACGGGCATCTTGTAGTCATCTGCAATCTGGTTAAGCGCCGGAAATAAGCTATTGAACTTCTCCGGAATGTCGATGTTTTCTTCTCGGTGGGCCGACATCACCATATATTTGCCCTTTTCGAGATGAAGTTTCTCGAGGATATCAGAATCCTCAATTTGCTGTCTGTGGGCGTTTATAACCTCAAGCATCGGGGATCCAGTAATAAATGTCCTATCCTTGCGCAATCCTTCGTGCATGAGGTTGTTATACGCAAAATGGCTATAAGGCATGTTGATGTCACTGATATGATCAATCATGACTCTGTTGGTCATTTCAGGCACATTCCAATCCCAGCAACGATTGCCCGCTTCCATATGAAAGATGGGGCATTTAAGACGTTTTGCAGATATTGCGCAAAGAGCACTATTCGTGTCACCAAGGATTAAAAGGGCATCGGGTTTAACTTCT
>Ga0070399_1004649_pt1 | contig 11174 bp, 15 predicted proteins | sample BioMet4_FD_61217 | JGI IMG/M metagenome (GOLD analysis project Ga0070399, IMG submission 61217) | Microbial communities from bioreactor (seeded with sewage sludge) at LBNL, California, USA - Biofuel metagenome 4 (version 1) | ecosystem: Engineered > Bioreactor > Anaerobic > Unclassified ... | reverse complement strand
AATGGTGTAAGAGGTCTGGTAACCAGAAAAGCTTTCTTGGGTGAAATTGTAGATTACCAAATTAAAATAGGTGATCAATCCTTGAGAGTACAACTTGGCCGTCGCGATGCTGCCCATGAAATAGACGAAACTTGTTATTTACACTTCTTACGTCCTTTCTGGTATGCATTGGACAAATAACCCATCCTTAGTAAAACAAAGAAGAGGAATTCCTTGTATAGGAATTCCTCTTCTTTGTTTAGTCTTCCTCTTCAGTCTCTTCTAGAGCGGCTAACATGCTTTCCATTTCTTCTTGTTCCTCAAGCTCTGCGTTTTCTTCTTCAGCCTCTTCTAGAGCAGCTAGCATGCTCTTAAGTTCTTTTTGTTCCTCAAGTTCTGCGTTTTCTTCTTCCAGGGTCAAAGTTTCTTTGTCATCTGCTGTCATGAAGTCCTTGGTTATGCTCATGCAAGTTCTCCTTTTCTTATTTTTGTACTGTGTTTCCTAACCCGTAAATATTTGATAACATTTTTTGAATGATCGCTATACCATCTTGATGAGAAGTATACTAGAGTTTAAGCTCATTGCCTATCTTTAAATACTTCATCAACAAATTTTTTACTTGGTTATAAAAATACCATTAGGAAACATTTTTCCTAATGGTATTTTCTTATTATTTATGTTGAGCAAAAAACCAATCACGTACTGCGTCAATCTGATAAGCATGATCAAAAGAATACATATGCTCATTAGTGGTTTTAGTATTATTTGGCAAAACAGTTCCCTTGATAAATGTGGCAAAGTTAATTGGGTTACATTCCTCAATTTCTTCTATTGCCGCTTTACTTAATTCCAGGTTGCTTTTCCGCGCATCCCACACAGCAGTACTAATTTTAGCTCCTTCTTCCTTGAGCACCGTCAAAAGATCTCTTTGTCCTTGAGAGGCCTTCTCATCGCCGGCAGCTGCTATGTAGAAAAATTTCTGCTTAGCCAAGGATTTCAATTCGTTTACATCCCATTGACCGGAAACCAAAAGTGTAGCCGCAAATAAATCAGGATGCTTGGCTGCTAAATACATGCTAATCATGCAGCCCATGGATTGTCCCGTACTATATATCCTGTTTTCATCTGCGCCATACTGCTTAGCCACTGTCTGTACCAAGCGCGCTGTAGCTTCCACCTCAGGAGTTGTCTTAAAACCATTATGGTCATCAATGACTACTCCTTGATACTGCGGTACCAAAACTATACTAGGATGTTTGGCCTGAGCTGCTGCCGTAGTCCACACTGCTGGACTGTACCCACGCGTCAATGGTGTAGTAGGATCAGTGCCTACTGTACTAGCATCGGCAATAAACATCAAGAGGGGATATTTTTTCTCAGGCTTATAATCAGCTGGCAAAAACAAATTATAAGCAATGCTACGTCCGCTTTCTGCGTCTTGATAAATCTGTTGCTTAAACTTCTTAGTTGTTTCTTTAAGCATACTTTGTAGCTTCTTATCTTTGCTTTTATCAATGGCACTACGACCCTTGGGTCCTTCGCCAAAAGTAATAAAATCTTTGCCGGGAGTTGTCTGAACAGGAGCGGATGCCATAGCTAATCCACCTACTGCAACCTGTGAAACCAAAACTGCCGTTAAAATTATTCTCGTTAAAGCTTGCATGCTTACAGCCTTCTTCCTTAATTTTCCTCAGTATAGCACAAGTAGGAGTGAGGTGTAAGTGAACTTTTTATGTTTTTTTTGCTACAAAATTTAGCCCGTCTAAGACCTCTTGCCTAAAGCTTGTATAACTCAGGCCGACGGTCTTTATAAACATTAATCTCGTTTCGTATCTTTCCCAAAACATCAAAATCAATTGTACCGGTAATTATTTCTTCTTGGTCCTTAGCCTGGGCAATGGTTTCTCCCCAAGGATCTATTATGCCGGAATAGCCGCCATAAACCGTAGCACCTGCTGTACCGCAGGAATTGCAAGCCACCACAAATATTTGATTCTCTATGGCTCTTGCTGTAATGAGAGTAGTCCAGTGCAAGCGTCTTTGCACTGGCCATTGGGCAGGAATGAAGAGAATTTCAATATTTTGCAATGCCAACATTCTTACCAATTCAACAAAACGGATATCGTAGCAAATTATGATACCGCACTTATGCCCATCTAATTCAAAGGTAACCACCCGGCTACCTTTTTGATAGAACTTATCTTCGCCCATAGGTGTAAACACGTGGATTTTATCATAATCTGCCAGACACTGTCCCTGACGATTAAAAACATAAGCAGTGTTATAAATCTTACCATCAGTACGCAAATTAGAAATAGAACCGGCAATGATATTGGTATTTAATTCTTTGGCTAAAGCACTGCACAGGGCTGTTACTTGTTGACCATTTTTGTCGCTCAAAGCGGCTAAATTCTCCTGAGGAAAAAATCCGGTGTTCCAAGTCTCAGGCAAAAGTAAAATATCTGGTTTAACTAAAGCTGCCTGCCGAATTAGCTCCTCAGCATGAATAAAATTATAGTCAGGCTCTGCAAATTTCATTTTCATCTGAATAACACTTATCTTCATACTCTTCACCACCGTTTTCTAAAAAGAGGAAAATCATACTTTTATTATAAAGGCGCCTTACCTAAAAGCAAATAATTTTTACAAACAAATAAGAAAAAATCTCAGCCTCCCTTTTTAGGGAAAGCTGAGATTTTCTGTTATCTATTTACTTTTGGTCCGCCAAAACGGTAGCTCAACATAGCAACTACGCCTTGGAAAGTAGCACTGCTGCGCTGATTGGTATTTCTATCCGTATTCAAATGCCGATACCCTAAGGACAAGTCCAAATCTGGAGTGAAGCTATAACCAAGACCAGCTTCCCACAAGGAGGTCTGGCAGGTTCCCACCGCACCCTTGGCATAAATATCCAAGTTCTTGGCAATGGGAGTTTTAGCAATTACGCCAAGTTGTGCCACATTCTGAGTATCGCTGGAATTACGAGGACCATCCACATCATCTTTGGCAAAATGGATGCGACTATAACCGACATAAGCAGCAATTTTAGGTGTAATGCTATATAACAAATTCACTTCGTGTTGTTGACCGCTAAGATCAGTGTGGTCAGTAGCATCATAAGTTTTATTCTTCAAGCCCCAATATTGGTACTGTAGCGCTAGTTTATCAGACAAACCATATGTTAATCCGCCGGCAAAATCCCAGGTGTGAAGAAAACCCGTTCCCCTTGATATGTTGGCCTGATAGTCCCATGCCCCTAAATCTACCTGAAACTCACCCTTGTTAAACTGAGTTTGTGGTGTAGCCGTGGCTACGGCGCTAACGGATAACAGTGCTACCAGTAATGCCGCCAATTTCCTCTTCATAAATATCTCCCTCCTTTAGTAAGGCAATAATTTCTCCTGCTTTTATTATATACAAGAAAAAATTATTGCCTATTATCCAAAAGAAGAAGTTTGCTTTTTTAGTATTAGCAAAACGACATTAATTTTCAGCTAGCACAGCTTTCGTTTTTGCCAGATTCCCTCATTTGCCAACCTTATCAAACACATCCTTCAATGTTCTAGTAACTGTTCCATCTTCAAAAATAAACAATGGTATGCCAATTTTGTCAGTGTTACGGATATCAGCATACAATTCATGACTATCGCGATATTTTAAATACATCTTTAAATCGGCATGACAAGATAGGATATCTCTAAAATCTACAGGTACATCAACTTTATACAATTCTCTCAATGCTCCTAATGTTCTAGGACATAAATGACTTCCCAATACCATAACCTTCATATTAATTTCTCCTTTATGTTCATTTGTAAATAAATCATAAAAACGGTGGCGGTCATCAAAGGACAGCCACCGCTTTTTTGTACATGCAACTTTATATTTACTTTTCTGCTATAGCTTCTATCTCACACAATACACCGCCCGGTAAGGTTTTTACTGCCACACAACTACGAGCAGGCTTGGATGTAAAATGCTTGGCATACACTGCATTAAAAACAGCAAAATCTCCCATATCTGCCAAAAAGCACATGGTCTTAAAGACTTTGGTTATATCAGTGCCAGCCACTTGTAAAACTAAAGCTACATTCTTGCAGCTTTGCTCGGCTTGCGCCTCAATTCCTGCCGGCACGCTGCCATCTTCTTTGGCAGGAGTTTGTCCGGAAATATACACTATATTATTTACACAATAACCATGTGAATAAGGTCCAATAGCTTTTGGCAATTTATCGTTGAGTATTGGTTTCATAAGTTCTCCCTTTATTTCTTTACGTGTTTGCTATAAGCAGCCTTCATGCGTGCTAAGGCATCTTCAATGTATTTAGTAGGGCAAGCCAGGTTCCATCTCTCAAAGCCTTCTCCCTGGGCACCAAAGACATATCCTTCATCAAAGAATAATCTTGCTTCTTCATGATTAATTCTTTCTAGTTCTTTATAGTTTAAACCCAGGCCATTCCAGTCCATCCAGAGCAAATAGGTTGCTTCCAGGCGGAATACTTTAACTTGGGGGAATTCTTTAGCCATAAAATCAGTTACTTTCTGACGATTGGTATCAATGATCTTAATTGCGTCTTCCAGCCATGCTTCGCAATTATTATAGGCAGCTTCACAAGCACGATATCCTAGAATATTGCATTTTGGGTTAGGATTGGTCAAAGACGAAAATTGGAAGAATTTGTCACGAATGGCAGGGTTTTTAATAATAATGTTAGAAGTTTGCAAGCCTGCTAAGTTAAAGGTCTTACTAGGAGCTGTGCAAACGATGCAATTGTCAGCAAATTTTTCTGATAAAGAAGCATAGGCAATGTGTTTATAGCCAGGCATTACTAAGTCAGCATGAATTTCATCAGATAAAACAAGAACATTATGCTTTAAGCAAATATCGCCTAGCTTTGTTAATTCTTCCTTAGTCCAAACACGGCCTACAGGATTGCCAGGGCTACATAAAATAAACAGCTTAGTGTTGGGGTCTGCTGCCTTCTTTTCGAAATCAGCAAAATCAATTTCATAACGATCGCCATGAATTTGCAACGGGCAATCTACCAAAACACGTTTATTAGCTTTTATAGCATGATACATAGGATAATATACCGGTGTTAGTAATAGTACACCTTCATTTTCCTTGGTGTAAATACGGACTGCATCATGGAAAGCGTCTACTATGCCATGAGAGGATAAAATCCATTCCGGTTGTACCGTCCAGTTGAATCTTCTCTTCATCCAACTACAAACAGCTGCTAAATACTCTTTAGTAGGATTAGCATAACCCATGATGGAAGTATCTAATTCTTTTTTAAGAGCGGTTACAATCTCCGGTGCCGTAACAAACTCCATGTCTGCTACAGAAAAAGGAATAATGTCTTCTGTAGGTTTTACTCCGTATTTAGTTAGTTCATCCCACTTTTTAGAACCTGTGTTAAACCTTTTGTGTACCATTTTAAAATCGTAATTCATGTGTTTTCCCTCCTATTTTTTATCTGTTGTATAATCTACAACTAGATCATTATCAATCTTTACTTTGTTTGTAAAGAATTTGACGTAAATAACAACTCCAACTGCCAGTACTAGCAAGAAGCCTATTACTCTGCCAGACAAATTCATGAATAGCGCATAAGAAAGTACGCACAAAACAATCATGCCTGCTATAGCTAATCCTTTTGCTAAAGATGCACCAATCTTCATAGTAGAACGCTTCAAAATATCGCCGAATTTATCAGCTAACACATAAAGAGCTAAGCAAACCATCAACTTGGTAAGTAAGGAATTAGCAGTGGTAAATTTGGTGATAAAAGAAATATCATGCCGTGCTAAAAGCGGTAACATACCAATTACATAGAACATACTCAATAGTTTATAAGGAACACCATTCTTACTTACAGTACCCAATTTCTTAGGTAGCAGGCCATCGTCGCAAGCCACTAGTAATGGTTTGGTAATCCAGGAAAGAGTTCCATTTAATGTTGTTGCCGTAGCACCCAGCGCTGCTCCAATAACAAACAAGTAAAAAGCAATAAACGGCATGGTAGCTTTTGCTACGAAGGTAAGCGGTTGATTTGCTACTTCCGGTATTGGAAGTATGCCTGCTGCTACTAAAGCTATAAGCACATAGAAAACGCCAACGCCAAATGTGGAAACAATCATAACCTTAGGAATGGTACGGCCGGCATCTTTAGCTTCGCCGCCTAATTCGGCAATAAATTGGGCACCGGCTGTAGCAGAGCTCAATAAAGCCAAAGTGCTGACGAAAGCAAATGTACCATGTAAGAAAAGATTCTTAGAATCCAGTACATAAGACATATCTACATGAGGAAGTCCATACACTATAAAAAGTGCTAAGCCGCCTAACAGTGCAATATTCATGATCTTGTTTAACAATGCTGCCGTCTTTGCACCACGTAAGTTCATGATAAAGAATAACGTTAGTACAACCATAGCTGCTACGTGTTGATTCACAGAAGGTACTATGCTTGAGAAGTACAAGCCAAAACTTAAAGCATACTGAGAAATAGCCACTCCAAAAGAAGTAGTGTGTAGCATCAAATAAATCATTCCCAGCCCCTTGCCCATCAATCTACTACAATATCTGTAAGGACCGCCGGTAGTCGGTACTGCTGAACTTAATACCGCTACAGGGAAAATACTGATAATAGTAAGGAATGGTGAAAGCAGGAATGCCAAAACAACTCCTGTTCCTGTCATGCCTATGGCTACACCGGTGGAGGACATGATTCCTGCACCAATAATCTGACCTACTGCAATAGCCATTAAATCCCAAAAGCCTAAGTTACGAATAAGTTTCTGTTCTTGCCGTTCTGTACTCATGTTACTTTTAGCCCCCTTTGTACAACGTGTTAATCTACTTAACTTCTTGTTAAGTAGATTAACACGTTGCTGCTGTTTTGTCAATAATTTTTTTATCACCTTGCCACTTTTTTATCAACTTTCCAGTAAAAAAGCCTATTTGCCACTAAAACATTTAAAAAATTGCTTTTTAAAAGGGTTTTTGCTATAGTTAATTAGGCTAACATAATCATATTTATAAGAAAGCAGGGTACAAAATGACTGATTATTATTACAACATTGCCGATATGGCTGATATTCTGCATCGGGCAGCCTCCATCTACATGTCTGCCAATCTCTCTATAGATTATGGTACCGGTGTTAAATACACACCTATTGAAGTACATATGCTAAAATATATTATTAATCATCCCGGTAAATCCACTACGGAGCTTTCAAGAGATTGGGACAAAACGAAGGCGGCTATGTCCCAAATGATGAAAAAATTAGAGCAAAAAGGTCTTGTACATTACAAAGCAGCCCCAGACAGCGAAAAAAAACAACTGTACTACGCTACAGAAAAAGGATTAAAGCTTAATGAAGCACATTCCCGTTATGATACAAAAGTTTTTGGTAAAACACTGGAACTTCTCAAGGAAAAATGTTCTAAAGATGACATAGAACAATGTTTCCACGTTCTGGAAGAATATATTCAGTGCGCTCGTCAAAAGCATTATCGTTCAAAATAATCCCTTAAAAATATAGAAATTTATTTTTTGTCATTTCTTTTGTATGATTTAACTTTTGGCAAACAAAAAAGGCCGTTAGGAAAATTTCCTAACGGCCTTTATCTCTTGCCACACGATATTCTGGTGCATTGTTTTAGTCATTTAAGGGCGTATATATATGTTACCTTTTATTCCTTTCTACAATCTTTTTTGCCATAAAAGAATAAACCTGCATCGTTGTTTTACAATCGGATAGTGCCGAATGATCTTGTCTGCCTTTTATGCCAAGATAATTAGCAATCGTGCTAAGTCTATGGTTATATAAGTTAGGCAACATTTTCCTGGACCAAGTTAATGTATCAATGTAATCATTGTTAAATTCTACACCGGCAAATTCCCAGGCAGCATTAAACAAGAAACTGATATCGAAAGTAACATTGTGCCCCAAAATAATATCCTCATCAACAAAATCCAGAAAGTCGCATATAACATCATCTATTGTCGGTTCAGCTTCAACCAAGTTATTATCAATACCGGTTATGTTTGTTATTATGGGGCTTATCTGTATCTGCGGATTAATATAAGAATGGAATATATCATCTATTTCTCTATTCCTGATTCTAATGGCAGCTATCTCTATTATCTTGTTTTTTAGAGGGTTAAACCCAGTTGTTTCAAGGTCAACGACTGTAAAATTTTCTGTTATACTTGTAATTTCCCGGCCTTTACTTTTATATATCATGTTTTTTATAATCTTCCTTCGCCGATTTGTGGCAAGCCTTTGTCAAAAGGAATGCTTAAATCTTTGGTCTGATTAACAATATCCTGAACAGCATCATTTTCTGCTTTGACACGTTTCCAAGTTTTATCAATCTCATTAATTTTCTGCTGGTACTTAATGAAATCATTATTCAGCTTGGTATCAGAAGCAGCCAGTTTCTTCATTTCAGCCAATTTACCGTCAATATCTTTCTTTAAGGCATTATGCTTCTCTAAACCCTTGGCTGATGTATCGCCAAAATCTTGAAATTGTGCTTCCACAGCTACAATCTGGTTCTTTAGCTCATTATACTTCTTTTCCTCACCACAACCAACTAATGCTAACGTAGACAATATTAGCACCCCAACAAGTAAGCTTCTAATGATTTTATTCATGTTTTCCTCCTAACTTTTTTATAATCTTCCTTCACCAATATTTGGCAATCCTTCATTAAAAGGAATAGTTAGATTTTTAGTTTCTGCTTCTATTTTGTCAATCGTATCAGAATTAGCCTTTGCTGCTTTCCAAGCTCTGTCAATCTCGCTAATCCTTTGTTGATAACGGATAAAATCATTGTTCAGCTTGGTATCAGAAGTTGCCAGCTTCTTCATTTCAGCCAGCTTGCCATCAATGTCTTTCTTTAAAGCATTATGTTTTTCCACGCCTTTAGCAGAAGTATCTTTTGCATCCAAAAATTGCGGTTCCATTGCCACAATCTGGTTTTTAAGTTCATTGTATTTTTTTTCTTCACCACAGCCAACTAATGCTAATGTGGACAAAATCAACAATCCAGCAACTAAACTTCTAATAATTTTATTCATGTTTATTCTCCTTTTCATCAGTTTTGTTTTGTTCTCCTAATAATCTAAACTGCGTAATGTCATTGTCGTCTAACTTGTAATAGCCCTTTACACATTTATCCTGTGTATACCATAGCTTCTTTAATTTTTCTTCTAGGTTGTCTAATTGTTCCGTATGGATGAAATCAATTACTTCGTATCCATATTTTTCTTTTTTCTTATCGGCAAAATCTTTTCCCGGCTTGTAATCAGAATTAACCTTATAAAACTTATACAGGCCATCTTTAATTCTCCGACCTAAACCTAGCCAGCCAATTTGGGATAGGCGATAGCGTTCCCGTGATTCCTGCCTATATTTTTCTTGCAATTTTGCAATTTCTGCCACCCTTTCGTTTTCATATTTCTCTCTTGCTGCTTCATATTCAGTTGCCCTTATAAATCTTAATTTTCTTTTTCCAAAAATTTCTAAGTTTTTACAATCATCATAATTACACAAAACACTGTCTATTTTTTCGTATCCGTCCTGGTTATCAGTTTCCATGCAAGCCACTACTGCATGGCCTTCCTTATGAAAATTAATATATATATTAGCTACATCGAAGGTAAGATCATTAGTTTCTGAAAAATTCCTGATTAATGCCGCTATGTTTTCTACAGTTGCTTTTTTAATTTTAAACCGCATATGTTCCACCTCACAGGTATTGTTTAGTCTGCTATAATATCCTTAGCAGATACTTTTAAGGCTTTGGCAATCTTTCCAATGGTGGCGCAACTAGGATTTCTTTTCCCATTGATACCTAAGGAAAAGGTGGCCGTAGAGATGCCGGCTTTGATAGGAATATCCTTTAGCTTTAGTCCTTTATCTGCCACAATAAGCTCTATTTTCTCCCGATCTAATTTCATAGGCCCTCCTTTCTTGCACGTTTTGTTTTGTTTTTATTATTTTCTATTCGTTTTGTTTATCGTAGCACTCTTTTCTTACTCCGTCAACATAAAGTTTGTTTTTTATTAGTTTTTATTACAAAACGAATATGATATAATGCCTACTGAGGTGAAAACTATGAGTTTTGGCGATAATTTAAAAAAGGCCCGGGAGGAAAAGGCCCTTTCCAGAAAGCAAATGTCTGATTTGCTCCGTATTACACCCCCAGCTTACGCAAATTATGAAAATGATGTACGTGAACCCAACTTCAAAACTATTCTTCAAATTTGTGCTATCTTGGATATATCTACAGACAAACTTTTTGAAGCAGAAAAATACATTGAAAATATGCCTGATTTCATTATGTATGGCACCTATTACATGCAGACAGCGACTAAATACACTTCATTCATGACCGGCTCGCCTATAGATGCCGTTCATCTTGATGAGTATTTATATTTTATGTCAGACGAAAATGAATATGACTATATTGCTTTTTCACCAGAAGATTTTTGGAAATTATCCCGTAACGAATGGTTCCTACATAACAATGTTACTTTAGGCAAAGATGCCAAAACAGAAACATTTGCTTCTTTCTGCAAAGATTTTGCGAACTTCACCGGAAAATATGATGAGTGGCTTAACCATGCAGAAGAAATGAGTGACAAGAATAAAGTTGTTTTCCCCAAGGTATACGAAGATAACCTCATTCCTGCCCAAAAATATTTGAAAGATCTTGGATATGATGATGAACATCTTGCAGCTGTTCCTGGAGAATACTGCGACCGTTATCTTAAGATGTGCCTGGACTTACGCAAGCTACGTACCGAACTGCATGAGAAATATGATTCTGATATGGTTGAATATACAAAGCAGGAAGGGGAGCCGGAAGATTTTGACGATCTCATTTTAGATCCTGATTTCGTGCCTATGGGTCCCGGCGATGAAGATTTATAATATTAAATGTACAAACAGATGAAAAATTAAGCAAAAAAATACCCGTTAAACACAATGTGTTTAACGGGTATTTACTATCTAAGTAGTTTTGTATTTATAAGCTACTTTTATCTTTTCTGGAGCTACTGACAGGATTTGAACCTGCGACCCTCTCATTACGAATGAGATGCTCTACCAACTGAGCTACAGTAGCGAATGGGGAAAGTATATCATATTGAAGTAATTTTTTCAATTATGCTGCATT
>Ga0070399_1004648_pt1 | contig 11175 bp, 5 predicted proteins | sample BioMet4_FD_61217 | JGI IMG/M metagenome (GOLD analysis project Ga0070399, IMG submission 61217) | Microbial communities from bioreactor (seeded with sewage sludge) at LBNL, California, USA - Biofuel metagenome 4 (version 1) | ecosystem: Engineered > Bioreactor > Anaerobic > Unclassified ... | reverse complement strand
CCGCAGATGCTTCATAGCCTTTCTGCTCAAATGCAGTTCTGCCGTTCCAATACCAGCATGAAGCTGCCAGAATGTGTTCACCTGAAACGAGCGGCAGAGCCTGATTCAGCACAGCGGCAGATTCCGCATACCGTCCAAGCATAAACAGACATTCGCCTTCATACACCAGTGTACGGGGAATAAGAGCAGAATGAGGCCAGTTTTTTTTGAGTTCATCAGCATATTTCACCGCACCGGGATAGAACCGGCTGTTATATGCTGCAGACATCTCGCTGAACAGACGGACATCGTTCATCTGCACATCTGATGCAACTGCTGTCTCAGAAACAAGTATACACGGTCTGATGCCAATGCATAGTAAAGCTGCTATAAAAGCTGAAAAAGCTTTTTTCATAATTGAGGAAATCTCCAAAAACGAGGCTGATTTAAAAGAACGGAAACGCCCTTTTATTTTATATGCTGAGGGAAAAAACGGTCCGAAGTCTGGACACGTACCAGATGAACAAAATCGTTTTTATACCTGGCAATAAAATTCTGGAGTGTCAGTTCTGCACCATTTTCAAAAACAGTACATTTAAACCGGCCGGCAGAATCCAAATACGGAAAAACAGCTGCACATTCATTGAATGGCCGTACTTCCGGTGTTCCCCGGTTAGTCTGGCGTATTGCAGCCAGATAGCAGTACCCCGGTTCAGTCACCGCAAGTACATACAGCAGTCCCTTCAGTTTTGCAACTGTATATCCAGTATCTTTTATGTATCCGGCTGTATTCACTATGCCTTTATCGGTCACTTCTGAACTGAACGGTTCGATTTTTACGTCCACACCGGAAACAGGATAGAGATATGTTTTGTCAGCACGTATAGAAAGCGATGCGGATGCAAGATTCCGCGTCCAGTCAAGTGCAAACGAAAGATCATACGCTCCGCTCAGTGTTCCGGGAAAACCGGTATCCTTATATTCCACTGTAGGAACAAGGAGCGGTTTTCTTTTTGAACAGCTGCCGGTTAAAGGCATAATTAAGCCATCTACTATCCATTTAACAAATCCAGCAGAAGAAAGTGACAGTTTTTCAATATCTTTTTCATCGATCTGCCTTACTTCACCGGTAGAAATGTATACCGGTCTGCCGTCTTCATCATACATAGCATCTTCTGCATACACCATATTCGGCAGCTCTTCCCTGATGACCTGTATCATCTGCAGTACACTGTGATACATGCCTTTGTTTACGGCATAATACTGCCACGGCAGTGTCTTTTTGGTCCATGTGTACACATCGGAAAAAGAGGCTGTATAGAACCGCTCATACGGAATTCCGAGCGGCTGGGAACGGGAAGCATAATTGTTGAAGATGACCATGTCCGCTGTTGATTTTGTTCCGGACGGACTGAACTGAATATAGATATCGCTGTCAGGTGCAAAATAATATCTGATTAGAAGCGGCTGGCCTGTCTGCTTGTCACGCTGCAGCATCCAGCTGCCGCTGATATCACCTGGGTATACATCAGTCGTTATTGTCTTTTTATCTTTGTCGCTGTATACATCAACATCAAGCTTTGCCTGTGGAGAGACAAATATCCTGAAAAAAGTATCCTGCTCTTCCAGTCTGACCTGAAAATTCTGCCCTATCGCATTACTGCGGATTTCAGAATTCTGCATACGGAGAACATCAAGCGGTGCGGTAAACCAAGTTTCTACCAGATCACGCCGGATTTCTGATGAATCCGGAACATTGAATCTGTTATAATCAGCAAAGCATGATACCGCTGTGCCCAAACACAGCAGTACCAGTACCGCTTTCCGCAGTTTCATTTTTCAGGTTCCTCTGCAGACTGCCGGGAAACATTCCCGACAGATTCAGCAAGCCCGTCAGCAGGCGGTATATTTGCCTGTGAAACAGGTTCCGGATCAACAAAGCCGGCACCACCTTCCGCATATCGTATTTCTGGTTCAACAGGGCCATTCTTTGTCATAATCAGTCCGTTATCCATTTCATCAGGATGACGGCCGATGCGTGCATTGGACAGCAGCAGTTTAAGCCGGTTCAGCTGATTGACTTCGCTTGAACCAGGGTCATAATCGATTGCACTGATATTCGTACCGGGGAATCTGCGCTTCAGTTCCTTGATCATGCCTTTACCGGTTACATGGTTCGGCAGACAGGCAAACGGCTGGACACAGGCAACGCTTGGAACACCGGTGTGTATCAGTTCAACCATTTCGGCAGTAAGGAACCAGCCTTCACCGGTTATATTGCCAAGCTGAACGATATCGTTTACGCCCTTCATCAGATCATAAATAGAAGACGGTGCATCAAACCGGTGACTTCTGCGGAGATACCGTTTCATATCCTTGCGGTACAATTCAAGCAGCCACACAAACAGTTTGGCATTGCGTTCCGTCTTTTCCGGAAATGCAAGCTTTTCATGTCTGAAAATACCGGTGCTGAATGAATAGAACAGGAAGTCGGCAAGGTCAGGCATGACGCATTCCGCGCCTTCACGCTCGATAGTATCGACAATCTGGTTGTTAGCAGTCGGGTGGAATTTCACCAGAATTTCGCCGACAACACCTACACGCGGTTTCTTTATAGGCACCAGCGGCAGTTCATCGAATTCTTTGATGATGTTCTTGAGCAGCCGGTGATATTTTATCAGAGAACATGACTCAAGCATTTTTTCTGCACGCCCGTTCCATTTTTCATACAGTGCATCTGCAGAACCGGGAACGGCTTCATACGGCCGGGTACGGTACAAAACACGCATCAGGACATCGCCTGTCATCAGGGCCATCATTGAACGGTGTGCAAGAGACAGTGTAATCTTAAAGCCGGGATTCTTTTCAAATCCCTGTGCACTTAGAGAAATGACCGGAATATTGGACCACCCGGCATCATTCAGCGCACGGCGGATAAAACCAATATAATTAGTTGCCCGGCAGCCGCCGCCTGTCTGTGAAATGATAAGGCTGGTATGATTGATATCATATTTACCTGACTCAAGAGCAGCAATCATCTGTCCTGTCACAAGAATAGACGGATAGCAGGCATCGTTATTTACATACTTAAGCCCTGTTTCCACCGCCTTGGGATCAACAGCATCAAGAAGCACAAAATTGTATCCTGAATACTGGAAGGCCCGCTGAACAAGTCTCATGTGTATCGGAGAAAGCTGCGGACAGAGAATCGTATGGGTAAACTTCATGTCTTTTGTAAATACCTGCCGCTGGTATGCAGCAGATTTTACAACAGGTTTGCGCTGATGACGTTCTCGTTCCTTAACTGCAGCAATAAGGCTGCGGATACGGATACGGACAGCACCAAGGTTTGACCCTTCATCAATTTTTATAAGTGTATACATGCGCCCCTTCGAACGCATGATTTCATCGACCTGGTCTGATGTTACCGCATCCAGCCCGCATCCAAAGCTGGTAAGCTGTACCAGTTCAAGATTCGGCATTTCAGAGACAAACGATGCAGCGCGGTACAGCCGGTTATGATATGTCCACTGGTCTATAATACGCAGAGGGCGTTCTACATGACCAAGATGTGCTATGCTGTCTTCAGTGAATACGGCGAGGCCCAGTCCATGAATCATTTCAGGAATACCATGGTTTATTTCCGGATCGAGATGATATGGCCGTCCGGCAAGAACAATACCGTTTGCCCCGCAGCGTATTATCTGCTCAAGACCGCGTTCACCTTCAACCTGTACTTCTCTGCGGTATTTTTCCTGTTCATCCCATGCAGCCTGCGTCGCATCTTTAACCTGCTTTTCCGTAATCTGCGGGAAATGCGGTTTCAGTTCTTCATACAGCCGTTCAGCAAGCCGTTTTTCATCGTAAATCGGCAGGAACGGATCCATATACAGCAGACTCTTGTCCTGACGCAGTGCTTCCACATTATTGCGGAGCACTTCAGGATAACTGGTGACAATCGGGCAGTTGTAATGGTTGCCTGCAGTCATATCTTCCTGCTGCTCATACGGAGCGCATGGATAGAATATGAATTTAATTCCTTCCTTCAAAAGAGATTCAATATGACCATGGGAAATTTTCCCTGGGTAGCATACTGATTCAGAAGGAATCGATTCCAGTCCTTTTTCGTACACAGTGCGTGAAGAACGCGGAGAAATCCGTACGCGGAAGCCCATCTTTGTAAAGAAGGTAAACCAGAGCGGATAGTTCTCATACATGTTGAGAACACGCGGGATTCCCACATCGCCCATCGGTGCATCTTCTGCACGTAGTGGAACATAATGGAACAGACGTTTATATTTCCATTCAAAAATATTTGGAAGATCCTTATTCTCGCTGCCTGCAACACCGGTATCCTTTTTATTGCTTGCATCAAGGACATTGTCCCCAAGCTCAGCACCCCGCTCGCAGCGGTTGCCGGTGACAAACCGGCGGATATCCTTTGTCCCTGCAGCTGAAGGATTTGCACTGTCAGTAGTGAATGTATTGATAGTAAGCAGACAGTTATTCTGGCATTTGCCGCAGCGCCGCAGTTCAAGGTCAACCTTGAATGAATCGAGCTGTTCAAGAGTCGCTATGCCGGAATGAATCTCATGTTCTGTTTTGGCAGGTTCACCAGGTTTTGGAGCCGTAAGGTCTGTCCACTGATCATGGGCGATCAGCGCCGCGCCATATGCACCCATAAGTCCTGCAACATCAGGGCGGTAGACATTGACACCAGCTATCTTTTCAAAAGCGCGCAGTACAGCGGTATTCTTGAATGTACCTCCCTGTACAACGACTTTTGACCCGATATCACTTGCTTTGCGGAGTTTTATTACCTTAAAAAGGGCATTCTTTATAACAGAATATGACAGACCGGCAGAAATATCTGCAACGGAAGCACCCTCTTTCTGAGCCTGTTTTACACGGCTGTTCATGAATACCGTACACCGGCTGCCCAGATCGACTGGCCGCTTTGCAAGCAGAGCCAGCTGGCTGAATGATTCAACATCCATGCCCATTGTATGTGCAAAATTATCAAGGAAACTGCCGCATCCGGAAGAGCAGGCTTCATTAAGCTGAATGGAAACAATCGCTCCATCTTTCATGCGGAGGCATTTCATATCCTGACCGCCGATATCAAGCAGGAACTCAACACCCGGTACAAAGAAATCAGCTGCACGATAATGCGTAATCGTTTCAACTTCACCGGAATCGACACCGAGCGCAGCCTGAAACAGCGCTTCACCGTATCCCGTAGATACAGACCGTGCAATATAGACATCTTTTGGCAGCCGCTTGTACAGATCCTTTAATACCCGGACAGCAAGCTCAACCGGATTTCCGGCATTGACATCGTAAAAGTCCCACAGAATCCGTCCTTCCGTATCAGTAAGAACAGCTTTTGTAGTAGTGGAGCCTGCATCAAGGCCGAGAAATACCGGTCCCTTTGTTTCATCAAGATTGCCGCGTTTAGCTTTTTCCTGAGAATGGCGCTGTTTAAAGGCATCAAGCTCTGCCTGGTCCTTGAACAGCGGTTCAAGACGCTGCACTTCATTCAGTTCGGCACCGACAAGATTTTTCAGACTGTTCCTGAAATCTTTGATTGTCGGGAACACCTGCGGTTTTGCCGTTCCGACACAGGAATATTTACGTTCAGCTGAATATGCTGCACCGCTTGCAACAAAGAGCTGTGAATTATCAGGGACAATGATAGCATCACCTGTCAAATGCAGGGTGACAATGAAACGTTCACGCAGCTGATCCATAAAATGCAGCGGTCCGCCAAGGAACGCAACGTTTCCGCGGATCGGTTTTCCGCATGCAAGGCCGGAAATCGTCTGGCTTACAACTGCCTGGAAAATAGAAGCGGCAATATCTTCTCGGCGTGCACCCTCATTGATAAGAGGCTGTACATCTGTTTTTGCAAACACACCGCAGCGGGCTGCTATCGGATATATGGTGGTTGCCCCGCGGGCAAGTTCATTCAAACCATCAGCATCCGTTTCAAGAAGAGCAGCCATCTGATCAATAAATGCACCTGTACCGCCGGCACAGGTACCATTCATGCGCTGTTCGACACCGCCTTTAAAATAAGTTATCTTTGCGTCTTCGCCGCCAAGTTCTATTACAACATCAGTCTGGGGAATAATCTTTCGGACAGCAGTAGTTGCAGCAATAACTTCCTGAATAAACGGTACATTCAGCCACTGTGACACAGAAAGCCCGCCCGACCCCGTTACCTTAACGCTGACAGTCTGCTGATCACCGGCAGGGCACTTCGTTAAAAGTGTATCAAGAGCTTTATTAACAACAGAGATTATTGTATTCCGTATATCTGCACGATGGCGTTCATATTGACTGTATAATATTTCGTCTTTGTCGCCCAATGCCACAACTTTTACTGTGGTAGAACCGACATCTATCCCCATCCGTACAGGTGTAACGACGTGTGAGAAGGCTTTTATTTCTTTATTTGCACCCATTGGAATCCTTTCTATACTCTATGTATATATATAGTAGAATATAAACATAAAATGCTAAATTTGCAACTATAGATAGTTTCCAACCGGAATTTCACAGTTCAGTTCTTTATTTTAGATGATTTGCTGTTTGATTTTTCATATTTAGCAACAGTTTCCATCAGCTGACCATTTTCAGTTTTCAACTGGCCGTTTTCTGCCTTAAGCTGTGCATTTTCAGCTTCCAGCCTTTGAATATCGGTATCCATGGTATTTATCTGACCTGCAGATCCCTTGCTTAATTCCTGCACAATTCTGTTTACCAGAATATTTTCCGCATCCTTATATACCAGCATGGAATGTTTCTGAGGAACAGCAGCAATTAACCCGTGAATATAATCATATTGCACGAACAAAGACTGTACTGTTTTATTCACCATTTTGAAGTCTTCTGTCAATCTTAACTGTGGCAATATAGCATTATACGCTTCAACACTAAACGGCTCTATCTTTACGCCTGATACCATACTGACAATATCTTCCGCTTTTTTATCAGAAAGAGTCGGATCAAGCGCATCAACTTCCTTCTGGTATTTTACAGCCACCCGTTCCACAGAGGAATGCTGGCTTTCATAATCCTTTTTCTGCATCTGCTCTATGTAAGACTTCAGATCCGTCATAGTTTCGGTATAAGAATCGACCATCCAATCACGCTCATGCTGCTGCACCTGATTGGCAAAGTCAGAATCATTCTTATCTTCCGTAGCAATTGCATCAAGCTTTGCTTTAGCATCATCTGCAGCTTTTTGTGCTTCCACAATCATTGTGTCATACTTCGCATGTATTGTCGCCGAGCGTACTGCATATGCCTTCTGCGCAGCGGCCTTTTCTTCATCAGCTCCCGTTTCCAGCCTTAGCGCATTGATAACGTACACAAGCGAATCATGATCAAAAGCTGCCTGCTTGAGTTCTCTGCTGCAGTCATTATTCAGCTGTGCAACTTTATTTGCTGCAACAAGATATTTAATTTCTGCATGTGATTTTGCAGCAAGCAGCGTACTCATATCAAGATCATTAAATACATCCGGGCTGATCTCAATTTTCCTGTTCTGCTTTGAAAGATACAAAGTTATACATACCGCAATAAGTATTACAACTGCCGCGCAGAGAGACAGAATGACCACAATATACGGATTTCTGTTCTTCTTTGTCTTGGCATATTCTTCTACAACATTATAGGAGCCAAAGCGCTTGGCCTGTTCAATCGGTGCAAGTTCTTCTTTTAGAAACAGCCGAACTTCTTCTTTGTGACTGATATTGGCTGTATTTGCAGCTGCTACTTTGTTGTCATTGTCCATATACCGCTCCAGTTTTCAGGTGCTTTATCCGTTCCCATCCGGTCAAGAAAAACCTGTGCTACATCCAGTCCGCAGTTCTTAAAGCTTTTACGGGCTGCATTCCAGTCACCTTCATAATATGACTGAAGTCCTTTTTCGTAGGTATCAAACAGGCTTTCGTCATACTGTTCCTGGTGTTTTGTATCAAGCGGAAAATAAATCCGTTTTCCCTGAGTTTTGCCTTTTACCTGTACCTGGTCGATTTCATAGAAATGATACCGTGATGTTTCCTGCAGAGTTTCATCACGGATATATGCAGAAACGATTACCGGCAGATGGTATATTCTGGTCAGCCCTTCAAGGCGGGAAGCAGAATTGACATTATCACCGATAACTGTATTTGCCATATGTTCATCAGAACCTATGTTCCCGTAAAATACATTGCCGCCATCGATGCCGACACCGACATCGATAAGTACAGCCTTAAAGACGCGGTCTTCAGCTTCCGTCAAAAGCCGAGTTTTTTCTATAACAGCTCTGCGTTCAATCATCTTTTCACGCAGTTCAGCAGTTACGTTTGTAATCAGCCACGCAGCTTCCACAGACTTGCTTGATTTTATGGTACCGGTGTGCTGTGTTCCGAATATTGCAAGTATTGCGTCTCCGATAATTGAGCCCACAACCCCTTCCTGCTCATGCACGCAGTGAATAACACGGTTGTAATGGACATTCAGTACATCGATAATTTCATTTCCGAGTGTTTCCGTACGGTACGTAAAACCCTTTATATCGGAAAACAGGATCGTAAGTTCTCTCTGGTTGCCTTCCAGAGCTATATTATGCTCTTCATATGCCTTTGCAACGACATCTTTTGAAACGAATTTCTGGAATATCCGCAGCAGGTTATTGATTGTAGAAGACAATGCATTGAATGAAGCTGCCAGATATGTAATATCGTCATTTGGCGCTTTGGATATATCAATAAGAGACAGCCGGGAAGCAGCCTGCATTTCATACAGACTGCTGTTGATCTGCCTGATGCTTTCAAAAAGCTTTCTGAGAACAACGATACCTATAAAGATGAAAAACCCGGTAAGCATAATGATTATCAGAGAAATAATCATAAGAACACGGTAGGTATCACGCTGTGTATCTCTGCGCAGTTCAGCTCTGACAAGATAGCACTGCCAGTCGCTCTGGTATTTATACACACCGAAATATTCTCCTACCTGTGTTTTAAAACTTACCGAACCTTCCTGAACCCCGTTTGCAAGGTTCGTATTCATAAAAGAAAGAGCAGCCTGATCCGACCATTCTGTAGCAGCCATAGATGGATTTTTCCAGGCAGAAAACAGCATTTTTCCACTCTGTTGCAGTCCGAATGCAGTACTGTTAGGCAGAACGAAGTTTTTTGCTGCTGTTTTCCCCAGTGCCTTGCATGCAGCTTCCTTATCGCCCGAAAACGATGCAAGCTGAAACTGATTGCCTGCGTTTGTGTATAATTCCTTTAGCTGATCGGTAAGAACCGTATTGGTAAGTGTAATCAGCTGCCGCTGGGAAAGCTGCAGTGATACGAAATTAGTCATAAAATTGGATAAAAGAATCAGGATAATGAATATGGTCAGGATTTTTGCAGAAATCGGAACGATAGGTGTAGATCCAGCGTGTTGGAACAGCGTTTTCCTCACGGACATAAAAACCTCCACTTTCTCAAGTACATTCAAAGTATACAGCCATTGATAAATTTTAGCAACCTTTGTATCCTATGGGAATGTCTAATCAGGTCACTTTAAAGAAAAAAAAATCTCTTACAGCGGCAGGGCTTAAGCTTTCTGTACTGATTCTTGCATCCAGAATACTCGGGCTGATACGGGAAATGACCAAAGCGGCATTTCTTGGTACCTCATCATACGCAGATGCATTTGGAATAGCTTTTCTCATTCCGAATCTGTTCAGGCGGCTTTTTGCAGAAAACAGTATTTCCGTTGCCTTTATTCCGACCTTCCGCGGATATCTGGAAAATGCTGAAGCATCAGGAAGCAGATCTGAAACGCAGGATTTTATATCTGCGACATTTACACTTGTTTCTTTCCTTACTGCCATTTTTGTTACAGCAGGTATTATCTTTTCTCCGGCAATAGTAAGTCTCTTCTATAATAAAACCAGTTTTGACGTACTTCCTGAAACCGTTCTTCTTACTAGAATCATGTTTCCGTATCTGTTCGTCATTTCAATAGCAGCGTTTTTTCAGGGGATACTGAATGGTGTCAATATATTCTCGCCTTCCGGTTTTACCCCGGTGCTGTTTAATGCTATCGTCATCGCAGCAACCTATATTCTTTCACCATATACAGCAAATCCTGCCCGAGCAATGGCAATCGGGGTTACCGCAGGCGGATGTATACAGGCGCTGTTCCAGCTGCCGTTTGTACTTAAGACAGGATGGCGCATATCGTTCTCATCGCTGAGAAAAGCTTTTTCGAACAAAGGTACCAGAAAAGTCATTGCTCTGGTAGGCCCCACAATCATAGGCATGGCTGCATATCAGCTGAACGACATTGTCTCAACAGCACTGGCAGGCAAAGCCGGCACAGGAGTGGTTTCAAGCCTTCAGTATTCGCTGCGCCTGCAGGAACTGATCCTCGGAATTTTTGCAGTCTCCATAGCATCCGTCATTCTTCCTGACCTGTCAGGAATGGCAAACAGAAAAGACTGGGACGGCTTTAACAAAATGCTGACACAGGCTGTACGTATTATCATCCTGATAACTATTCCTGTTACGTTCTATTCATTGGTATCCGGAAAAGAGATTATTTCTCTTGTTTATAAAAGCAAACGTTTTACCGATGAATCAGTCCAGTTAACACTTACAGCATTCAGATTTCATATGGCAGGAATGTGTTTCATAGCACTGAACAGGATTATCTCTCCTGCGTTTTATGCCCAGGGTAATACAAAGCTGCCAACGCTGGCCGGCATTCTCGGTTTTGCAGTCAACATCGTACTGGCATCACTTCTGGTAAAACCGCTGCAGGGAGGAGGCATTGCCTTTGCATTATCAGCAGCAAGCCTTGCCAATACGGTACTTTTATTTGTATTTTTAAAGCGTACACCCACAATCGATGTAAACAGCGTTGTAAAATCTTCGCTTGCTTACGGACTGAAACTGATTCTGCTTTCTGTCATTGCAGCAGTACCGGTATATCTGGCAAGACCATATATCATTGCATTCTGTGCAGGACACAGCAGAATCATTTCACAGGGGATTCCTGTAGCGGTAACCGGACTTATTTTCGGTACTGCTGGAATTGTTCTCCTTGTGCTTACACATGATCCGATAGCAGCAGCTGCGGTAAGAAAAATATCTCACAGAAAGCCGGCACGGACAGAATAAAAAGCATAGCGATAAAATGCTT
>Ga0070399_1004631_pt1 | contig 11199 bp, 6 predicted proteins | sample BioMet4_FD_61217 | JGI IMG/M metagenome (GOLD analysis project Ga0070399, IMG submission 61217) | Microbial communities from bioreactor (seeded with sewage sludge) at LBNL, California, USA - Biofuel metagenome 4 (version 1) | ecosystem: Engineered > Bioreactor > Anaerobic > Unclassified ... | reverse complement strand
TTTTTAATTCGGTCCATCGTAATCCCACGACCAAAATTTTTCGAGAAAAGATGATTCGAGAAATACTCTTTCATCTTTATTTCTTTTTTGAAAAGCGCGCTCGATTCCATCTGTTCTTTGCTAACAGGCGAAGCAAAACGTTTCAAGCATTTGATTGTCACGCTCCCCTCGTCGCTTGGTATCACTTTTGCGAGAGAGAAAATTTTCCGACTGTCAGTACTGTAGTCTAAAACAAAATCGCCTGGTTTCGCGCAGTCAAAACACGACTTGACCTTCCGAGATTTCCCATTTTTGTCCTTTTTTTCGAATGTAACCACGTCTCCTTCATTGAAGTTTTCAAAAGAAAAATCGTGACTCAAACTATGAGACCAAAGAACATAATAATATAATTTTGAAACTTCACGTTCAGGCAAGCAAATTTGGTTTTGAATCTCATAGCCTCGGGTGTTGGAAAGAAAAGCGAGGTATTTCCGAAATTGGGAAGCTGAGAATGATTGACCATCAGGACCCTCAAGAAAAGCCACAGTCGCCGCTTCTGCGCTTTCACTATCCAATCCGAAGAAAGCTCTGCCTTTCAAAAAGCTCGCTAAAGGCTCCTTTTGCGAAAATGCTTTGATATCTGATACATATGTGGACCCGTTCGCGTTCCCGGATTTTAGAAGGTATTTCTTAAAATCCAAGATATTCTGTTCTTCGGTTGGTTGATTCTTTACCATAGTCTCCTCCCCCATTTTCGTGACCAAAACATTTGAGAAATATGAAACGACTCTTTAAGGATTATAAAGCAAAAACAAATCAATTTGTAAAAAGAACGAGCAAATGCGGTCTAAACTTAGGCAGTTGGAGAAAAAGATTTCGTTCCATTCAATTTCAATCGCCCGTGCGAGGCTTTTCGCATGAAAGGACATCAAAAATCCGATTTCAAGTTCTCGTCCAGAAAGATGCCCTTCAAGTAATCGCCGGTTGCTGTAAATCCATTAAGTCTCGATTTTTCTTACATTAAGTTTACTATTTGGCATTTGCGCTTTATCATAGAAATTTGAAATGGCACGTAAAATTAATAACCCACCATCAGCAGACGTGTTGATGGATTCCATGCGTTCTATTGGCTACACTTTTAATTCGGCCGTTGCAGATATTATCGATAATTCAATTTCAGCCCAAGCTCACAGAATCGACATTTTCGTTTCTCCCGACCCGAGCGAGATTTATTTATGCTTTCTCGATGACGGAGACGGAATGAGCCGAAACGACTTAATTTCTGCAATGAAGTATGGCAGCAAGGGGCCTGAGGAACATAGAAACGCCGATGACTTAGGCCGCTTCGGCTTGGGACTCAAATCAGCTTCATTGTCTCAATGCACAGAGCTCATCGTGGTCAGTAAGAAAGACGGCAAAATTGCGGCTGCTTCTTGGAACATTCCCGTCGTTAAAGAAAGCAAAGAATGGACTTTGCTCGAATTAGAACCAGAAGAAATCGATAGTCTTCCCAACATTGAGCAGTTGAAGGAAAAAGCGAATGGAACGCTAGTCATCTGGCGCAATTTCGACATCATCCGCGAAGTCAACGACGGAAAAGAGTATGAAGGATTGACCAATGGCGTAAACGAGGCTTGCGACTACTTAGGTTTAATTTTTCACCGTTTTCTTGCGAACAAATCTTTGGAAATATTTATAAACGGATCTCGAATCGAAACCTTTGACCCTTTTCTTGAATCGAACAAAAAGACGGAGATCGGTAAACCGAACGATATCACAATCAAAGATGAAGACGACGCTGAACAGCACATTACTGTAACGACCTATTTGTTGCCATACTTAAAGGACCTGACCGAATCAGACAAAAAAGAATTAGGCGGCGTCAGCAAAATAAATTCAATGCAAGGCTTTTACGTTTATCGAAACAAACGTTTGATTATCTATGGAACATGGTTCCACATGAGCTATCGCAGCGAACTCGCCAAATACGCCCGAATCAAAGTCGATATCCCCTCTGCCCTTGATGGAATTTGGAAAATTGATATTAAAAAACAAAGTGCTGAACTCCCGCCGATTATCAAACGTCAATTACAAAAATGCGTGGAAAATGTTAATTACTCCTCGCGACGAAAAAATGAACATCGATTAACGCTGAAAGCGGAAGACAACAATTCCCTATGGCAAAAAAATCTGACACGGGAGAAAAAAGCTGTTTATAAAATCAACCGTGACTCACCTCTAATAAGGCAAATTCTTCAAACGGTTGAGGCTTGTGATGCGTCAAAAATCAATATCTTGTTAGACTCCATAGAAAAATCCATCCCTTACCACGATATGTACACTGACGAGGCCAATGACAATATCGATACCGAATTGACCGAGGAGGAGAAGGCTCTTTTAGTCGCCGATGCCGTAAGCATGATAAAATCACGTCAGCAAATTAACCCGGCAACTAACGCCGTCGCGATCGAAGCCATAATGAGCATAGACCCCTACCGTCAGTATCCCGAAATCAAGTCACTAATTGAAAAGGAGCTCTCGAATGAATAACGTGGGGGCAAATGAGAAAATTGAAAGGCTTTTGGGGATTTTTGATTCGCTCAAAAACTCTGATCAGATGATGGCGAATGTGCAAAAGAAAACCATCATCTTTGACCAGAAATACATCGACAGTGTCATCGAACGAGTCAAGGTAGCCTTTGGCGGAGAAGTCACCCAAGAAGAGGAAAAAACACTCAAGCGCCGTATCACCTCTACTTATGAAGTTTACCAAGAAGAAGGCGATGCCCTCTTAAGTAACTATGCCCACGTCGATTGGTACCCCCGCTCAGAAGAAAACCGCTTTTACTGGGACCGTTACGAAAGTTTTCTTCTCGCAACCAATCCTTATATGAAAGCAACGATGGGGACGTTCAACAAAAATACCGACCGGATTACGAATTATTTTGGCGATCCTCAATCCGACCAGCAATTCCAGGTCCGGGGACTGGTAATGGGCGATGTCCAGTCAGGAAAAACAGCCACTTATATTGGAACAATTTGCAAAGCGGTTGATGCCGGCTACAAAGTCATCATTTTGTTGACAGGCATGGTTGAATCTTTGCGCAAACAGACGCAAATGCGTGTTGACCAAGGCTTCATCGGATACGATTCCGTCAAAAACGTCCAAGTCGGCGTCGGCATAGGTACTCAACGCAAATATCCTAGGGCATTAACCTCGTCCGCTTCAGACTACACGGGATCAAACGTGGATAAAAACACGAACATGTCGATACAGCCCGGCGATACAACACCCTTAATCTTGGTATGCAAAAAGAATACAAAGGTTCTTGAGAAAATCATCAAGGGGATGAAAAATCTCAACACTTCCGCTTTGCATAAGAAAATAGATGCCCCGCTTCTCCTAATCGACGACGAGGCTGACAACGCTTCTATCAATACAAACGTCGCTGATTTAGATCCCACTGCAATCAATCGGGATATCCGAAATTTACTGCAACTATTTAAAAAAGCTACTTATGTGGGTTTCACCGCTACACCGTTTGCCAACGTTTTCATCCAGCCAAATAGTATCAAGGAAATGATTGGTGATGATCTCTTCCCTAAGGATTTCATTTATTCTTTAAAGGCGCCAACAGATTATATCGGGCCTTCAAGTTTGTTTTTTCCGACCGGAAAATATTACCATTGCTTGGTCGATTTGAACGACTACTTGCAAAACCTCTCTTTATTCAGCTATTCTCACAAAAAAGATTGGGATGGGACTCAGCTGTTCCCCTCTTTCTACGATTCCCTAATCACTTTTTGCCTCGCCAATGCGATTCGCGATATCCGCGGGGACAAAATTGCGCACCGCTCGATGCTTATAAATATGAGCCGTTTTAAAGACGTCCAAAGCAAAATAAAAGGAATCACCGAAGACTATTTAGGAGAAATTAAGAAAACCGCTCGACTTTTTGGCCATCAGTCTGATGATCGCTGTTTGGCTAACCCCATGATGAAAAAAATCCATGATGTTTGGATGGAACAATATGGGAATTCAGTTTCGATTACCTGGGCCCAAATCAAAGAAACACTCTATGACTCTATTTCTCCAATCGACATCGTTATCATCAATTCTGCTTCAAAGGAAAAACTGGATTACGAAACGCACAAAACTACCGGATGGCGAGTGATTGCCATTGGCGGTTTGGCCCTCTCTCGAGGGTTAACGCTTGAAGGACTCATCGTCTCCTATTTCTTCCGTAATACGTCAACCTATGACGTTTTAATGCAGATGGGACGCTGGTTTGGATACCGGCCGAATTATGGTGATATCGTCAGAATTTGGATTTCTAAAACTTCCGCTTCATGGTATCTAGAAATTGCCGAATCCATTGAAACGCTCCGACAAGACATTACGCGAATGGTCGAGTTAAAAATCACTCCAGTCGACTTCGGTATTCGAGTCCGAGACGATTCTGAGGATCTCGGCATAACTGCCGCTAACAAGATGAGGAACGCCATTGAACGAGTTGACCGCCAAAGTGGGTCTTTCTATGGGCGAATTTCCGAAACCACTCTTCTGTCGCAAGACATGCTAGATAATCAAGAAAATTGGTCAATTGTTTATGACTTATGCGAAAAACTCCCAAAACCAGATCCGTCAGTAAATCAACCTTATTTCCGAGGCATCCCAAAACAGGTGATTGCCGATTTCGTTAAATTGATTAGAGTCCCCGATGCAAGTGTTCAATTCGATTGCGAACAAATCGCGCGTTTCGTAGCTTCCAACACCGACCCCGTTTTATCAACGTGGGACGTCCTTTTCGTCAGCAAAGAGCACAGCCTCGACGAAAGTCCAATTAGAGTAACCCTTCCTAATGGGATCTCAATCAACGCGGTTCGAAGGACTTGTGCCATAACAAACGGGGGTTACATCTCAATTTCTGGAGATTCAAGTCATATCGGTTCTCGCGACACCAAAGCAGGTTTAACACCGGAAAAAATCGAAGAAATCGAGGGCGACCGAAAGAAGGGCGCAAAAAAGACAAGTCAAAAAATGTATATGTACGAGGGACGCCACCCCTTGCTAATCATTTACGCCATCGATCCGAGAAACTCCAATGGCGATAATAAATTAGATGAAATAATTCGTCTAATTAATTCCAGCGCTCAAGGCGTTTTCGCCGCTTTTTCCGTTTGCTTCCCGCAAAATAACAGCGTAATTGCCGAAAGCCATCAGTACAAAGTGAACCGAAACGCTGATTATTTTAGAAAAGCTGGTTTTTCTTCTGAGCAAGGAAAGGAGCCCGAAGAGCCATGAACTACAATTCGAAAAACGAATTTGAACGGTTGTCCACAAGTTCATATTTTAAAAGAGTCGATGAAACCCATCCGCTAGAACTTTGGCTTGGAGTCGACAGACAAGGCCAGAAGGCGATTCGCTTTTTGGGTGACTTCACACCGGTCGCAATGGTCGGAACAAAGTCGATAACTATCAAGCAGTTCCTCGTTGATGATAAAAAATGCATTCAATTTTCTCTGGCTGATCCTGAGTCGGCTGAGCTTTTTTATAAATTTGTAGATGATTTAATTGACAGTTCTCGCATCGGTGCGAATCAATTAGGAGGATATCACTTTGTAACATATCGATTCGCACGTTGGAAAAAGATGTTTATTACCAAAACCGACGTGCTGCCCGAAGAATCGATAATGGGACTAATCGGTGAGCTATATTTCTTACTTTCATATATGATTCCGACCTATGGCCAACACAAAGCCGTAGAATCTTGGAGCGCGCCAGACCCTTCCATCAAAGACTTTTCCGTCGATAACACTTGGTTTGAAATCAAAACCGTGGGGGCAAAATCTGCAGTTGTAAAAATTAACTCGCTCCAGCAGCTTGATTCGACCAATGTTGGAAACCTCGTCGTGTTTCGACTCGAGAAAATGTCGCCTTCATTCTACGGTGAAAAATTAAACGACATCGTTCTCAAAATCTCCAAAACAATCGAATCGCCAGAAGACGATGACCTGTTCCATACCAAATTGCTTTTGGCTGGCTACACCTATAACGAGAAATACGACGAATATGTTTACAATATCAAAGAAATGACGGTTTATTGCGTTGACGAAAAATTCCCTGTGCTCAGAAGTGACACATTAAAGTCTGCCGTTCAAAACGTCCAATACGACCTGCTCATCGACCAATTAGAAAAATACATCAAAATAAAGGGGAAATAAGATGACTATCGAACAATATCGCTCTGACTTTGTCCAGCAAATCCGCATCGACGCTCAATCCGATGGTGTGACACCGGACCAAGAATACGTTCAAGAGACCGTCGATAAGCTTGAGTCTGTTGGCGAATTAACAGATCCTTTTGTGGAATATTTCGGTCAAAAAGGACCCAAAAATGCCTTAATGAAAATTGACGGATATTCCATCGATCCCAGCGATAAATCTCTCATATTTTTCCAAAGCGACTTCCGAAATTCCGAACAGCCCGAAGTCCTCATTCGAACCGATTTGGAAACACGCTATAAGCAAATGTATGCTTTTCTATCCGCCTGCGTTGAAGGAACCTTGGCCAATTATTGTGACGAATCCAACGAATATGTCAAAATCGCAAGAGACATCCAGCGAAGATTCGCCATAAAATATATTAATGAGGGTGAAGACGAATCCATCGAAAAGATTAAATTAATCGTTTTCACCAATGCTTCGTTGTCAACAAAAATAAAAAGTCTGGAAGATGAAGAATTCCAGGGGAGAAAGGTTGAACGCAACATTTGGTCTTTGGAACGGTTTTACGAAATTGACGCTTTGGGTCTTGAACGCGAACCGGTCGAAATTAACACTGCTGATTTTGGAATTCCCGGCATTCCGTGCCTTAAAGCCGAGATGTCAGATGGATTGGACTACGATGCGTATCTCGCCATACTGCCGGGAAAATTCTTATCCGACATCTACTACAAGTTTGGTAGTAGGCTTCTCGAAGGCAACGTCCGCGCTTTCTTGTCGAACAAAGGAAAGATTAACCAAGGAATTAGAAAAACTATCTTAACCGAACCCACTAAATTTTTCACATACAACAACGGTATTGCCTGCACAGCCGAGGCAGTCGGGTTCAGTGAGGCAAATGGCGAGTTATGCATTACTTCCTTCCGTGATTTTCAGATTATTAACGGCGGCCAGACCACAGCTTCTCTCACCTCCGCTTTTTTAAAAGACAAATCGGAATTATCCAATATTTTCGTTCCGATGAAATTAACCGTAATTCGCAATACCGATCAATACGATGACATGGTCCAGAAAATTTCGCGTTACGCCAACAGCCAAAACAAGGTTACGGATGCCGATTTTTTCTCGAACCACCCCTTCCACGTCGAATTCGAAAAACTCTCAAAGAGAATCATTGCACCAGCGGCGCAGCATTCCATTACGCAAACGATGTGGTATTACGAAAGATCACGCGGCAAATATAATCAAGAAATGTTCAAAATGAGGGACAGCGAGCGCGTCGCTTTCCAAACAAAATTCCCCAAGAACCAAGTCATCAAAAAGGAAGAACTCGGCAAATATTACAACACGGTAGCCATGAAACCTTATATCGTAACAAGAGGCGCAGTCAAAAATATGGCGGAATTCGCTAAGACGGTCGATGATATTTGGACGAATAGACGTCAAGAAATCAACGATGACTTTTTCAAACGCCAAGTCTGCGCTGCAATCATGTTTCGAGAAACGGATCGAATGGTCGGAAATGCACCGTGGTACCAAACTGGTGGCTTCAAATCGCAAGTAATTCCTTACACCATCGCGAAAATTCTTTCTTCTATCCCAAAAGGATGGAGCATGGATTGGGATAGGATTTGGAAAGAACAAAGCATGTATCCTGCTTTAGTCCGAGAAGTAGAAATTGTCTCCAAAATGGCTAATGATTTCATTCAGAACAGCAACGGGGCTCTCGTTTCAGAATACGCGAAGCGAGAAGCAACCTGGGAAGCTTTTGAAAGAGCGCCCTACGAACCCAAAGAAGAATTCTATTCTAGTCTAATCAACTCCGCCGTTATTGAAGAAAGGAAAACCGCCGCATCAAAAGACCGCCAAGTCGATCTTGACCTTGACGTGGAATCAGAGATTTTCAAATTAGGCGGACCTTATTGGCGAAATCTTCTTAAAGAAGGACAAGAAAGACGGATTCTCGGGCCGATGGACGTCGGCCTGCTGAAAGTCGCTTGTTCTATTGACACTTCTCACCCGATGATACCATCCCCAAAACAAGCCAAAGAAATTTGGAAAATCCGAGAACGACTCGGAAAAAATGGAGTCCTCATCTAAGAGAGTCGCCAAAATATACCATAATTGATTTCGCAATGGAAAATGCGAGCAAAGGAGGAACCGCATTCCCAATTTGAACAAATGCAGAAGTCCGATTTCCTTCAAAATAATAATCGTCCGGGAAAGACTGAATCCTAGCCGCTTCTCGTACTGAAAGCGAACGGGCTTGTTTTAAATCGGGATGAATATAATAATGGCCATCCTTTGAGATATGAGCAACCATAGTTTGACAAACGTGAGAATTGCCTGGAACGGCTTTAAACCGATCTAAAAAAGATGTCTTATTCTTGTGGGTTTGGAGGTTCTTGGGAATTTCTGGATAATCCGGGGTTCGCTTATATTTGGCCGTATATCTCAAAACAAATCGATAAATTTTCCTATCGAACGGACGAATCATCCGCGTAATGTGCCACGTCAAAACGTCATTGGGCTTCCTCAAACCGGTGACACTTAAATATTCAGAAGGTTCATCACAATAGTGTTCATTTTCCCCGCCTGGTTTAAGCGCTGGAAGATCCTTCAAAACATCATTCACAAGGTAGTGTTGATATTTGTCCGCTTCCGCTTCAGGGAACGGAAACTCTTTAGATTGAACTAACGCGTCTTCCCGGATGCCAATAACGATCTCACGGCGACGTTTTTGAAGGACTCCATAATCTTCTGCTTTTAAAAGACGGTTATCGACCCGATATCCAAGGTCGTTGCACTTCTTCTTCAAATCAACGAAATATTTTCCGCCACCTGCGGTTAAAATTCCTTGGACATTTTCGAAAACAAAAAGTTTTGGCTTATATTTTTCCAAGAACTTCAAATACAAAAGATAAAGTTTATTCCGTGGATCTTTCGCCATGTTCGTTCGGGAACGGCCGACGATTGAATAAGCTTGGCAGGGCGGACCGCCGATGATGATATCAACATGGTCTTCTTTCATCGTTTTTAGGCGACGATCTATTTTTTCAAATATACCGGGCAAACTCTCATCGCTCATTTTTTCGCAAATGACAGAATCAAAAATGTCTTTTGGCATTTTAGAATAAAAATCTTCTTTCGATATTCTCTTTTGCAAATAAGATTGGTAAAAATCTAAGCCTTTTTGATCTTTTTTTAAATCATAATAAAACGAACGTGTTCTAAGCGTGTCACAGGCTTGTGGCATCATTTCCACGTGGCAAACGGCTTCATAACCATTTCGCAGAAAACCCTCAGAGAGCCCTCCGCCTCCTGCAAAAAGATCAATGAAATTCATAGCACGTAAATACTACCAGGGGAAAGCAGACTTTGAAAGTACATCTTTCCGGTCTTTCGGTCAAACTACTTTTTTTAAAAGTTTATAACAGACCCATTTCCAAAAGGTAAAATCCGCAACGAAAATCCTCTCTTGCTCTTGCAAATCGTTTTTTGCCATATATAGAAAATATTTGATTTAATCGTTGCTTGCACTACTTTTGAAATAATTGCTGATGCTTATGCCTCTCTTCCATCCCATTTTCATTCGGCTTGTCGCCGAATGTTGGGAACGGTGAAAAAACCATTGGTGCAAAAGTTACTATTTTTTAAAACAGCTTTGCATCTGTTTTTTCTTTATTTGATCTGTAAAACTAGTGAAAAGAATGCTAAGCTGCTAAGTATGGAAATAAGGGAAGAGCTCATCAAGCATGAGCAGGAAATTCAAAAATATTTTAGTGAATCTCCCCGGGCAAAATCAGCAAACAAGCGGATTAAGTTCTACAAAAATTTAAAACATGATGGCGATTTGCTCAACTATCTCTCCGTCGTCGAAGAAGGAGAAAACGAAAGCATTCCTTCCGACGAAGAAAACAATCTTACTTACGATTCCTTGACCAGTATCATCAAAGCTTATCTGTCAAAACTTCAAGTCGATGATTTTCTTGATGTCAGCAAAATATCTGCGGGGGATAAATTTTCTCATGAAGAAATTTGTGCTTTGACGGGAAAATACAATTTCATGCAAGGAATGTCGATAAAATATGTCGACGATGAACCGGTCTACGCTGTTGTTCATTCAACGCTGAAGCAAGACCCCCACATAAGAAATGAAGACTATAACGATCACTGGATCCAATACCCTGATCGAATGCATTATTGCATGCAAACCGAACCGTTTTATTCTGCCGATCATCCTAGTTTTACGATCAACGCCAACAAAATCATATACGATTCAATTATCGCCCATTCGAATTTCCCTATTTACTTATTTGTTCGTGAAGAAGCCGGCGACCTCTTCGATTTCATGGGTGAATACGTTGCGGTGAAAGTCGATGATGACCAAAAATCATTTGTCTTGGGCAAAAAAGACTACGATTTTGCGGTTGACAACGAAGTGACTGAGCAAGGATTTGTACAGCGCTATTGCCACGAAAACGTCGTCGAAATGGCCAAAGGAAAGCTTCTAAAAAAGGTCGCAATCCCGAAGCCCGATGAACCCGAAAGCCACAATTTGATCAAAAACGCCCGAAAAGTCGATTATCTCCGACAAGCTGCTATTAACCAACGGGTTGGCGATCTGGGCGAACAGGTCGTCTTAAATTATGAAAGGGCTAGGGTCGCCGCTTTTGGCGACATTGCTTCCCCTTTCATATTAAAAATACGAAAAGAGGAAGATGATTCGAAAGGATTTGATATTCATTCCTTTGACCTTGTTGATGGAAAGATGGTCGAAATTAAGATTGAGGTTAAGACAACGACTGGGGAAGCAAAAACGACTTTCTTCATGTCGAATAACGAATATTTAACGATGAAGAAGAAGGAAAACCAAGGACGTTATTGGATTTATCGTGTTTTCAATATTCACGCCGTGAATCCCCAGTTTTACGAAATCAAAAAAGACTTTGAATCCAAAATCCGTATCAGTCCTGACACTTGGCGATGCGATT
>Ga0070399_1004603_pt1 | contig 11255 bp, 14 predicted proteins | sample BioMet4_FD_61217 | JGI IMG/M metagenome (GOLD analysis project Ga0070399, IMG submission 61217) | Microbial communities from bioreactor (seeded with sewage sludge) at LBNL, California, USA - Biofuel metagenome 4 (version 1) | ecosystem: Engineered > Bioreactor > Anaerobic > Unclassified ... | reverse complement strand
AAGAACGCAAAGAGGCCCTAGGTCTTGCTTACGGCTACAGGAACCGCCCCAATGCCTTACGACAAAGGGAGACCTAGGGCCACGGATAAACACCACTATGGTGGTGGCTATTCGCCCAAATGAAAAACCCCAAGTGTTAGGGCTTGGGGCGGCCCTGTAGATGCAAGCACCGAGAGAATAACGCGGTGTTTATAGAACGGTCAAGAATTTTATTGGCAGATTACTTAAAAATTGTCCTTGGTACGTTGAGGCACAGCGTCACAGCACCCTTCAGTGTTCACGGTAATGGGCCAGACACCTTTCCATTCGTTATCCAAGACACCAGGCGAGTGCCGGCGGCATTCACCATGGAGGTCATCAGCATTTTTCGTTTCCCATGCACCGCAACGATCACAGTTCACGAAAATAGCACTCATACCCTCGCTCCTTCCGCAACAGGTTTTTTAGCCGGATCGGCGCTGACCGGGACAGGCGCAGCGGCGGCACCGTGCAGCTCATCGCCCCCAGGGCGCGGTCTCCACCCCTCGATCTCCCGGACTTCGTTGGGGGTGAGGATGCCGCTGGTAACTGCGATCTGGTGGGACTTCCACCTGGTCTCCGGGTCTCCGCGCAGCAGGCCGGACAGGTCGAACTCGACTTGCCGGGGGGATGGGCCAGACAGCAGCTTCCTCTCGATCTCGGCCTCGATCCGGCGCAGCCACGGCCCGAGGGTATGCTGGGCGAACCACCGGCCGGCCGTCTCGCTGTTGGTGAAGCTAGAATTGTCCCAAATGCCCACGAGCGGCGGCGGCACCTGGAACAAGCGGGCGATCTCCTCAGCAGCGAATCGGCGGCTGTCCAACAGCTCGATGTCTTCGGCCGATGGCGAAAGCACTTTCACATCCTTGGACTTGTCGAGGATGAGGATTTTTCCAGCCTTGGACGGGCCGGTGAACTTGCTCTTGAACTGCTCCACCATGGATCTTCGCTGGTCGTCGGAATAGTTCGCTTCGGTGGTGACAACGAGGGACGGCAAAGCCCTGTTCGTCATGTACGCGCTGGAAAATTCCTGGACGGCCAGGGCATTGAAAAGGGCACCATGGGCACGTGCAAGACGGGCACGTCCGAGAAGGCCGTCGTCGGACACGTCCTTGAGGTGAAGCACTTCGGTGTCCAGCAGACGGCGCTGCCTGCCCGTGCCGCCGTAGATGGAAACCACGTCGGTGATGTCGTAGACCAGCCGGCCGCTGGGGAGGATCTGAGGGGAGACCAGCCACCAGGGGACGGGGCGCAGCTCGGCCAGTCGACCGGCACCGTTGGTCACGATCTCGACCAAGCCGTTTCCCCACAAAAGCGCCTGACGCATCCACCATGCCGCAAAATCTACCCAGCTTTGCCGGGCATTCGGCCCATGAGACACCAAACCGGCCAGAGGATGCCGCGTGTCCACGTCCCGGCCGCCGTCCTGCTCCCGATAGACGTAGACCGGGAGTGAAGCCACACCGTCAGCTATGCGGTCCACACAGGCACTGACGATGGACAGAGCTTCGGCCTGGCGTGGATTCATTAATGCCCCGCCCGGAGTTGTGTTCAAGCCAGACAAGCCCCTGACGCCATCCCACGACGGGTCTTCGGCGGCCCGGGTCTCCTGTTTTCGGAAGAGAGAAAAAAAGTTCATAAGTATGTCTCCATAAATTTCTTGGCCAGGGACAGGCGAACAGGGATCACCTGTTGCCGCGCCCTGGCCGTGACCGTGGTGCCCTCGTAGGCGGGCCAAGAGCTGACCACGGAAATTTCCATCAGGTTTACGGCCACCAGTTCCCGGAGGTCATCAATCCACCGCTGGCCGCCGTCCGGGACACTGAATCCAAAGCTCATCCCCCCGAGGTCTCCGCGTTCGGCCAGCTCCAGGATGTCGTGGCCGGCGGTCGTGTCGGGGAGGTCGATGGAGAAGGCCAGCCCCCGGCTGTCCTCTGCCAGACGCAGCGTCCCGGATCTGGTGCGCGCCAGCACCTTGGCCGGGTCATGATCGGCCAGGGCCAGCACGTCGCCGGTCAGGCTAGCCCGGAAGGCACCCGGCCGGATGATTTCACGGAAGTCGTTGATCCTGGCCTCGGTGCCAAACGTGGCCGCGTACCCTTCCAGGCGGCGGGCCTTGGCCCGGATCTCTGCGGAAAAACGCTTTTCAATTTGCATGTGGATCTCGTTTTGGCTGCTCATCAGGCCGCGCCAGCCACGGCGCGACGACGGCCCCGTAGGGCCGTTTCGCATGGTTACGCCGTAGTGATGTCCCGGATGGCGGCGAAGGACTCCGTGTGCCGAACGGCGAGGTCCAGGGTCATCATGGCCCTGACCGACACATTGCCCTTGGCATAGGCCGTGGACTCGTAGGGGTTCACCAGCAAATCCAACTCCGACCAGAAGCCGAGAATCAGGTCGGAGAAATTGCCGAAGATGAGTGCAGACAGCGCGGTGCCGGTGGACTTCGTGAGGTCGGACGGCACCAGATTCGTCACGGCCGCCGGATACCCGGCCAGCGTGGCAGGGTCGGACCACAGGAACCCGCCGGAGGCGTCCCCAGTGACCTTGAGAGCCTTCCTGGCAGCGTTGCGCACCTTCGCATTCGTGAGGAAGGCCAAAGCACCTTCATCGGCGTTGTCGATCTCAAGCTCGGCCATGAGGTCGTTGATTTTGTCCCAGGTCAGAGCGCCACCAGTCGCGCCGATGGCCACGGAACCGATGCCGCTGGTGGCCAAAATGCCGGAAGGCTCGTTGGTGCCACCACCGACGATGGCCACCTTGTCTACGGCCTCGGCCAGGACGGAAGAGAGGTCGGCACGGACCAGGGCTTCCACGTCCGGACTGGACTGCATCAGCATGTTCCGGCTCATTTCGACGATGCCGCCCGCGTGTTTGGGGCTCATGCTGATCTTACCGAACTTCGGATCGCTGGCGGTCAAGGCAGCGTTTTCCGCCACCCAGCCAGAGCTGGCGCTGCCCTTGAGGTTCGGAATCTCCAGATTGCCGACCAGGCCGGAAATCACCCTGGCGCCCAGGCGGCGGATGACCAGGCGGTTGCGCAGGGCATCGATGAACAGGTCTCCCCGGTGGTCCATGCCGATCATGTTGGCGCCAGCACCATCGGCCGGCAGGGCGGTCGTCAGAACGCGTTTTTCAAACACCGCCATCGGCACCATGACGCCCTGAGCCTTGCGGCCGGAACGCCGTTCCAGCTCGGCGGAAACTTCCCGCTCCCGACCGGCATCCACGGACATGCCGCTGGCGGCGGCGATGGCCCGGACCAGGGAGAACTGGCGGACCTCATCATCGAAGTTGTGGTCGTCGGTGCCGGTGATGGGCGTGCCGGTGGCCCGGCGCTCCAGTTCATCCAGGCTAGCCTGACGCTGGATATTGGCCTCGACCTTCGCGGCCTCGGCCTTGAGGGTGTCGAAGCGGGTGGTTTCCTCGGCAGAAAGGTCACGCTTTTCGGTCTCGGCCTGGTTGACGATGGCACGCATGGCCGCGACGGTCATGGAGCGTTGCTCCTGCAATTCACGTAAATTCATTGTTGTATCTCCTGTAACTTTTGAGGTTCATAGTAATGCGGCGGATGACGTCCTTGCCATATGACTGGTATCCAGGAAGGAAACGTTGCGTCTTAAACCGAGGGCGTCTTTTGTACTTTGTGAGGCCGCCGCTCCCCACGCAAGGCGAGGCAACGCTTTTTCCGAGTGCGGGAGCGCCCGAAATTTTAATCGGCTTATTCGCCGCTCATCTTGTCAATTGCTTCGGAAGAAGCGCGACCGGCTGCTTCATATTCCGTCTGGCCTTCTGGAACAATCTCACCAATAGCGTTGGCCTCGTCTTCAATAGCCTTGATCTTGCGCAAGCGATCTAAGGCAAAAGCGTAAAGTCTTTTGTCCTTAGCGTGAACTGATCTGGCAAGTATATCTATATAAACTGCAATACTCTCTTTTTCTCCAGCCCAAATGTAGGCTTTTTCTGCTGTTATGTACTCAGCTAAAACGGCTATTAAGTCTCGGATAGGAAGACCATCCACAATGTCCAGCATTCCACGGACAAGTTTCCCGGATGGCACTCCAAGTTTTCCAGCAAATTCCATAAGGCGAGCATGAGTAGCATCGTCCATCCTGACATTTCTGATTTTATTAACCACTTTCGTCTCCTTCTAATAGACGTTAACTGGGCTTCACGGGCCGACGAAAACTGTAGCATGATAATCTTGCTTTGCAAGGGGTGCCGGGAAAAAACTTTAGGAGCACAGTATAAACGGGCATATTACGATAGTGCCTGGGCATCAGCATCAGGGGGGTTGTGTGTCAGAAAGGCGGGGTCTGAAAAAACGGGCCGGGTGACGCTTTGGGGTTGACTTCAGGTGGCGTCATGGCTATCTCTTCGGATGGCGCTTAGAGCGTCAAAGGGGATGGATCTATGCCGACAGATGATTCAAAAGAAAACAGACTGCGGCGGACGGCGGCCAGGCGTGGCCTACGGCTAGAGAAATGCCGGCGGCGTGACCGGCTAGCCATAGGTTTTGGAACGTATCAGCTCGTCAGGGTGGATAACTCCAGTGGGAACTGGCGAGCCCAGGAGGTTGTGGCCAGCGGGCACCCGGACGGCTATGGTCTCACCCTGGACCAGGTGGAGAAGGCGTTGAACGAGTAGGCCATGGGGGAAAACACAAGGCATGGAAAAAGTGATCTGCTCAGGTGATCTGCTCAGGTGATCTGCTCAGGCGCATCACCACCCTTGGGATTCTATTTTGGTGCATGTAGATGGGTGGCTACGGTACATAAAGACAAGGCTCATCTGATTTTATGGCGCTGCCATAAACTTATGACTAATCATCACTAAGTCGGTCGAGAAAATGCCTCAATTTTGGCACGACTAAAGTTTATGGGCGCACACGGTCTTGCGGCGTCAGCTCTCAGAGATTTTATACCCCACCGTCACGATTGAATTTATTTTTATGGCGACGACATAAAAAAGCCCGGCATGATCATAAAATCGTGCCGGGTTTGATGTGTTGGTGTCTAGGCCAATGACGCATGACGGACCGTGACGCTGTTTTTGCTAAGTCGCCTATAGAATTTAATTCATGCTTTCCGAAGCCGAATCCAGACGATAACCGATCATATTAAATTCTATAGGCAGGGAATACTTTTTCGCGTCATCCACCGTCATGCGTCATCGCTTCTAAAATGCTTCTTCTATAAGTCTTAAACCTCTAAAAAAACGTCCCTTCGCCGTCCTATGTCTTAAAAAACCGTGTCTGACGAGGTTGTCTCCAAACGTCCTTTTCGTGTTTTCCTTCTCCCCGCAATCCTCAAGAAACTGTGTCCAAGATTGGTACAAAACCGAAACAGTCTCCTCGAAACTAGACCCTATCTCGCACTTTTCTGCGATCCATTGTGCCATCAAATCCTGGTCTGAGAAGTATTCTTTCGTGGCGTCGTCCACGACGTCTGGACGCAGAAGTCCGTTTGCCTGCCAATCTAGGCACCCATCGATCATCCACCGCAGGATGCCCGGATACTCGGCCCTAAGTTTATGCTCTAATTCTTTGTCCACCTTCTCAGGCCGATGGACGAAGGGGATTATATGAAATCGTCGTTTAGCCGCATCATCAACGCAGTTTAAAACGGGTTGGTGGTTGCCCACGATGAGCAGTTTGAACTGGGGCGAGAACTCAAAAAAGTTCTGTCTCATAAACCGGGCCGAAACCTTATCGCCACCCGTAAGTGACTTGATCTTTGACTCGGCCCATGCCTTCCCCTCCTCTGTCTCGGAAGCGGTGACAAGGCGTGCCCCCCGCAACATAGCTACATCGTTTGGATGCCTTTCCCCGAAGGACTTTGTGAACGTCTCCATCGGGGCCGTCTTGGCGTACTCACCCATGATGTTGCTGATCGTATTCAGGAAGACCGATTTCCCATTTCCACCAGGCCCATAGACGAAGAACAGCGCATGCTCGCAGATGTCGCCGGTCAGGCTGTAGCCGGCGATTTGCTGCATAAACCGTTGCAAGGTCACGTCGCCTTGGGTGGCCTCGTCCAGGAACTTTCGCCAGAGGGGACAGTCGGCCTTGTCCGCAGGCGCGACGGTGGCCTGCTTGGTCATGAAGTCCGCAGGATCGGCATCTCGGGCTTCCCCTGTCCGCAGGTCCACCACGCCCGTGGCCGTCCCGAGAAGGAACTTGTCCAAGTCCCATCTATCGGAGGTGATGGCCATCCGCCGGTCCGACCGTGCAAACTGTTCGACGGCCGATGCGGTCTTGGCCGTAAGGAGCCCCTTGTTCTTACCGCCGCGTGGCCCATAGGCACTTTCCCGGCAAATGGTCCTGGCCCACTCAAATGCCAGCTTCGTCTCTTCCCGGCACCACCTCGTTCCGTCCCATTTGTACCATATCCCTTCGTTGTGATCGAAACGAAGCACGTTTTCATGCCTCTCTGCAAAAACCAAAGCTAGTTCGTCCTGACTGGCATCATTTACATATCCAGCTTTTTTTCTTTCACCAGTCATCCACTTTGTAAGCCGCTTTTTGCCAGATATTTCTGCTCTAGCATCTTTCCATTGTTTCCCCTTACAGGAGTTATGGTAGCAGAAATAAGACAGTTCACCGTTTTGCTTTTGGGTGATAGCGGCCTGACCATTGTTATGGCTTGAATCAAAAACGCAATGTTCGAGACAGAACATAGTTGCCCCGTCTGGCAGCGCCTTCGTCTCTTTCAGCTCATAGCCGTGGTCGGCCAAGTACTCGGGCACCTTGAGCTTCCGGGTTCCGTCGTCGGTGGCGACGGAACAAGCGCCCTCCTGAGTGTCATGGGCCTGCTCTATCTTTTCGTCCACCACCTCGGCCGCAAGCTGCTTGAGCAGGTCATCGGAGACCGTCTCCGACACCTGGGGAATCAGCGAGACGGCCGCCAGTCTATGCGGACGGTCCTTCGTGTCGTCTCCCTTGCGGCACGTCGTATAGTAGAGTTTGATGAGACGAGGAGCGTCGTGGACGCCCGTGTCCACGTCGGCCTGGTTGGTCCCGAACTTCTGGTTAAGGGCTTTCAGGGCCAACTCGACGAGCTTCTGCGACTCGGGGCTGTTGGGTAAGTCCACCTTGTAGATGAGGTGATATCCATTCCCAGAATCAGCCGTCATCGGTTCGGGCCAGCCCCTTCCCCGGAGGAAGTTGCGCACGGCCACGACCACCCCAAAGGCCGCCCTTTTTTCTGATTCGCTTGAGCTGACCCCTTCTGGCCGTTTGGGGTCAACATCCACGAGCATGTTCGTCCGGCGCGTGATCTCCTTCCCGGAGGTTCGGTTCACACCCGCCTGAAGACGGTGGTTTCCTCGGGACAGCAATGCCTCGGTTACGGGATTCAACGTCACGTAGACCGCAACGGGCTTGGCGTCGGAGGTATCCAACGCTATGGCCTGCTCGATGAGTTTGTGCCTGTCTTGGAACCATCCTGAGACGATGGCTTTTTTTCCTCCCCCGGCAAACCCCTCCCAGAGTGACGACTGGCGCAGGCGCATCCCGATGGCCGAAAGCTCGATGGCGGCGGCAGGATCTGGATGGAGGAAGGACAGGGCGGCGGCCATCTGCCCCCGGAACCCTTTCACGGGATCAGGGGTTCTGCTCATCCGCACGGATGGGGCAGGCTTGACAAGGATGAGTTTTTCGGTTATAGGTTGAAACAGTTCAGAATACATTTTCGCCTTTTCGACGCCGTTCCCGTTCGCACCGGGCGCGGCGTCTTCCGTTTCAAGCACCTTTTTTTCAACAGACTGCATTCAAATATCCTTCCTCTACAGTACAGCCATTTCTCTCAAGGTATTCCTTGATCTGATAGGATGGCCATACTGCAAGTCTAGGGCCTAGTTTCCTTGGCACTGGAAACTCGCCATTCTTTACCATTTGCGCCAGCTTGAACCGACTAACAGGAATGTACTTTAAAACTCCTTTCTCTCGCACAAAATGCGGTTGTGTTAATGGAAGCGGACCATTGACCTTTGAAACTAGTACCTTTGCCATGGTTGTCCTCCTTTCGGCATTCAGTGTATGGCATTATTAGATTTAAATGTCAATAATCACGTTTTGCACAGGCGATTAGTACAGTATAAAGTCTCTTTTTAATGATTTCAGGCATGGTTTCCCACAGGTAAAGCTCGGCCCGCAAAAAACAAGGATAATTTTAGTTCGCCTCATTTTCCTGCTATTCTGGAAAACACCTGTGGAAAACTCAACCAAATAGAGAATGTCAAGGTCGTGCATTTCCCTTCAATGGCAGGGGTCCGGGGGCTTGCCCCCGGCTACGGACAGGCGGATATGGTCATCGAGCTGATCAGGGAGGGGGATGGCCGGGAACGGCCTCTTCGGCTGTTCGCCAGCACCGGCCGGCCCGGTAGGGTCAGGCCAGGGGGCGGTGCTGGCGGTCTTTTTATTTTCTTCTATTACTTAGGGTCTCACCCAGACACCCTAAGTAGGGCATGTCTCACCCAGACACCCTAAGTAGTCAGGTCTCGGGATGAGACGTGTCAACGAACCGACAGTAGGACAGGTCTCACCCTGAGACCTGTTCGCTACCTCCCTTCGATGCCATGAACGCCCGTTTCACAGGGTCGTCGTCAGGCACTTTTGACCAGTCAACAGCACCAGCAAGAGAGGCGTTGTAATTTGATTGACTACCTGTTGCGTTGTCAAAGTTTTGCTGTAAATTAAGGGTCAAGTGCTCAATATTAATGACTGTTAGGCCATCCTGTTTCCCTGTAACAATAAAATTTTGAAGCTCTGCAACAGCAGCTTTAACTGTACTTGGCAGATAATCCCAAGTAGCCTCAGCAATTGGACGCTTATCATCCTCTTTAGAATCATATACAGGAACTTTTTCTCTAAGAGTATATTTATTATGCCTTCCAGATTTTTCCTTTATGATATACCCAAACTCTTCAAGAGTTTTTAGACTGCGCATAACTTGAGCGCGTGAAATTCCGGTTTTTTCAACGATAAGTTCTATTCCTGGCCAGCTTTTTCCTGTCTTCCAATTGGTATAGGCTTTTATGGCGATATATACAGTCGTTGCATATGGACCCATTTTAGCAACGTCACCACCGTCTAACATGCTCTTGAATACGTGAAACCATGAAGCTTGAGCCTCAAATAGTGGGATCTGTTTTTCGTTTGGCATCCTAGATCCTAACCTTTTGTTATAAGAATAGGTCGGCTATACATCCATTAAACAATGTAGTTCCATTCCTATACGTATAGTGAAATGTGTCTATAGATTTTGTAAAGCAAAACATATCTTTATTCATCCAGTATAAAATTTCTAATATTGAGTTGTGTTTGTCCTGAAGTTTATTGTCATTCCAAATTGGTTCATGATGAAATACTCTATTTCTGAGTTTCCTTATGTCATTAAGGGTCTTGCACAGTATTGATCTTTTCCTTACAAATCTTGGAGCATTTGTGAAAACATTAATAAGAGCAGTTCTAAACAGTGTTTGCTCGTATGTGGCATTAAACAAGCTTGTCCAATAGCCAAAGCTTAATTCAGACACGATTCTTGATGGTTCAATGTTTTTCCCGTGATCATAAAGTGAATTCATTGCATTGTTTATTTCATCAACCTGTGTGTCTTCAAAAAAGCTCTGTGAATACCAGTTGCTTATATTGAAAAATGCACTACAAGCGTTATGTATAGAGTTTCTTAGAACTATTTCTAAATTTTGCAATGGGGCATAAAGACTTTCACACAATTTTATATTCCAACAATATCGAGTAAGCATATCTTCAATAGAATCATCCCATTTTTTATAGGCACTTAGGCGTTCAACGGCCAAAAATTTCAAAAGCGATGTTTCGAACTCCGCTTGCTTTTTGGGAGAACTGTGCATATATTTAGCTTGCAGTCCTTGGGTTAATCCTCTCCCGGCTACGGGCCGGTGAATGATCCCAGGGTTAGTATTTATTTAGAATTTAAGTTTTTTTTCCTGAGAAAGCCCAGGGGCATCCTGGGCTTTCTCTTTTTGTGCTTCGTTTAGAATTCGGCGCACAGCTCCTTTGCCCCAATTTCCCCGGCCACTCAAGGTTGGCCATCCGGACCGACGCAGGGCCGATGCCGTAGCAGCAGCTCCGAGGCCGGTCTTATGCAGCCGTATCACTTCCTGGGCAATCTCCGTCCGCGTCTTCGGTAAAACGGGCGCTCCAGAAGGCCCCAGAATTGACTTTCCACCCTCACCATGAACTTTGCTCCGTCCGCCGTCCTTCGACGTCCCAAGCGGCCTCTTTTCGGCCACCGACTCTAGGGCGGCGGCGATGCGTTCCAAGGCAGAAACGAAACGGTCACCTAGGGCCAGCAGCGCCGGCAGCTCGGCACCAGCTACTGCTGGCGGTGCGCCTGGTTCGTCCACGGCCACCTCGTAGGTCGAATGCACCGATGCGGCCAACGCCTCTCGGACCTCGCTGGTGGTCTTGCCGGCCTCGAACAACGCCCGGATCTGGGAAAAGGTGTCCAACGTGGCCACAGGGAAGCGTGTGGCCCGACCGACCGTCTTCCCTGGCAGCCATCGCTTGAAGGTCATGGCATATCGCCTGGCCGTAACCGCCGGCACCCCGGTGGCCTCCTCGATCTCGGCATATCCGACCGTCTTATTGCTCATGCTCGTCACGCTGTTCTTCGTGCTCGTCATGAATCCAACTCCCTGCCGATCCCACGATTACTGTGACGATCATGAGCATGTCGTCGTGAACTGCTCATGGCTTGTCGGGTAGCACGGGCATGGATGAAGCGTCCATGAAAAAAAGGGGTGCGCCTCGGTGACACACCCCCTCTCCGGCACTAGGCGGCCTTCGTCCTGCCTCTTTGGTCCAGCACCAAATCCACACTCTTTTGAAACCCCTCCAGCAGGTACCCAAATCCGTACATTTCATCAGGCCCCAGAGAAAAGCTGTCGTCCGTCCTCATAGACCGCCCGATCTCTTGTGCAGCAGTGCCGAGAAAAGCAAAAACGGCGCTACATTTTGCAAGTTCGTACTCGATATTTTCAAAGGACTGGCAATGGAAGCGGCAATTCTTTTCAGACAGTTCCCGAAGCTGTTGTAAGGTAGGCATGTGAAATCTCCCTGTAGTTTAAGCTGTTAAAGAACGCAAAGAGGCCCTAGGTCTTGCTTACGGCTACAGGAACCGCCCCAATGCCTTACGACAAAGGGAGACCTAGGGCCACGGATAAACACCACTATGGTGGTGGCTATTCGCCCA
>Ga0070399_1004595_pt1 | contig 11272 bp, 8 predicted proteins | sample BioMet4_FD_61217 | JGI IMG/M metagenome (GOLD analysis project Ga0070399, IMG submission 61217) | Microbial communities from bioreactor (seeded with sewage sludge) at LBNL, California, USA - Biofuel metagenome 4 (version 1) | ecosystem: Engineered > Bioreactor > Anaerobic > Unclassified ... | reverse complement strand
CATCAGATGAAATAGCGCCGGTAAGAACTTCCTGAGTAACATCGCGGAATATCTTGAGAACTTCGCCTGATGCTGCAGGATCCGGAGGATCGATTGGGCTGGAATTTTTTGCTACTACAGAAACAAAGTCATATGACTGCTTCATAACAGGATCGACTTTGCCGGAGATGCTTGCAAGAACATCTGACGGGCACGGCATTCCGCGATCTCCGAGCAGAACATCATTTGCTTTGATGTCGTTCAGATAGTAGTTGAGTACTTTTGCAGCCATGTCAGGATTTTCTGCTGATGCAGGAATAGAGAAAAACATAGATGCTTTGAGATATGTGCCTGGGCGTTTCGGATTGGCGATACGGGGCATAAGGATCAGTTCAACATTTTTCTTCAGGGCTTTCTGGTAAGAGATCAGCTGGTTGCTCCAAACAAATTCACACCAGCTTTTCTGTTTTGCAAACAGGCTTTCATCTACGGTTACGGTGACAAATGCAATATCTGCCGGAATCATGACACCTGCTTTAATCATACGGATCTGTCTGTCATAAAAATCTTTAAGGAATGCTGTATCGGTAAATCCAAGTTTTTTGCCGTCTGCAGCATAGAAGGAAACTCCGGTCTGACGGAGTGCATTTTCAAAAATCGGGCGGATATCAGTTGTTCCAAGAGGAATAGTCTGAACACCGGTCTTTTCATAGATGGTTGTAGCAATCTGTTCAAAATCGTCCCATGTCCATTTCAGCTGGTCTATTTTTACACCGGCTTTATCCAGCACTTCTTTGTTGTAACAGATACCCATTGCGTTGGTACCCATGCTTATACCATATATTTTGCCGCCGATTGTACCGGCTACAAGGTATGAAGGATCAATTTTTGACGTATTGATAGTGCCATTTTTTATGTATTTTGTAAGGTCGAGCAGCTGATTGCGGCTTGCCCACTGGAGCAGATATGCATAGTCATGCTGCATCAGATCCGGCAGTGTGTTTGTTCCTGCCTGTGTGTTCAGTTTATCCCAGTATCCGCCCCATCCTGTTGTTTCTGTTTCGATAGTTGTGCCGGGATTGGCTGCCATATACATCTGTGCTACTTTGATTGTCCGTTCATCACGTGTCGGATTGCCCCACCATGCAAGACGCATGTACTTGTTGTTCTTTCCTGAATCTTTGCCACCGTTTGCAAAAGACGCTACTGGTGAAAGAAGCAGTGCACCGAGAGCAGCAGCTGTGACTTTTCTAATATTCATATATCCTCCTATTTATAATACAGCAATGGAATTCCTTTGTTGCTTATATATTCTTGCACGGTTTCTGCTATGCTACATTCACAAAAACTGCAACCTATAGCACAAAAACGTCAGCATAAAAAAGAGAAATGTTTCATATTACGGGTAACGTATAATTGCCGACTGACAGTTTTTTTATTACAATATAATCCAAGTATTCCGGTGGAAGGAGAGTATATGCTGTCTGATATTGAGATTTCACAAAAAAATAAAATGGATGCTATTACTGCAGTTGCGGCAAAGATTGGTATTACGGAAAATCAGCTTGAACAATATGGGCCGTATAAAGCAAAACTGACTATGGATGAACTGCATATGCTGCAGACAAAAGCTGCAGATCCCACAAAGCGTGGCAGGCTGATACTTGTTACTGCTGTTACTCCTACTCCTGCCGGTGAAGGCAAATCGACAGTGTCTATCGGTCTGGGAGACGGACTGCGTAAGATTGGAAAAAAATCTGTAATAGCGCTCCGGGAACCTTCGCTTGGTCCCTGCTTTGGTGTAAAAGGTGGTGCATGTGGCGGCGGGTATGCTCAGATAGTTCCGATGGAAGATATAAATCTTCATTTTACCGGTGATATTCATGCAATTACTGCAGCAAACAATCTTATAGCAGCTCTAATCGATAATTATATTCAGCAGGGTAATGAGATAGGAATAGATCCCCGTACCATAACATGGAAGCGCTGTCTCGACCTGAATAACCGCGAACTGCGCAACATTATTGTGGGACTTGGCGGACGGACGGATGGCGTGCCAAGAGAAGACCACTTCTGTATTTCAGTTGCAAGCGAAATTATGGCTGTTATCTGTCTTTCCCGTACGATAAGTGAACTGAAGCAGCGGATAGACAGCATTGTTATTGGCCAGACATATGACAAACGGCCTGTACGGTTTGCAGAGCTCAAATGTACCGGTGCCATTGCAGCGCTGCTCAAGGATGCAATCCGGCCGAATCTGGTGCAGACGCTTGAAAAAACACCGGCGTTTGTGCACGGCGGGCCTTTTGCAAATATTGCCCACGGGTGCAACAGCATCAATGCGACTCTGTGTGCTCTTGCAACAGGAGACTACGTAGTGACTGAAGCTGGTTTTGCTGCAGATCTTGGTGCGGAAAAATTCTGTGACATCAAATGCCGCATTGCAGGTATTGCGCCATCTGCAGTAGTCATTGTGGCAACAATTCGTGCACTCAAAATGCACGGCGGTGTTTCCAAAAAGGAACTTTCAAAACCTGATACTGCAGCCCTTAAGAAGGGATTTGAAAATCTGGCTGTGCACATTGAGAATATGAAAAAATATGGTGTACCGGCGGTCGTTGCTGTTAACCGTTTTACATCTGATACTATAGAAGAGATTGAACTGCTTGAGAAGCTGTGCTCTGATTATGGTGCAAAAGCTGTGTTGTGTGAAGGCTGGGAAAAAGGTGGAGAAGGGGCAAAGGGTCTCGCACAGGCTGTAGTGCAAATCTGCGAAGAAAATAAATCGGATTTCCATTACCTGTACCCGTCAGAGATGCCGCTTAAAGAAAAGATAGAAACTATTGCAACCCAGATTTACCGGGCTGCAAAGGTGGATTTTGACAGCGCTGCATTGAAAAAGCTTGAGCAGTTTACGGCGCAGGGATATGGAAAACTTCCTGTCTGCATAGCGAAAACACAAAATTCGATAAGCCATGACAAGAACCTGCTCGGTGCACCCAAGGGATATGTATTCCCTGTGCGTGATGTTCAGCTGTATGCCGGTGCCGGATTTATAGTTGCTCTGGCGGGAGACATCATGACCATGCCAGGTCTGCCAAAGCTGCCTGCAGCCCTGAATATCGACGTTGATGACAACGGGGTTATTTCAGGACTGTTCTGATTTATGAGTGCAGATGGCAGGCACACCAGTGACCGCCGTCTATTTCTTTAAGTTCAGGCACTGCCTGTGAGCAGATATCCTTTGCATACGGGCAGCGTGTATGAAAACAGCAGCCTTTTGGCGGATCAGCAGGATTGGGAACATCACCCGTTAGTACCTGTTTATGAGCACTGGCGCCAAGTTCTATCTTGGGAATAGCAGAAAACAGTGCCTGAGTATATGGATGCAGCGGATTGCTGTACAGCTTTGTACGGTCAGAGAATTCAACCATATGTCCCAGATACATGACACCGACTTTATTTGATATATGTTTTACAACACCCAGGTCGTGGGAAATGAAGATGTAACTCATATTCATTTTTTTCTGCAGTGACCTGAGCAGGTTGATTATTTTTGCCTGTATTGAAACATCAAGGGCAGAAACCGGTTCGTCACAGATGACAATTTTTGGCTGCAGGACTATTGCGCGTGCAATGCCGATACGCTGCCGCTGTCCGCCAGAAAATTCATGCGGATACCGTTCCATAAAATCAAGATCGAGTCCGACTTCTTCCATGACTTCCGCTATGCGTTCGTCACGGAGTTTACGGTTCGGGTATTCATGTGCTATATCGAGGTATTCACCTATAATATCTTTTACTGTCATGCGCGAGTCGAGTGAACCGTATGGATCCTGAAAGATCAGTTTTATTTTACGGCGTGCCTGTTTTAGGGCATCGTCTTCGAGGGCTGTAAAATCCTGTCCGTCAAGGATGATTTTGCCGGCAGTCGGTTTAACCAGGCGGATAACAGTTCTGGCCATAGTCGATTTACCGCAGCCTGATTCACCAACGATACCGACAGTTTCTCCAGTGTTTACATCGAAGCTGATATCATCTACAGCTTTAAGGAATCCTTTGCCGGAAGAGAAACTGTCGGTCTTTACCGAAAAGTATTTTTTCAGATGCTGTACACTCAGCAGCGGCTGTACCGTCTGCATTTTCTGTTCTGTCTGTTCTGCCATCAGTTTTTCTCCCATTCAGGTGAATATTTAAAACACCGTACCTGATGATTTTCTGTTCCATACATGTCCGGACGGTGTGCTCTGCAGATGTCTTTCGCAAATGGACACCGGGGTGCAAAGAGACAGCCCTGTGGCAGTGCATTCAGCATCGGTACGGAACCGGGAATGACATGCAGTTCTTCTACATCTTCATTCAGTTTAGGTATGGATTCCATCAGCCCTGTAGTATACGGATGGAGTGGATGTGTAAAAAGTTCACGTGCAGAAGTATATTCAACGACCTGTCCTGTATACATGACTACAACCATTTCTGCGGCTTCGGATATAACACCCATATCGTGGGTTATAAGAAGAACGGATGTACCCGTTTCATCGCGGAGATCGAGGATCAGTTTGAGAATCTGTGCCTGTATCGTAACATCAAGTGCTGTGGTAGGTTCATCACAGATAAGCAGCGCCGGTCTGCAGGCAAGTGCCATAGCAATCATGATGCGCTGCCTCATACCGCCGGAAAGCTGATGCGGGCAGGAATGAAATACTTTTTCAGGTGCCGGAATGCCGACTTTCTTTATCATTTCAAGTGCACGGTCTGCGGCTTCTTTTTTGCTGATGTGTTCATGGACCGTAATGGATTCCATGATCTGCTTACCGGCAGGAATGACAGGATTGAGTGAAGACATCGGTTCCTGGAATATCATTGCTATGTCTTTTCCGCGTACCTGTTCCATCTCATGCTCTGAAAGTCTTGTCAGGTCTTTTCCGTTTAAGAGGATCTCTCCGCTGTCTATCTTTCCGGGCGGGCAGGGGATAAGGCGCATAATGGAAAGGGCTGTCATACTTTTTCCGCAGCCGGATTCACCTACAACACCAAGCACCTGTCCGTGTTTGATTTTGAGACTTACTTTGGACAATGCCGGTTCCACACCGGTATCGGTGTAGAAGTTCATGCACAAGTCTTTTATTTCAAGAATCGTATCGTTTGAAGTGTCTGTCATTTTTATTCCTATGAGCGCATTTTCGGATCAAGTGCATCCCGGAGTCCGTCTCCAAGAAGGTTGAATGCCATAACCGTAATGATGATGGCAATTCCCGGCGCTATACTGTAATACGTTGATGTGCGGATGTATGCCTGCGCGTTGCTTATCATTGATCCCCAGCTGGACATCGGCGGCTGAACGCCAAGCCCCAGATAGCTCATGGATGCTTCACTGAGTATCGCTCCGGGAATACCGAGCGTTGATGTTACAATCAGTGTATAGAAACAATTCGGGAGCAGATGAGTGAGTATGATACGCAGATTGCTGCCGCCTCCAACAATACATGCCTGGATGTATTCACTGTTTTTCATCTTGAGAACATCACCGCGGATAAGTCGTGCAGTAGAAGTCCAGGAAAGAAGTCCAAGCGTAATGTACAGATTGTTCAGTCCCGGACCAAGTACAAACATGATTGCAATGGCAAACAGCAGGAACGGGAAGGATGAGAATACCTGGATGATGAACGAAATCACTGCATCGGTTTTTTTGCCAAAATAACCGGCGCAGACGCCCATATTAAAACCGATTATCGTTCCGATGAGCTGGGAGATAACGCCAACGCTCAGAGATATCCTGCAGCCATAGATGATGCGCGAAAATATATCACGGCCAAATTCATCGGTGCCGAGCAGATGTCTGAAGCTTGGTTTTTGCAGCATTTCCTGAATTACCTGTTTGTCGGGATCATATGGGGCAAGCAGCGGCGCAAACAGAGCGACGAATATCAGCGTAATAACGACAAAAAGGCATGTCATTGCCAGTTTATTCTTCTTAAGGATTTCCCAGCTGATTCTGTAGAAACCTTTTGTGTTTTCAGGAACCTGATGTTTTTTACTCATTTTCCCCTCCCAGACGGATTCTCGGGTCTATTACGGCATACAGCAGATCAACCAGAAGATAGACAAGTACACAGATTACAGCGATATACATAACTCCGCCTTCGATAACAGGGAGATCGCGGTTTCCGATACAGTCAATGAGAAGCTTGCCGATGCCGGGAATGGAAAATACTGATTCAATAAGCATGGATCCGGTGAATATTGTTGAAAGGTCGGAGCCTGCTATGGTTACTATTGGAATAAGTGCATTGCGGAATGTGTGGCGCATCGTTACCTTCCATGCAGGAAGGCCTTTTGCCCGCGCTGTACGTATATAGTCCTGTTTTACAATTTCAAGCATACTCGTGCGGGTAATACGCGAGATGCTTGCTGCATATCGTGTACTCAACGCGATAGTTGGCAGAATGTATGCTGCAAATGAGCCGACTCCGGAAATAGGGAACCAGCGGAGCCTGAGGCCGAATATGATCTGGAGCAGGATACCAATCCAGAAGTTTGGTGCTGAAATACCGGCAATGGAAAGGACCATGAGCAGTTTATCAAGGAATTTGTTATGCCAGACAGCTGCAATGATACCGAACAGTATGCCAAAGAACATTGCCAGCACATACGACATCAGCGCAAGGCGTGCGGTAACGGCGAATGCCTGCCCGAGCAGTTCAATAACCGGTCTGTTCTGGAAATAGGAGACACCAAAATTTCCACGCAGCATGTTTCCCAGCCAGCTGAAATACCGGAAAACTACAGGTTTATCCAGTCCCATTTCATGGGTAACCCGGTCTATTACTTCCGGGGTTGCAAAATCCCCAAGCATCAGCTGTACCGGATTTCCCGGTATGATGTTTAGAATAAAAAATGTTATCAAAGATACCGCAAAAACAACACCGATTGCCTGTGCGATACGTGTCAGCAGATATTTTTTCATGACCCAAACCTTTACAATCAGAATAAGGGGAGGCGAAAACCTCCCCTTTTATGCATTGGATTCTTATTACATGCGTTTTATTTTGTTATTACTGCAGAAATGGCTTATTTCTTTGCCTGCTTAACAAGATCAGTATCGATGTCTACATCGTTCATGTGATAGATAAGGTTACCGACTTTCATGTTCTTTACATACGGTTTTGCCACAAATGTATAGACCGGATAGTACAGAGGAATACATGCATAATCTTCGTGAGAAAGGATTGTATCAGCTTCCTGGTACAGTTTTGCACGTTCTGCATCATCAGTAATCTGACGTGCTTTTGTCACAAGGTCATCAAATTTCTGATTCTTGTAAAATACAGATTTGCTTGCTGCGTTTTCTGAGAAGAAGTATGTGTACATGTGGTTATCAGCATCGGCATACAGCGGGAACCAGCCCATCCACATGATCTGGATGCTGCCTGCTTTCCATTCTGAATTCCAGACGCCGTTATCTACTACCTGTACATCCATCTTTACACCAATCTGGTCAAAGCAGTTCTGGATGTAGACAAACTCTTTCTGGTCTTTTGCGCGGACATGTGCGGTAAGGTGAAGATTGGAGGCACCTGCTTCTTTAAGCAGCTGTTTTGCTTTGTCAACGTTGAATTCGTATGGGTCACGTTTCATATATCCAAGGTCGCCAGGATTCAGGAATCCTGTAGCTGGAATACCTGTACCATCAAGGAATGTATTGCAGTAGACATTGCGGTCGATTGAAAGGGACAGTGCCTGGCGTACACGGACATCTTTGAGAGCAGGATCCTTGAGATTGAGGTTGATGAATACTGTACCGAGCGGATAATATTTAACGATATCATCTTTGATTGCAGAATCTTTGTACTGCTGATACAAAACACTGTCGAGCTGGCAGACGTCTACGTTGCCGGCTTCATATTCCATCATCTTTGTATTCAGATCTTCGATAAAGAGGATATCGATTTCATCGACAGGTGCAGTTGCGCGGTATTTTGGGTTCTTTACGAATACAGCTTTTGTAACACCATCGTTTTCCTGCAGCATATACGGACCTGTACCGATAAGATTTGTTCCATGGCCCCAGTTTGCACCTGCATCTGTGCATGCTTTTTTCGGGAATATGCATGCATAGCTGATTCCGAGGTTCTTTACAAATCCGGAGAACGGATAAGCCAGGGTAAATGTAAAGGTAAGATCATCGATCTTCTTAAAGCCTGAAAGTGTTGTAGCTTTACCGGCAAGCATGTCTTTTGCACCGGCAATCATGTCGTACATGTATGTATTGACTGCTTTTGTAGCAGGTGTAAACATTCGTTCAAATGTAAACTGGATATCGTCGCTGGTAAGCGGGTCACCGTTTGAAAATACGACATTCGGCTGCAGTTTGAATGTATAAGTAAGACCGTCTGCAGAAATCTGCGGCCAGTCAGCTGCGAGTACGAGAACTTCTTTATTGTCTTCATTCCATTTGAAAAGTCCTTCTGCAACCAGGTCTACCTGTGCAGCGACCTGTGAACTTGAGTTTGTGTGTTCATCAAGCGGCAGTTTCGGATTTGATTCTGCAAATCTGAGAACTTTTTTTTCTGATGCGGCTGACTTTGCTCCACCTTTGCAGGATGTGAACAATGAAAGTCCCGCAGCTGCAAGCAGCAGTGCTGCTGTTACTGTTTTTTTCATAGATACCTTCCTCTTTCCTTTATTTGAGCATATATGCCATCATAAGGGCATATGTATTTGCAAGACCATCCATGTTGGTCCGTTCAAATCCGTGGCTTCCTGTTGTTCCCGGTCCGATTGCCGCATGGCGGATATCATAGCCTGCAAGAATGCTTGCATCTCCGTCTGTTCCGTAATGCGGGGTGAGCACATCCATGGCATAGTCAAGTTTTTCGGCTTTTGCTGTTGCAAGGAGTTCGTTCGTCATTTCATAGTGATACGGGAACCGTGAATCCTTTGCAAAGATAGATACTTTGTGTTCATCACTGGCCTGTTCAGGCCCGCAGCATGAAATATCGACTGCAAGAATATCCTGTGTCCCTTCCGGCAGCCATGTGGTACCGTGCCCTATTTCCTCATAGACAGCAAAATATGCTTTTACATTGCGTTTAGGCTGTATCTTGTGTTCTTTCATGTACTTCATGCCGGCAAGCAGGATTGCAGCATTCGCTTTGTCATCAATAAAGCGTGATTTGATATACCGGTTGGAATATTCAAAATGCGGAACAAGGGCAATGATGTCACCTGCTTCGATACCAAGTTTGTGCACATCATCCGCATTCTTTACATCAGCATCAATAACTACTTCGATGTTTTTTCTATAATCTGATTTTTCTTCCCACACTTCGTCTGTGTTGACGTGGATGCTTGAACGTTCACGCTGAACTTCACCGGTAAAGACTCTTCCTTCACGGGTATAGATGCGTACGCTTTCGCGTTCTGAGATGTACGGGCGGAGTCCGCCTACTTCGCATACCATCAGTGCTCCATTTGCTTTTACATAGCGGACCATAAGTCCGATATCATCAAGGTGTGCAGATACAATAAGGGTATTGCCTTTACCGCCGAGGTCGGCGATGATGCCTCCTTTGTGTGTCTCATAAACGGGATATCCCATTGCGGTGATTTCTTTCTTTACAAATTCCTGTATGTTGCTGCAGCAGGAAGTAGTGCTGTCAATTGCCAGAAGTTTCTGAAATTCTTCAAGGCAGTATTCCTCATCAAGTTTAAACTGCATGATTTCCTCTTTTTTACGTATGTGCCCAGTGGGACTGTAATTATTGCGCTTATTTTATACATAATATGTATAATTATGCAATAACTTTTGCATAAAAAAGAGTAATAAACCTACCGAAATAATAGATTATATATGTTTTACAATGATGTTTGACAGAGTTCTTTAAGTGTATCAAGCTGTTCTGGTGTATCAATATCAATCAGCTGCAGACTGTCTTGTATCTGCACAGTGACAGCTGATTCCTGATGAGCCTGTATGACATACCGTCCTGTTTCATCGGGTGGCAAAGATTCCAGCTCTTTATACAAGGAAGAAGGAAATATGACCGGATTTGCAAAACGTTCTTTTCCGGTGTTCAGATCAATACCTTTGAGACGGATAATAGATCCGGTATGTTCAACGAATGCCTGAATCATATAATTGATGGTAGTCCGTGTTAACAGCGGCTGGTCAGCTACGCAGAACATAATACCGTCCGGTTTTTTTCTGCCGGCTATATGTCTTATAAGGTACTGTACACCAAGTCTGATTGTATCGCTGACCAGGGGATGAGCATGCAGCAGTACAGGCAGTCCGGCTGTATTTGCCATTTGTACGATTTCCATTTGCCGGGTGACAACGACGGAGGATGATAATTCTGAATGAGAAGTTTCTTCTATTATATATGATGCAAGCGGTTTGCCAAGAAATGGGATGACAAGTTTCTGTGTTCCAAACCGTATGGAATCACCGGAAGCCATGATAACACAGCCGACAGAAATACCTGACAGATTCTGTGTCATTTGTTCAGTTCCTCCATTTCCCGCTGTACTGATTTGAGATCGTTCCGAATATTCAGTTTCTGGGGACACTTTTTTTCACAGGCGCCGCAGTTATGGCAATTGGCGGCTTTTCTTGTGTCTGGTGTAAATTTACGCCATGCTTTTCTGGTTTCTGTTATGTTTTTGTACATACCCCAGTCATTCCATATTCTGAAATTTCCCGGAATATCAACACCATACGGACATGGCATACAGTATTTACAGCTGGTACAGCCGTTTTTGATGCAGCGCTGTATGGCAGTTTTGACTTGTTCTATAGCTTCAAGTTCCTGTGCATCCAGAGGAACAAAGTGACTGAATACAGACAGATTATCTGCCAGCTGATCCTTGGAGGACATTCCGCTGAGGACAAGATGGACATTTTCTGTACCGGCAGCAAAACGGAGTGCCCATGAAGCTGTTGAAGCCTCCGGGTGTATACTGCGGAATGGTGCAACTATGCTGTCAGGGAGGTTTGCAAGAGAGCCACCTTTTACAGGTTCCATGATTATCACTGGAACTCCCAGTTTTTCGGTGAGCGCTAAGCCCTGATCTCCTGCCTGGTAATTACGGTCCATGTAATTGTACTGTATCTGGCAGAAATCCCAGTTACGGTAATTCAGCAGCGATTTAAAGGTTTCATAATCATCATGAAATGAAAATCCGAAATGCCGGATGGTTCCTTTTTTCTGCTCATCTTCCAGATACTTAAAAATCCCAATTTCATCTGCACGCTGAAAGCGTTCCTTATTCATTGCGTGCAGCAGATAAA
>Ga0070399_1004594_pt1 | contig 11272 bp, 11 predicted proteins | sample BioMet4_FD_61217 | JGI IMG/M metagenome (GOLD analysis project Ga0070399, IMG submission 61217) | Microbial communities from bioreactor (seeded with sewage sludge) at LBNL, California, USA - Biofuel metagenome 4 (version 1) | ecosystem: Engineered > Bioreactor > Anaerobic > Unclassified ... | reverse complement strand
CAGATGACTATGAGAGAGTATACCAGAAGAGTTTGGAAACGGAAATTGGTTTGGCTAGTTAAGGAATAGAATTTCTCTCATTTTATTTTGTACTAAATATTGACATAGGACCAAATCCATGATTATTATTGCAAATATTCTTGTTAAAGAAGCATTTATAGAGCGTTACTGTTTATGCAATATTGAGTTCTACCTTAATGCTTATACTATTTTATTTTGCTCATTATATAATACTATATGAACAATATACTTGCAATTAGGATAATTGAAAAATGAAAAGACTATTTCAAAAAGCAACTATAGGGAAATACACCTTAAAAAAGAGGTTGGAACATCATGACTTTTTGTCATTGTGTTCCAACCTCTTTTTATTCTTAATATCCCTTATTAGCTAATTTTTCTAAAATAGTTGTAGAAGTAATTTGTCCTGTCTCTATTTCAGTTTTGCGCTTTTCCTCTTTAAGTATTTTTTCTTCACAACGCTGCAGTACATAATCACATTCCGCTATCGGAACAACAGCTACCCCATTATCATCAGCAATAATAATATCTCCCGGCAGAACCGGAACATTGCCACAGCAAATAGGCTTATTTAACATTCCCGGGCCTTCACTGTCTCCTGTATTGGGCACTACTGCTACGCCAAACACCGGATACTGCATTGCTCTTAGCTCTTGGATATCACGCACTGCCCCATCGACTACTAATCCTGCTATATGCCTTTTTTCAAAAGCTGCATAAGACATTATTTCTCCAATAACAGCATTCATATAATTGCCCCCGGTGTCAATAACAATGATGTCACCGGGCTCTGCAATTTCAATTGCTTTATGCAGCAGTAAATTGTCTCCGGGGCGCAGTCGTACAGTTACAGCCTGACCGCAGATAATCTTTCCCGGTACAAGACTTTTTATTTTCCCGCTCATAGCATTAAATCCTTGCATGGCATCACTTACAACACAAGCTCCATAGCTTTTTAATTTCAGGATTTTTTCTTGTACTATCTCTGCACCCTTTTTACCTAAAAAGAAATTTTCTTCTGACATTAAATATATCCTCCCATTCAACTTTTTTATTTGACATAGCCAATCCTTCATATTAAAATAAATTTAGCATTGATATTTTGCATATTAATAATTTTTTTTTATGAAAGAAAGGATGACCATTGCCGTGAAAATCACTCAGTTACGTTATTTTTCTGCTGCCTGCAAGCTTAATAGCATAACTAAAGCAGCTGAAATGCTTTTTGTCTCTCAGCCGGCTATTACTGCCTCTATTAAATCCTTAGAAGAAGAAATGGGTGTTTCCTTGCTTTACAGAAGCAAAAGAGCTGTAATGCCCACAGAGGAAGGTGAACGGTTCTTACAACGGTGTGATGCCATTTTAGAAGATATAGATGGTTTGACCTATGAATTTCAAAACATAAGCAAAGTCCATAAATCCATAACTGTAGGCATTCCGCCTATGATAGGTTATTTTCTGTTTCCCAAGGTGTTCTCCCAATTCAAGAAACGTTATCCCGGCATTAATATTATTGTTAAAGAAGCCGGTTCTGAAACTGCTAAAGGTCTGGTGAAAAACGGTGAATTGGAATTAGCTGTAATTACTATGGGCAGTACACAGCCTCCTGCTTTAAATGCTGAGATTCTTGGTCATACCCAGCTTATGTATTGTGTCAGCAAAGAACATCGTCTGGCTAAAAAGGAAACCATAGATTTCAATGATATTGTGGGAGACCCCTTAATTCTTTTTACCAGCGGCTATTATCATGAGCTCTTATTGAAAAATCGTTTTATGCAGGCCAATATCACTCCGAATATTCTTTTTCATTCCAACCAAGTAATGACCATTAAAGGCTTCATCAGAGATAACACAGCCAATGGTTTTCTCCTGCCTCAAGTTATAGAACCTGAAGACCACATTGTTATGCTGCCCTTTAAAGATCCTCTGTCCATTAATATTGCCGTTGTTTGGCGAAAAGATGCTTTTATTACCAAAGAAGCAGATTGCTTTATACGTTTTGTTTCTTCCCGTTTCAAGCAAGTTTCCTCAGACAAATAGGTTAAATACTCCCAGCAAAGCCAAAACAACTATAATCAGTAAAGTTGCAGCGGAAATCATAAACAATTTGGCAAACATTTTTGCTTCGTCTTTTTCCGAAAAATTGGGATCTGTAGCACAAGCTGCCAAAATCAATCCCCCTCCGGTAGAAGCTGGGCTGAGACCTGCATAAGCGGCACAAATGGCAATCATAGTTATCAAAACATTAGGTTCAACATTGCCTCCCATATATTCCACAATACTGCCTACGGTTGGTATCATAGTTGGATAAACAACTCCTGTTGCCGAAGAAAACCATGACATGACACCGGCACTGGCTCCGGTAATCGCAGCGGCTGTCCATGGAGTCATAATAGAACTCAGCATGGCGGACAACAATTTAATGCCCCCTGCTTTAATAACCAATTTCATAAGTACTCCGACACCTGTTACCATAACAAGAGTGCCCCAAGGCACTTTGGCAATAGCTTTTCGCTCGTTTGTGGCACCCAAAAGGATTAATACGGAGCTAACAGCAAAACCTACAAGTCCGACATTTTTTCTAAAAACAAGAACCACAAAAATGAGGACAGCAAATCCTGTCAAAGTCAAAAGCTGATTTTTGTCGAAACCGGGCAGCTCACTTAGTTTCATTTCTCCTTTGCTTTTCACATTATAACCTTTAAACAAGATAAAAACAAAAATTGCTTCTAAAATACTGACAAGCAAAGCACTTAAAAATAAAGTTTTGCTATAAGTTGTATAACCCAAAGGTACTGCCTGTGCCATAATTACGCTACAATCTGTGGTAATTGGACTAAACCTGCCGCAGAAAATTCCTATTTCTCCAATGATGCACATCATTATAGGATTATACCCGGTTGCTGTGCCAAAAGGTGCAGCAATAGCGCAAACAATTCCTAAAGAAGGAATACTACCGGGCCCCGCTCCCGAAATAATTAGTCCAATAACCCATATCATGATAGGTGCTAACCAAGTATGTTTCCCAGCTACAGCGGTACATTTCTTGGCAAACAAATCTATGGAACCATTAGTATCTGCTATGCTGCATAAAAGAGTAATTCCCAACAACATTATAAACAAATTTGTGCCAAAGCCTTTTATAATATCTGCATCTTTAATTCCCATAAAAGTTCCGAAAATAAAAGCCGCTAATATTGCAATTATACCTACATTTACTTTCTTCTTAAAGCCGACTGCTATAACCGCAACAAGTAATAATAGCGAAATTATTGCCAAATTCATGGTATTTCCTCCCTTTATTTTTGTTGTTCAGTAATAAATCCTATTTTTCAGGAATCTTGGTAAAGATATCTGCTGCCGGAATCAAGGCAGTAACCCCGCAAGTAAAGAACACCAAACGCAGTACATCGGCAATTTCTTTGACAGTTGCACCGTTTTTTACCGCAAGACCGGCATGAGCATTAATTGTAGTTTGGACTCCTCTGGAAACGCCTAAAGCCATCATAATTAATTCCACATATTTTCTCGGTATTGTGAAATCATTGGCATAGGCGTTTTTATATTGTTCTAAAAAAGCTTTAAGCAAATCAGGGTCATTGGCAATCTTTTCCTGAAAAGGTGCTATATTACCTTTACGTAAATTTTTCAATTCTTCCAGCAGCTTTTGTGATTTATCAATTTCTGTGCTATCTGTTTGTTCTAAAAACATAACTAAAGCCTCCTAAAGTTTTCTTGTTATTTTTGATATTTCTTTTTTAAAAATTCTTTTGCTGTTTCACCAAATAAAGCATAAGTTATGATGTCTTCCTCATTTTGAGCTAAATTACCGATTTCTGTCTTGCATTTCTCATAAGCTGGAGCTAGGAGTTCACCTGGTCTGCAGGTAATTAAATCCTTACCTTGCAGCACCTTCTTCAGGAGTTCAGATTTTACAATTCCAGGAGTTTTCCCATAGGCACCCCTAATGTATTCCTTGGTTTCTTTAGGCAGCATCTTATAACGTTCTTTCAGCATAACGTTCATAACAGCCTGTACTCCGACTATTTGGGAAAAGGGAGTAGCTAAAGGCGGATAGCCAAGATCTTGTCTTACAAACTCTGCTTCTTGTAAAACCTGATCTAATTTATCAAGAATATTCAACTGTTTTAATTGATTTTCAAGATTGGAAAGCATCCCTCCGGGAATTTGATGTTTTAAAACGCTAATATCCACACCTGTGAATTTAGAAGTAAATTCTTTATATTTTGCTCTTATCATTTGAAAATAAGCATTAATCTCGGATAAAAGTCTCAAATCCAGCTTGGCAGCACGAGGAGTATTTCTAAGTGCAACCAAAATGCTTTCCACAGGCGGGTGGCTGGTGCCAAGGGCAAAAGATGCTACATCCACATCTAAAACATCTACTCCGGCTTTTGCGGCCTCCCAATATGTCATATCCGCCATACCACCGGTGCAGTGACATTGTAAATGTATTGGTACCTGAATATTTTGTTTCATACTTTTTATCATTGTGCCTGCAGAAACTGGATCCAGTAAACCTGCCGTATCTTCAATATGAATGGCTTCTGCTCCCATTGCTTCATACTTTTTAGCAATTTCTACATATTTTTCCAAATTGTGAACCGGACTGATAGTATAGATAATATTTGCCTCTATTTTCTTGCCAGCTTTTTTTACTGCCTTAAATACAGTTTCGCAATTCCGTGTATCATTAAGCCCATCAAAAGTTAAAAATATATCGATACCGGCTTTGGCTGCCGCAGCTATAAAGTGTTCTACAATATCATCGGGATATTGAATATAACCCACAAGATTCTGTCCTCGTAAAAACATCCTTAAAGGTGTTTTTTTTACCAGTTTTTTTATGGCTCTAAGCCTTTCCCAAGGATCTTCCTGAAGGTAACGAATCGCTGAATCAAATGTTGCCCCACCCCAAACTTCCATGGATTCATAACCAACTTGATCCATTTTTGGTAAAATAGGCAGCATATCTTCTGTCCGCATACGGGTAGCAATTAATGACTGCTGGCCATCTCTAAGCTCAACGCTGGCAAAACCTACAGGTTCAGTTTCACACTCAAATTCTGTATGTCCTTCAAAATAATTGTTCATAGGTTTATCCTTTCTGTTGGATTAAACCTTCTGCTAATTGCCGTTTAATCATAGGTTTAATCCCGTCATTTTTGAGAATGTTCATAATATAAGGAGAAAAGGGAACTGCTTTAGCTATAACACCTGTTGTTTGATTCTTGATTTCTCCTGTTTCTATGTTTACGGAAGCGATGTCCCCTTCTTTAAAAAGTTTGCTTATGCCTTTACAAGTAATAACCGGTACTCCTAAATTAATAGCATTACGATAAAATATTCTGCCAAAGGATTCGGCAATTATCGCTCCCACTCCTATACCTTTTAAAGTAATTGCCGCATGTTCACGGGAAGACCCGCATCCGAAATTAGTACCGGCAACAATAATATTTCCCGGTTTAAACTTATTAACAAATTCAGGGTCATACCCAGCCAAAGCATGCTTTTTCACTTCATCTACATCTGTAATTTCTACATAAACACCCGGATAAATCTGATCCGTATCAATATTTTTTCCTAAAAGAAAAACCTTTCCTTTAGCAATTGCCTCCATGCTGACTACCTCCTTATATTTCAGTTACCGGACTAGTGATTCTGCCTGTTAGTGCACTCATGGCAACAGTTGCCGGTGATGCCAAATAAATCTTTCCTTTTGTTGAACCCATCCGGCCCGGGAAATTTCTGTTTGTTGAACTTATGCAGGTTTCATTGTCTCCCAGCATACCTTGATGAATACCGCAGCAGGCTCCACATCCTGTAGAAATTAATGTTGCCCCTGCATCTAAAAGTGTCTTTATATAGCCCTTAGCCATGCTTTCTTCTAAAACTGCTTTGGAGGCCGGAGCCACAATCAGCCGCACTGCCTTATGAATATGCTTGCTTTGCAGGATTTGTGCAGCTATAGCAATATCCTCTGTCCTGCCACCTGTGCAAGAACCTAAATATGCTTGATCTATTTTCACATTTTCATAATCTTTGAGAACTCCTACGTTATCTACGCTGCTGGGGATAGCAACCTGGGGTTCCAAACCTGATACATCATAAGTAAGATCTGCTGCATACTTAAAATTAGCATCAGTATGGTAAACATCGTAATGCTTTACAGCATGCTCTTTTAAGAATGTTTTTGTAATTTCGTCAGGTTGAATATAGCAAGCTTTAGCTCCCATTTCCGTGGTCATATTGCAAAGACACATTCTTTGAGAAACGCTTAACTCCTTGATAACCGGCCCGGCAAATTCCACAGCCTTATATACTGCATAATCAGCTCCTAAATCACCTATTATGTGCAAAATTACATCTTTGGCATAGACGCCTTTAGGTAGTTTGCCTGTTAAATTAATCCTTATGATTTCCGGAACCATAAACCAAAGTTTGCCGGTAATCATAATAGTAGCTAAATCTGTGGCCCCGACACCGGTACTGAAAGCACCAAAAGCCCCATGGGTAGGAGTATGAGAGTCTGTTACTACAATAATCTCTCCGGGACATGACCAGCCTTTATCTGCCAGGACCTGATGGCATACCCCTTCGTTAACTTCCATAAGATTTTTAATACCTTGTTCTTGGCAAAACTCACGAAATGCTCTATGATTATTGGCTTGCAATGTTGTTGCACATGGTGCATAATGGTCGAAAAAAAACACTAACTTGTCTGGGTCGAATACTTTTTTGGCGCCCATTTCATAAAACGATCTAACAGTTTGTAAATAAACATCGTTTATTCCAGCTACATCAACTGTGCAGTTGACAATTTCCCCTGTAGTTACTTGGGGAACACCTGCTTTTGCTGCTAATATTTTTTCAATTGCGTGCATAATTTCACTCCTTGTTATTTTTCTCTTTTTTTATGTTCTGCAAACCCTGTCCGGACACCCTCATCTATCTATTTGCATTATAATTTTGCTACTATCATAAATCAAATACCGAAATCTGATTTATTAATAAATAAAATTTATTTTAAGTTGTAAAAAAGTAGCCGGGTTACGAATTTTTCAACTCGTAACCCGGCTTATTTAACATCTATTTTCACTTTGCAAATCAGTTGCTATAAATAGTTAGCGAAATAAAACGAGGATATTCATCAAAGATCAGATATTCCCCACATCCTATTCCATAGGCTCCATTTGTAGTATCTGGTACAGTAGACGGTCTTGGACAGCGGTTGAGCTTATATGCCTTATAATAGGAATCCAGACTGGTACGACAATTAAAACCAGTTCTATCAAAATGAGCTGTACCATTTTGCCTAATGGTAATTCCCACCACACTATCGTTAGACAATGATACTTCCATCCCACGCTCGCTATATAATAAATCTCCGCTGTTTTGAGCTGTTCCTACTTTATCCGGTGTACCTATTTTGGCAATGACCTGTGCCTTAGTCATTCCCAAATAAACTCCGTCAACCGATTCAAAATATCTTGCTGATTTTTTGTGCAATGTCTTACCATCATAACTTAAGGTATCATGCTCATCGCCATGTACGTTCCATCCTATAAGCAAATCTCGGGAACCGCTATTTTCTACGATTGTAAAGATAGCACCACCTCTACCTGTGCCACCCACAATGTTCATAAGCTTAACAACCTGACAGTTATTAATATATTCGTCCTTAATACTCAGTACAAGCTTATTGTTAGCATTGTACCAATCACCCCTAAGTGTATTCATTGTCTGTGGCAGGAACTCCGTATTATCATACTGAGGCATTTGAGCTGCATGACAATGCCCCGTAAAAGAAATAATTCCTGTAAAAAAGACATTAACCAACATTAACAAAGCAAGTACGAATCGCATCATTACAATACCCCCTTTTCATAGCTAAACTCTCTTATTATTGTACCATTATTTTTTCTTTGCAAACCTGAGGTAGCCCTCAGTAAACAGCAAAAAGCACCGTCTTTGACGACCACTTCACAGTGGAATTCAAATCCGGTGTTAGTATGGAATTCAAGATTTACCTTTTCTCTTCTTTCTTTTCTGCCTGAGCAGCAACAATTAAATTAATACTATTCAACTAAACATCCAGTCTCGTTATTGGCGTGACTTAAAGTCCCGTTTGCTCAATAACTATTTCACATAAAACACTCTGTTAGCATTTCTAGGGACAGCTTTGGGATATTCACCTTGGATATAGCCAAGGGCACAGTGACCAATCCCTTCATACTCTCCCTTTATGCCTAGAGATTTCAAAAGATTTTTACCCCAATCAGTATCAAATTCTTGTTTGGCCCTGTTAATCCAACAGCTGCCTAAACCAAGCTCGTGAGCAGCTAACATTAAATTAGCCATTACCAGACTACCATCTGCTACACGATTAAGAGCAGCCTTTTGTGCTAAAACAATCAGCATGACAGGAGCTCCATAAAATGGATCAAAACTTTCTTCCCAACCGCCAATTTTACAATTCATTTTTGCTATTTCATCACGTAATTCTTTCTTCGTAACCTGAATAATAATGGTATCTTGATTGCCCTTGGCACTGGCAGCATAAAGACCTGCTTCAATGATTTTGTCAAGAATATCTTGCGGTACAGCGTCGTTCTTATATTTCCTAATACTTCTTCTTGTCTTAATTGCTTCTAGAACTTTACTCATTGTATACACTCCTTTTTTTTACAGTAGTCCTTTGTTCTTCAGCACAATACTTCCGTCCGTGCAAGCCTGGCAGAAACAATATTTACAACATTTATTATAGCAATTCTTTATAGGCTGAGCAATGAAAAAATTCCCGTCTTTGACGACTATTTCATAGTAGATTTCAAATCCAGTGTTAGTGTTGTTTCAACATTGTAATTTCATTGGCATATCCTTGCAACTCATTAGGAGTCTCCAAAATAAATGGCAGCTTGTTAAGTTTTGGGTGTTGCGTAACAGCCTGCAAGGCTCTAAATCCTATATTTCCCTCACCTATACAAGCATGTCTGTCTTTATGACTGGCCATAGTGTTTTTGCTATCGTTTAAGTGAATTGCCTTTAGTTTATCTAGGCCAATAAATTTATCAAATTCAGTCAAAACGCCATCTAGATCATTTACTATATCATATCCGGCATCAAAAACATGACAAGTGTCTAAGCAGACTCCTAATTTATCTTGCAGTTTTACTTTGTTAATAATAGCTGCCAATTCCTGAAAACGGCTTCCTACTTCCGACCCTTTGCCAGCCATTGTTTCCAGGAGGACAATGGTTGTTTGCGACTGCTTTAAGATATTATTTAGAAGTTTACTGATTAATTCAATCCCTTTTTCTATGCCCTGCCCGGTATGACTCCCCGGATGAAAATTATAATATTGGTGCGGCGTAAACTCCATTCGTTTTAAATCATCAGCCATTACTATACCGGCAAAGTCCCTTGTTTTTTCTGTAGCTGAACAGGGATTCAGTGTATAAGGAGCGTGCGCCACTATGTGAGCGAAATGTTCCTTTTCCATAAGCTTAACTAAAGCCTGAGCATCATCAGAATCTATATCCTTGGCTTTGCCACCTCTGGGATTTCTGGTAAAAAACTGAAAAGTATCAGCTCCTATTGACAAAGCCTCTTGGCCCATATGCTCATACCCGTTAACTGATGACAAATGACAACCTATGTGTAACATATAAAACTCCTTTCACTCCCTCACAAGCAAGTCCACTGTTTCTATATGGATTGCAACAACAAGTATGTTGATGATATTATAAACTATATTGTTAATTAAAGGGAGGTTATTTAATTATGAACAAAAAATTATTAGCTTTCGTAACAACATTATTATGTTTAAGTACCGGATTAGCCAGTGCTAGTAAAGCCGACACTTTTCCGGTAAGTAAAAAGCTGAATTTAGATAATGAACTTAAAACCATGATTGGTGATACTGGCACAAAAGTTCCCGGTTTAGGTGTTGTTGTCTACAAAAACGGCAAAGAAGTTTATAAAAACTTTCTTGGCTCCCGCATCATAAATAATCAAGACCGCAGTAAAGATTTGCCGGTAACAGAAAATACGCGTTTTAGAGCTGCTTCTGTTTCTAAGCATTTTACTGCTTACACTATTATGCAATTGGCAGAAAAAGGAAAAATCGGACTTGATGAAGATATTTCCCATTATCTAGGATTCAAATTACGCAATCCTAATTTTCCCGATACACCAATTACCGTACGCATGTTGATGTCTCATACTTCATCACTTCGTGATGGTGCTCTGTATACCATTGCTCCTCAATATAGTGTAAAAGAATTCTTTTCTCCTACCGGCAAATACTTTGAAAATGGTGCTCACTATGCTCCGAAAGACCAAACTCCTGGTGCATATTTTAAATATGCCAATCTTAATTATGGTTTACTGGGTACTATTATTGAAGCAGTTACCGGGAAACGCTTTGATAAATATCAAAAATCTCATATTCTTAAACAGCTTGATATCAAAGCCGACTATTGTGTTGGTAATCTTAACCCCACTGAATTCAAAAACTTAGGCTCTATTTACCAAAAAAACACTAAAGGCAAATGGGATGAGAACGGCCCATGGGTAGCTCAAATTGATGGTTTTAGTGGCATACAACCGGCAAAAGATCTTGTGTATATTGAAAACCCGGACCACAGAGAAACCGATTCTTGGCAAAGTTTAAAAGGCTATAAGCCTGGAACTAATGCAACGTTCTTTTCTCCTCAAGGTGGTTTAAGAATATCCTATGACGAGTTGAGTCATGATCTTGAAATGCTCATTAATAATGGTATGTACAAAGGCAAACGAATTTTAAATTCGGAATCTATAGCCGAAATGATTAAACCCCAATGGATTTATAATCCCAAAATGCCTAATGGTAATACTTATGGCGGAACCATAGAATCTTACGGTCTGGGCTTATATCACATTATTGGCGACAGTACTTCCCGGGTTTGTAAAAACCATGTGCTTAATTTGGTGGGGCATACAGGAGAAGCTTATGGAGAATTGTCCGGTATTTTCTTCGATCCAAAAACCAAAAATGGCTTTATTTACATGATGAATGGTGAAGCTATAGCCGAGGACGATGATCCACGTTCTGCCGGTATATTTAGCGGCAACTACATTTGGGAAGAAAATATAATGAATGCTATAAGTGAAAATGTATTCTTTTAAATAAAATTAACAAAAAAATCACCGGATTTGACGACCACTTCTTAGTGGAGTTCAAATCCGG
>Ga0070399_1004590_pt1 | contig 11277 bp, 12 predicted proteins | sample BioMet4_FD_61217 | JGI IMG/M metagenome (GOLD analysis project Ga0070399, IMG submission 61217) | Microbial communities from bioreactor (seeded with sewage sludge) at LBNL, California, USA - Biofuel metagenome 4 (version 1) | ecosystem: Engineered > Bioreactor > Anaerobic > Unclassified ... | reverse complement strand
TAATACTTGCTTGACTATTTGCAATTTTTCTTCTGGTGAATATTTTCTTTTAAACAAAATGCTCCCTCCTAAGTAAACAGTTTTATTATTTCAACTGTCTACCTAGAAGGGAGCATATCAGTTATCTGAAACAGTGCTTTATTTCCGTTTAAATTATGGCGCATGCTGGAAATTCATTGAATATATTTATTGACTATATTCTCAATAGCCATGCATCCACATACCATAACCGTTTTTCTGCCATTGGTTCATATACTTAATTTGTTGATCGGCTTGGTCTTGGGTGATCCAGCCCCATTCAACTTGTTTTTGGAGAACTTGGTGGCGGTTGTCGATCATCTGATTCTGCCATTGGGCAATTTGCTCCCGTTGCTCGTCCGTAAGATTTGAAGACTGTCGCAGATAAGGGCAGTAATATCCTTGTCCACCCCACATCATACCCATGCCCATCACACCGTGCCCCATCATACCTCCGCCCATCATGCCATGGCCCATCATGCCGCCGCCCCAGCCGGACCCCATCATCCACATGCCGTAGCCATTGTTTTGCCATTGGTGCATATAATTGATTTGCTGGTCAGCTTGGGTTTGGGTGAGCCAGTTCCATTCAACTTGTTTCTGGAGAACTTGTTTGCGGTTGTCGATCATCTGGTTCTGCCATTGGGTAATTTGCTCCCTTTGTTCATCCGTAAGATCTGGAGAGCGCTGCATATAAGGGCAGTAATATCCGCCGGCATAACTGTTTTGCGGCTGTGCAAAAGCCAGGGAGCCAAAAATAACCCCCACAAATAAGGCGATTGCCAGTGTTAGACTTAGCCTTTTCACAATAAGAGCCTCCTTTGCCAACTATTATTTTACGGAATATTCCGTTAATTGATTATATCATAAATTTATACGGTTTGCTATGAAGGGGCAGTGGTTAATAATAAGCGGCGGGCTGAAAAATACTGATTTTCAACTGGACATATCTTTTATTTTACAGTCCTGCTAACTCGAAGGCTTTGCATAGTTTTCTTTGTTAATCTATGTTCCGAAAATTTCACACGTATGAGTAGCAGACACAACTTATATGTGTTAACCAAAGCGTATTATAAAGTTTGGTTTTGTTCGCATTTTGTATTTGTAGGTACTTAAAATTATTGAAAACGGACATATTGTATGTAACAATATACAATATAAGAGGAAATATGGAGGTTTAGATTTGTGGAACAAGAGAAAATTAAGGAATCTCAGCTGACACTAAATCAACAACTAAGACAATGGGCTCGAAAGCTCAAGAACGAAATAATAGCCATATACTTCGTCATGAAGCATCCTGAAACACCAATATACGCAAAGGTCATAGCCGCCATAATTGTGGGATACGCACTAAGCCCAATTGACTTAATTCCCGACTTTGTTCCAATCTTAGGCTACTTGGATGAAGTAATTTTTTTGCCATTGGGTATAGCCCTCGTAATAAAGATAATGCCAACAGAGATATATGAAGCATGCCGTGAAAAAGCTAAAATTAACCCATTAGCTACAAAACCAAAGATTTGGGTAGCGGCATATGTCATATTTATGTTATGGCTTATGGTCTTGTACTCACTGTATGAGTCTCTTAAATAAATTTTAGATATTTCATTGCGGCATTAATAAGGAGGGCGAAGCCACCGAACTAGCATATATTGCCGAGCTGATTAAGTAGTGGTAAAATACTACTGTGACCAATGCTACTATATCTAAACTGGCATAGCATCTCGCTCGTAATCCGGGTTAAAGAGGACTAAAACTTAAAAGCAGATAAAAAAAGTACCGCCGGAACTGGTTTCCAGCGGTATTTGCTTTTTTAACAAGCCTTCTTCAGTGCCTCAGTGGGGGCAATTTTGGGGGCAAAACTAGGTCCAGCTATGTATAGTAAGGTATCCTCCCGTACAATGCTTGCTGCTTTTGGTGTAAGCTTTCGGCTGATTTTGCCCTCGCTTTCTGTCTGCGCATGCACGTAGTGCTTGATGAAGACCTCTTTTGTATGTCCGAGGTACTTTGCCGAGTTGGCAAACGGTATATTGCTGTCAGCGCCCAGTATGGTTGCTACTGAATGGCGTATCTCATGCACACGGATTGGGCTGTCGGCGCTTTCTCTTATTTTCTTGAACATCTTATTGAAGGCACTGTGAAGAATAGGCGTACCGCTCTTAGTAGCAAACAAGAAGTCATATTCAACCGTTGCGTATTTGACAAGCGGGTGCTCGAGAGCATGGAACATTTTCAGCAAGGCTATTAATTCCTTGTCATGAATGACCAGCTGTCTGTACGAGGCCTCACTTTTAAGATCCTCAACAGCCCAGCATTTGCCTTGTGCGCTTTGCTTCTTATCCACATCATGTACGCCCTGATGCAAGTTAATGACGGCTGTATCCTCTGTGAAGGTTATGTCTTTCTTGCAGATGCCAAGACACTCGGACAAGCGCATGCCTGTGACTCGCAGAAGCAGAATAAGGCATGTCCATCTATCTCTGATGTTCTTGCGCTTGTCGATGTTTCGCGCTGCCTGAACCAAACTATCAAGGACAGCCACAGGATACGCTGTTCTTGGCGAAGTATTGATGAGGGATGTCTGACCGACTTTTTTACGCTTAGGGATCCTGCAGCCGGTAGTGGGAACAACATCATAGACTAGGAGTTGTTCATTGTGCACACGGTTAAAACCGGAACGTAGCATTGCATACGTGCGCATAATGGAACTGTAGGATAAGTTTTTTCTCTTCATGCTTTCCAGCACATCTGTTATATGGAAAGCTTTAACCTCGCCGACCATGCGAAGGCCATGAAGACTCTTACAATGTGTGCGGAACGCCTGGGCATATGACTGTCTCGTCTTTTCTGCTAAGTCGCCGCAGTATCTTTCAAGCCATATACTGAACCACTCCTTCACTGTGATACTGGGACTTAAGGCAAGGCGTCCTCCTTGTATGAGGCCGCATATTTCATCCCGGTAGGCTATAGCCTCTTCGCATGTGTCAAAACGTCTCTTGGGCCGTGACCCGTCCGGCGCTGGCACCTCTACCACAAACTTCTTTCTGGATTTTTCATAACTGATATACTTTAAATTCAATGGTTGCTGCTGTTTAGCCATGTCATATTCCTCCTGTAGCTTATTCAAGTCTGTACCGTGAATGTACAGAACCGTATTCCTGAGGCGCAAAATTTCTTGTTTTGTTGATAGAGGAAGCTTCCATAGCCGCAAAGGCTTCTTGGAGCTTATCAACATCAATTGAGTAGCGGCCGTTTACTTCGATGTAAGGAAGCTTATTTTCTTTGCAGCGCGCGACAACCCAGCGTCTGCTTTTACCGATTGTTTCTGCCACTTGGGCAGGAGATTGATATAACATATGTTTTCCTCCTTAAAGACTCGAAACAGGTTAATCCTATCTTCGCAGTCCTTATACCATATTTTTTGTAATGTTGAACGAATATGGCGAGTTATTACATAGAAGGAGAGGCAACCTGCGGGCCAGTTGACTCGCTAGGTGCCTATAATTGTGAATAGTATCTATTCGCAGGTGAAGACTCTTCACCATTTTTTTCGATATGATCTTTATATATCGCTAAGTAAAAAGTATGATGTAATACTGCCGATAAAAATTTGGTCTATATGGGTAACTATTTAACTATGCTCGTTCGAGGATGCCAACAATGAGGAGATTTTATCACCGCAACTCACCGCATCGACCGCAATTTCGGTCACGTCTTCTTTTTTCATGTTGGTCAAAGAGTCTGTTCGCCATACAGTATCACCGCAACAAAAGTCGTTATCACCGCATTCTTCAAAGCCCTCTAATCCTGCTACAGAAGAGGCTTTGTGCTCTTCTTGCATGCCTTGCGGGGCTTGCGGTACTATATTTCCTAGTCTATTGGTAGTGAGTACAATAATATCAGTTTTGGTATGTGTATCAGTTTCTGTTTTATACAAAAGCCCAACGTCGGCAAAATTCGCCGTATGTTGTTTCAACCTTCTTGATAAAGCATTGGGGGCCTTGGGCCATGACCTCGCATGGGTATCTATATGTTCAGCTTCGGCTGTAACGTTTAACATATTCAAAAGCTCCGAAGCTCTACCACTCCAAAGTTCTCTATCTTTCATAAATGCCACCACGGCTGCTGCGACGGGGCTATTCTTGATAGCTTCTTCTGTAGAGCTGTCAATGTTGCCATAATATGCAGCCATGAAGGCATTACCGCTCCAACCCATCGCCTCAGCTATGGCAAACCCCCATTGGCAAAAATCGGCCATGCGAGGTAAGCTGGTTAAATGTATCTGGGGCTTCAGAGTTATCGCTTTTACAAGGATATCGAACATGCCGCCTACAATAGCTGGTCTCGCGACTTCAAATTTAGTCCAGAAATCTTTTTCTGCTAACCTATGCTTTTCATCAATACGGCAAAGATCAATGGGGATACTGCGATCAAGAAGGTCAGGCTTAATTGCAACCTGGTTTATACCATTTAAAGTTACACATCGAAGGTAGGACAAAATAACTTCACCGTCATCCGTATATAATCTCCGCTTGGAGATTCCGCCGCCTGTTGCTGCGCAACAAAGCATGTCGGACTGACGCTCGTTCAAATTACTCATGTTATCGAAGGCGGGCATATAGTTCGCATAAAGAATCAGTGCAAGCTCGTTGGGGTCACTAGGAAAAGTTAGTAGCTCTTTTTTTGCTGGATCTACAAGCTTTCTAAGGATACGCAGCACCGTGCTTTTGCTTGCGCCACGTTCTCCGGAAACGGGAAGGACTACTTTGGGAACATCAGGAATCAAACAGCTAATCAGATAAACAACAAACAAATTAAAGTCAAGATCACTTTTAATGTTTACAAAAGCCCGTAGTTTGCTAATATCACCGTTTGTTGAAGGAACCACCTGAGGGGCCGTGTTTGTGAAGCGTCTGAACATAATAGGCGCTGGCACAACACTCCAACCTTCCTTGGTTATTTTTACAGCCTGCCACTCTGGATTCGCCAAATCATACCAGAAGTCACCATCACGCTCTGCGCAGCGGAGATCCAGGTTTTTTGGGGAACCATCAAAAATTGCCTTAGCCTCTGCGACTCCAAGCGCTTGGTTGATAGAGTCCGAATTGCAAGTTTTACCTGTTTTTTCATAGAATCTTCTTTTTAGCCACAGCTTAAACATGTAAGAACGACAGGACCATACTTCGCGATGCGACTTTATTGTAATACGTGCGTACGGCTCCTTTAATTCATCGTGGAACAATTCAACCTCGTTCAAAAACCCTACTAACACATCTGATTGGCTTTGCTTCTTCTCCTTGTCTGTGCTTTCGTCAGAGCCGCTATTATTACTATATGCATCGGGTTCACATATCATTCTATATGACTGCCAGTTAAGCGAAGAGCAGGAGTCATGAAAGCATTTAAAACCTAGTGCTCCATCAGGATTAATGATAATCGCAGCATCTTTATGACTGGCATCATTCGGACAATTAACATGAACGTACCTTATGCCGTTAGAGTCAACCTTATCGCGGTCATTCAACTCTACGTTATGTTCAGAAGCCCAGTTTGTTAGCCATTTATAGCGCGTTTCACTATCATTAGCTTTTCCATCTGCATTCTTTTGTTCTACATTCTTTTGTTCTACATTGCTTTTGTTAGCAAACGCGAGTAGCTTTTCATTCATGTTTACCCTCCAAGGCAGAAGGTACAAGAGCTATTTCTGCCAAACGGTGGGGTCGAGATGGCGTATTATCGCCTTTGCCAGAGACCGTTCCATACAACTTTGTAATTCTTGCTGGATTATAGTTAGCTGTGTCAACCTTGCAACAGTCTGTGTTAAACCTTTTAGCTAAGTCTATCAGCAAGTTTTTTACTATGGAGATGCTTTCTTTAGTAACTGGCATGTTGAAGGAATAAAGGTGATGCACTCCGTTTCCACTGATACATTCAAGCGGTTCATCCATTTCTAGGTCATTTATGCAATAATCTTTAACCTCTGCAGCTAATGCAATTGCGATTTTTCTCTCTTCTTCTGTTGCATTGATATTGGAAGGTCGCACAGGGTCAAAGTCTAGCATGATCCATCTGTAACTTGTGACCTCGCTATCGGTCGTGGTATTCTGAGCGTATTCTTCAAATCTTCTATAATAACGACTGAGAAGCGCCGGGTGAAGTTCGTTCATTGTCACATAACAGTTGTAGTTTCCTTTACGTAAATATGGTAGAAGTTTGTCTGGAACCGAGTCAAACGAAGGTGGATCAAAGTAGCCGGCAACAATGCCTTTACCTTTTCTAGGTAATAATCTTATTTCAACGACGGCGTCAGGCTCATTTTTAGTCAAGAGACGCAGTGTTTGTACAATCTTGCTCTTATCGGGTATAATATTCATATAGGTTCTCCTTCACCGCCCCGGCATGGGCGGTTTCTTTTTTTTGTGTGCAGTTTAACAGATAGTTTTCAACGCCAAGATTACCGCCAGAATCTGGAGTATTTCTGACCGTGTGGGCGGAGATCGTGACCTTTGCAAATGACACATTTTCAATCATTACCTTTCGTAAAATATTTTGATTGACATATAAAAAAGCATTTGATAGTATTAAGACAACGATATAAAATGTAAATAAGTCTTAACATTTAGTAATGACATGTTACCACAAAGGTAATAAGAAGTCAAGTCATTTTGAACAATAATATTTACTTTTCGGAAAGACTAGTTTACAATAATTAATGAGAGGTGATCATAATGATTAAGTGTAATTTGTCCGAAATAATGGGGCAAAAACAGCTGAAGATAGTAAAAGTAAGTAATGATACTAAAATAAGCCGTCCGACCCTTACTGCGTTATATTACAATACCGGCAAGGGCATACAGTTTGATACTATGAACATGTTGTGCCATTATCTTAAGGTTACTCCAGCAGAACTGTTTGATTTTACGCCTGTCGAAATCGACATAGATATAACAAGTTTTAAGCACAATAGTGAGCTGGATGATGCCGAAGCCGAATTTATATTCTTTGATGTAACAGGAGTTCTGACTTATATAAGCGCCAAGGAACAGAAAACTAAGATTGAGTTGGTTGGTCGATGTTCTGCTATGGAAAGACAAGACCAGTTAGCAGGAGTAGATATCCATGTTAGAACTTACGAATACGGCAACTGCACTATTGGGGTGAAAAATGAAGAGTCGCTTGTATGTTTAAATAAGGCAATAGCAGAGTTATCCTCTGGTTTTCTTGTGTATGTTGAAAGCATGATTAAAAATAAGATAGCTGAGCATTCAGAGCAGCAAGGCATTAAAAAGATTGCCAGCCTTACCATTCTGCGAGAATTGACTTGCGAGGAATTCTTTAAAAACGTTTAGCATAGAGCCAATATTTTAGACGAGTAACAACGAAAGACGGTATGAAGGTTTATGTTGCCTCCATACCGTTTCCATCTTTTTCAAACTAATTAAATTAACCCATGCTCTTTAAAGCTATAATATTTTCCTTGTCCCACAATCACGTGGTCGAGTATTGGTATACCAAGTATCTTGCCACTCTCACAAAGCGCTTTTGTAAGGTCTATATCTTCCGTACTTGGCGTAGGATCTCCCGAAGGGTGGTTATGAGCTACTATCGCACCTGCGCAGTGTCTGCGAATGAGCATCTGGAACGTCTCGCGCGGAGTTACGATACTGCTGTTAAGACTGCCCTGAGAGACCATCTGCTCAAAAACTACTGCATTCTTGGTGTTAAGGCCTATGGCGTGAAATTGCTCGACATGCAGTTGCTCAAGTTCACCACGAACTAAAGCATAGGCGTCATCTGGGCTATTTATAGTGGTTTTGGCCTCAGGTTTTCCATAGGCATACCTGGCAAATTTTGCAATTGCCGCAACCTGCTTTGCTTTAAGGGGACCTATACCTTTAATAAGCTTGAGTTCATCTTCGGTTGCACTAATGATATCCCTTACTGTAGGGAACTCTTTGAGCAAAGCCTGCGCCGCATAACTGTTTGCATGCTCTCGCAAACACTCAGACAAGATTGTTTCCAACTTTTCACTCATATAACAACAACTCCTCCCATATATAAATGGATAAGCCAGCCAAGGTAACGATTGCTACCTAAGCTGGCTTATTTTTCTATGCTGCTTGTTTGCGCTGGCATTTCATGCACAAGGCTTTAGAGTACTTGCTTACGGATACCCTTAGGACACCTGGTGTTAGCGGCGCTCCGCAATCACTGCATACGGCTTCTCCCTCATCTTGGATATGTGGTTTGCTGACAGGAGCAGGTTGCGGGGAGTTGCGAATATCGGTTGCTATGTCACTCTCCGAATCTTCATAACCTGTAGCAATCGCAAAAGACATAAGGTAGCAGTACTTTAAACTTGATGTAAGTCCTTTAGCTACTGCTTTATCGGCAACATCTGCGCCGCTACCTAATCCTACTATTGTAAGTGTTTCCGAACTGTCACAATCAATTAGGGTTACCGTAGTCCTTATAATTGCTAAATGCTCAGTTTTTCCTGATTGACTGACGGCATCATTCATACTGACAATTTCTGGGGTTACTACTGATGCTACATTATATTTGACCAGGGCAGCGTTAACCCTCTCGATGACATCCTCCGCTGTAGTATAGCGGTAATTATGAAAGGAATTGACACCGTTCTTTTTTACATAGGCGCAGTCAGCCATTATCTTGACCATTTTTGCTGCAATATTTTTCATACATTATTCCTCCTTTATTAAGCCACTTCGTCAGTGTTTTTCTTTAAGCTTTGTGCGTAAGGGCAGAGGCCCGAAACCTCGCAGTATTCAAGGCATTTCCTGCCATGCCAGTTTGCACGTGCGTTACAATGTGAGGGCATTTTATGATCTTCCAGAGCTTCCTTTAGTTTCTTTGCTTTTCCCTCAATATATCTTTCCAGCCACCTATTGCTAATTTTATGTATCTCAATAAAGTAAGCTGGTTGTTCTATGGATCTTGTCTTCGCCGTCATCAATCCCTGGTCGCGGCAGAAGGCCTGAATAATCATTCTGTTAACCGGCAGACCTTCCTTCTCAAGAAGCATGCGGTAGGCATTCAACTGCATCGACCACTCGAGAACATGTCTTACACCGCCATCACGCCACTCCTTAACAGTCTTATCCATACCTTTGCGCGGCCCTGTTTTAAACAATTCACCTGTAGGCACGTCTACTTTGTATTTGCCAAGAGCTTTCATTAACTTATAACTGCTCGTTACCTTATAGTCGCCTAATGTGGCTGAGTCTTCATCAAGGATGGAGCCGTATAAATCGATCTGTCCGCTGCAGTGACTTCCGTAGATGCGTTCTTCACCAAGCATATTACCTCCGGCTTTATCCTGATGCATAACATGAGCTGCTGTGCCCTGAACTGCATACAGTCTTTTCATAGGATCAACGATGTAATCTTTGGTTTTCTTTAGATAGATTTCACGTGTGCCACTTATCAGCTCTGTTACCGTGAATCCTTCTATATTTCTCTCCAGAGACTCTGCAATAGTACGCAATGTAGGAAGGAAGAGGCAGCGCTGCTTCATACGGCATTCTTTGAGGCATTCGGTTATTTCCGTTACGCCTCCGTCCGCACATTGAAAGTATTTAGCTGGCATTACGCTGCACTCCTTTCCAGAACTCTCTTGCAGAGATCGTCAGGTTCTTCTTTCTCTGCCTTGTTCAAAGCTTCTGTGAGGCTCTCACTGAGCTGTCTTATCTGCTCGCGGTCAAGCGTTAGATTTATGTAGACATCCTGCGCGGCATTGCCGAGGCCGAGATAAACTGTTCTGCCATCGACACGCACTGAGAGTTCCACTGGACTATAACACCAACATATTGATTGATACACGTTTCTTTCCTCCTTTTTTAAGCAGCCATAGCAAACGGCGTGCTGATTTGAGGCAGTAACTTACCTCCGATTATCTGCAATTCGTTTCTTCTTTGAATCGTTGTCGCCTCTTTAGCAGCCTCCGTTACAGAGTTTACTAAGCCCCATACAGACCTATCCGCATTTGCTTCATACTGTGCCTGTACCAAAGCCTGCTCTTCCTTCGAGAGATTAAACTTTTTGCCGATTTCTTCTACGACAGCTTCGGCATCTTTAACAATCGGTCTTGCTGCTGCCGAACGCATAGATGCTATTATTTCTTCAAATCGTTTACCAGTAAGCAGTTCTTTTACTGCACTGGAATATTCACGCCAGATTGATTTGTTATAGTTGTCGTTGACATCTGCCATCGCTCGGCCCAGATGTATCCTGCGCAGGGAACCTTCACGCTCAGGCACCACCAGGCCATTCCTACACACCAGGCGGAAGATAAAGGACGACAGGGAAAGGCTCCCTAAGCCGACCTCGCTGTTTAAGAGAACTACTCCATATTTAACTGCATCACCGGGTCTTACGTGTCTGTCGCTTTCTTCAAGGGTAATGCTTAGCTGCAGATGAATATCGCTTAAAAACGCCTCCTGCACGTTTAGGTTCGGATTAATGGAGAGAATCGGCAGAACTGTTTTCAGGAACTCGTCGTTGTCCATCACCCGGTACTTCTTTGAGAGAAGGGCTCTGCAACTATCTCCACCAGAGGTCCTCACAAGACGCTGCTCATCTTTCCTATGCAAAAGAGTGTTCAAGGTGCGATCGTACAGGGCAGGTTCCTCATTCCTCAACCTTTCCGCAAAAGGCAATGGCACGTTAAGGCGCGAAGCAAGCTGCTGCCTTGCCGTATCATTCATTCGGAAGCTCTGACGGCTGCGCCCTGTTGGTATGGTGATATAGCTTTCACTGTTTTCTGTGCCGACCAGCATGGTCCTCGTGTCAACGAGATAGTCTTTCTTTGATTGCTCTTCCTTTTCAACTTGGTTAATTAAAGCGGGCAGATTCAGGTTTTTCATATTATAGTCCTCCCTTTCCTTTACGAATGGCGTCAGCCAGGCTAATTATCAGGCGCACGAAAATTTCAAACATATATACTCCCCCAAGACAAAAAGATAGCACTCAAAGCCTATTCAGTCCTTGGGTGCTTCATAATGCTTATACCAATATTTTAATTGCCTTTGTGTTGAAGGAAGGATTGTTGTTGCAATCGTTACGTAGTAGTTTTTTTAGAACCCCATATCTTCAAAGAAGGCAGGGGCTTCATTAGCTGGTATTCAGGTATAATAGTATATAGGAGAAAAAGTTAATCTAAAAGGAAGGGATTGCATGTCGGACGTGGCTGTAAGCAGTTTAGTTGAAAGGAAGGATAAAGACATTACAAAAACTGAC
>Ga0070399_1004586_pt1 | contig 11279 bp, 10 predicted proteins | sample BioMet4_FD_61217 | JGI IMG/M metagenome (GOLD analysis project Ga0070399, IMG submission 61217) | Microbial communities from bioreactor (seeded with sewage sludge) at LBNL, California, USA - Biofuel metagenome 4 (version 1) | ecosystem: Engineered > Bioreactor > Anaerobic > Unclassified ... | reverse complement strand
TTTTGTATACCAATATTTCTATTCTAGCAAATGATACACTCCACCTGGTAATGTTTTAACTAGTCCCTTCATTTCCATAGAAAAGAGTAGGGCAGTGAGGTGTCCTATTGCTTGGCTACTGGTGACGCACAGCATATTTATCTGCTGGTCGTTTTCCTTTTGTAAAGCTTTCACCACTTGCTGTTCTTCTTCTGATAGCTGTGGAAACAGTTGTCGCTCTATTCCTTTATTGCGAGCTTCGGAGAGTTGCTTCCCGTTTTCCCAACCCATTGCCTTTACCATGTCATAGGCGCATGTGATGAGATTTGCTCCGTTGTCACGTATAAGGTTGTTACAGCCTTCACTATACATAGCACCCACCGAACCAGGAAATGCAAACACGTCTCTGTTGTAATCGCGTGAAAGGCGGGCTGTGATGAGACCTCCTCCATGTGCAGCACTTTCAACCAGAATGCAGGCATCACTCATCCCTGCTACTATTCTGTTTCTGCGCACGAAGTTCATCTTATCAGCATTTGTGCATGTCATAAATTCAGAGAGTAGTCCTCCCTGATTTATCATCTTGGCTGCATCGTCCTTATGAGCTTGAGGATATAAATAGTCAAGTCCATGAGCAAGAACTCCAACTGTTTCAAAACCGTTTTGCAGTGCGTTGCGATGTGCGTGTATGTCAACACCATAGGCTAAACCGCTCACGATAAGCGCATCAGGGCAATACTGTTTCAGATCAGCGACAAATCTTCTTATCATGTCCTGTCCGTAGATGGTGCAACGTCTTGTACCAACGATGTTTATAATCTTCTGATTGTTAAGGTTTGCGTTTCCACGATAAAACAGCACAAGTGGTGCGTCATCACATTCAGCTAGTCTTCTAGGGTATTCTTCATCGTTGAGACATAGAATCTTAACCTTGTTCAGTTCGTCCCATTTCATTTCCTCTTCGGCCCTACGTTGCAGTTCGCTGATATCTTTGAACGCATCAACAAGTTTTGGTGAAGCCTCAGGCACAATCTCGCGAATGTCGTTACGATGTTCCAGAACAGAAGTGGCACTTCCCACCCGTCTATACATCTCAAGCATTCCTGCAAGATTATAGAATCCTATACGTGAAAGAACAATGGTATTAAATTTTTCTTGTTGGTCGGTCATTATTCTATTCCATAAATGGCTTAAAAGCGTTGTCGTAGTCTTCGCTGTTGCCAAGTCTACCATTAATAAGACATACAAGTTCTACTGTGGCGTGGAAACTGAGTCGTTCGTCGCTTGCACGGAATAAATCGTGAGTGAAGATATATCTCACGCCTTCCTTCTTCAAACCCATACGAGAGATGATTTCATCGTCACATTTAAGTGGTGTCTTGAATGATAAGTTCATTCTAGCAACAACGGCATCAACACCTTGCTCGTGCATCTTCGCAAAACTCAGACCTGTAGATTTTAGAAAGCGATGTCGTGTATGTTCTGTGTAGTGCAAATAATTTGCGTTATTTACGATGCCTTCTATATCGCACTCGTAATCACGCACCTCCATGCGTGTTTCAAATATATATTTCATAATTATTTTTATGTTTATACCCAATGATGAAATGAAATTCCATCTATATTTGGCTATGTAATTACTATCTTCTTTTTATGGTAGATGAATATATTTTATTCATCACTTTAAAAGTAATACCATTATGATAATAACGATATTCATAGCCAAATATTGCTTCGTATTGAAATTTCTAATTAGGAGCCTTAGCCGATAGTTCCGATATCGCATAAGCCGTAAAGAATCCTCTTGCCCCATTAGATATGTTGGTAGAGATATTGGCAGGAGGTCCTCCAAACATAGGATTAGAACCATTCTTCTGGCTAGCACATTCATCAATAAAGTGATAGTATGCCTTGCTTATATTACTAAACTCCACTGTCATACTGTCGCCTGATGACATGAAGATCATATCCTTAGCATCATCATCGCTGAATTTACTCTTATCAGCCACATCGTTAAAGTTCCATACCGAGAGATTCTTTACATACTCGCCGTTAAGGCTCACGTCGTTGAACGCGATATACTTACTGATCTTGTTATACCACACGCCATTGATGCTATATTTGCCCATATAATAGTTTTCTACATCCCCATCATCCTGAGCACTGATATTTAAAGAGTATAAGGTATATTCGCCGACCTTTTTCTTTGAAATATTAAACGAGTCTACTTTCAGAGCTTTAGGCATATTACACTCTGCCGTGTATTCCTCGTCGCTACCATCATTATTAAAGTCCATTACAACCGATAGTCTATAATTCCAGCCTGGTTTACCCATCATTGGGTCCTTCGTAGCATATATACCGCTTCCCACAGAGTCCTGTGTAAGCACGTATAATTTAGAAACCATCCCACTGTCCTCCTTTAAGGTAACGATAGCTTTAGCGATACGCATATTCGTCTCCTTATCGAAGTATGCACTTGAACTGTTCACCTGTATCTGCTGCCTTACGTTCTGATTTGTTATGGTTCCATATATTACAGGCACATAAACTGAATTCTTAGTATTTATAGTTGTATCCTCGGTACACGAAGATATAATCGTAATAAACAATAATGCGATTACAGACGCTGATATTGATCTTATTTTATTCATTGTCCTATTAGAATTTAAAATTATAAGTTACAGATGGTATTGCCCCAAATAGATAAGTCATTTTAGCCTGAGGATATCCGTCGGCCGTATTCTGGTCAAAAGATGTCATCCACGGATTCTTGTGCCAATACACATTATAAACAGAGAACACCCACTCACCCTGATACCATCTCTTGGGGTGTTTGTTTGGATGATACGTGGCAGAGATATCCATACGATGATATGGCTTCTTGCGTTCCTCACTCTTGCCCGAATAAATAGGATAATACTCTCCGTTTATCTCCATTCTGCCTGTAGGATAAGTTACCGGCGTACCAGTAGAGAATATCCACTCGGCAGACACATCCCACTTTTTAGATAATTCATAGCTTCCAAGGATGTTAATGCTATGCGTTTTGTCGTTAGGCGCCAGATAAGTCTTTCCATTATTGATACCTGCTATCGTACGGTCGGTATGCGCCAACGTATAATTTACGAATCCTGTCAGTCGTCCTGTATTCTTTTTCACCATTATCTCCATTCCGTAAGATTTCCCCTTACCAGTTCTGATATCGCCATCAAGTTTGTCATTAAGCAGAATCTGTGCATTGTCTTTAAAGTCTATCACATTATTCATACCCTTGTAATAGAACTCTACAGAAGTCTCAATGGTATTCTCTTTAAAGTTTCTGAAGTAACCCACCGAATATTGGTTAGCCTCCTGCGGCTTGATGTTTGGACTAGCTGGGAACCATAAGTCAAGTGGAGATCCCGAATCAGAATTATTGGCTATCTGGATAAACTGCGTGTTATGAGTAAAGTTAGCCTTCACGGATGACCATTCATTCAGTTTGTAAACCAGCCCAGCTCTGAATTCAGGTCGAATATAAGTATGGTATATCTTGCCGCTGCCATATTCTGTAGCTCCCGACACATCATAATTACTATCATAGTGATACTGCAGCGTCTTTCCCATGTTTCTAAACGCCGTCAGTCTGGCTCCATAGTTCACTGATATCGCCTTACTTAAATGTTGTTCAGCTCCAAAGTAGATGGTATGTTCAAGCGCATACGATTTGTTCATCCTGAAATCTGGATATCCTGCACGTGTTATCATAGCAGGGTTAAACATGTGATATGTAGTAGTAGCACCATATTGCAGATTCAGTTTGTCAGATATAGCGTGGCTGAAGTCAAGTCTTGCCTCTATATTCTGGATGTCAGATTGCCACTCAGCCCTAGAGTCTGTAACCTTCCACGCTAAATCATAACTATATTTGGTGTAATTCAGACTCAGTTTAGAAAACAATTTATCCGAAAATATATGGTTCCAGAAAGCCGAAGCCACAAAGTTGCCATAACCTATATCGCCAAACGATGATATAAACCTGTCCCTGCCATTATATAAATTAAGTCCCACTTTGTCAGTCATAGACAGACGATGAGAAACTTTAGCATTGAAATCATAAAAATATAGATACTCTTTTCTTTTCTCTGGGTCAGACGACATGCGCAGAAACACATCTGCATAACTGCGTCTGCCACTTACTAGCCAAGACGTTCTCTCCCCAAGGGGTCCTTCCAGAGTCAATCTACTAGATATCAGTCCAATGCCACCAGCGCCCTTCACCTTCTCAGGAGCATCGTCCTTCATCTCCACATCCAATAGAGAAGATAATCGTCCGCCATATTTTATAGGCATATTACCCTTGTACAGTTCCGCACTCTTCACCGCGTCATTATTAAATACAGAGAAGAAACCGAACATGTGTGATGCGTTGTATATATTTGTATTGTCAAGCAATATCAAGTTTTGGTCAGCGCCACCACCTCTCACATTAAATCCGCTACTTCCTTCAGACGTACTTTGCACTCCCGGCAGTAGCTGAATAGCCTTTACAACATCTATCTCGCCTAGTAGCGCAGGCACCTTTTGTATTTCAGATCCCGTCAACTTCTGCACACCCATTCTAGTATCAGTGATGTTTGCTTCCTTTCTCTGTGATGTTACTACTACCTCATGGATATTCCGTTCGTATGATATTCTGTTAGAATCATTACCTGTGCTATCCCTATTGATTACATTCACCTTTTTTCTCGGTTTAGTCTTCTGAGCATACAAATCTGTATAAGAAGAACAAATCACGAAAAAGCCTAATACCAATAGTGGTAAAGAGTTTGAACTAGTCCTTAAAACCAAACCTAATGTTTTACTTAATGTCATTTTGTTTATTGCTTACCTATTGCCGGAATTTAATTTGTGCAAATTAAACTCTGCCAATGGGTTTGTTATTTTTCTTGTTAATATATTTGCGTAATTGTGAATTCACTAATATCCTAGACAATATGAGTAAACAATCTTTTTGCCTCTTATGCTTAATTTGTTATTTAGTATAAACGCATTTTAATTGCAAAAATTATGTGACTTATAGAGCTTATTAAATGCACTTAAGTTCATAATCGCCCATACGGCAAAAAATAAAATACTTAATCGTTTCATAATTATCAATGTTTATAGTAAAATTTATCTGTTCTACTTATATGACATTCATCTTATGTTTTACCCCTATCCTGAAAACGATTTTTTCAAAAAATATCTAAAGTTTTTTATAATGAGGTTTGCTTTCTCGTTATATTTCGTCCGTCAATTGTATCTTTTTTCTATATAATATCCAGATGCCGCACCTGTTAATTTCTTATCAGTGTCTGATTGTTTAATAGCCATAGGTCTCTCTTCTAAAGAAAGATCTAATGATGTCCATATGAAATCATTATACACGAAATAAGTATCACTATAGTTTGTGAGTATTTCTACATGTTTGCATAATGAGATGAACACTCTACACCATTACAAAAGAGCCATTTTGCTATCAGCTTCTGTTATCTTTCTTTTCGGTTTGCATGGGCTTCCAAATGCGACATAGCCAGCTGGAATATCCTTTGTGACCACACTACCTGCGCCGATTACAGCACCGTCACCGATAGTGACACCTCCTAGAATGACAACATTTGATGCAATCCAGACATTATTACCGATATGAATTTCGTCGGCATATTCAGAAACAGACACGTGACCATCTTCATATTTCATTGCTATACGTTCTTCGGCAATCAGTGGATGATTAGTAGCCATGAGAGATACATTAGGACCAAACATAACATTATCGCCAATGTAAATGCGAGCATCATCCATCACCATGAGATTAAAGTTAGCAAAGAAGTTATTCCCGATGAAAGTATGAGTTCCGTAATTAAATTGTATAGGACCTTGGAAATAATACTTTTCACCAATACTTCCTATAAACTCTTTGATAATTGGCAATCTGGCTTTGTCATATTCATCCATAAGATTAAACTTCCGGCATAGTTCATGAGTTTTATGTTTAATGTCTCGCAGCTCTTTAGTGCGAGCATCAAATAACTTACCTGCAAATATTCGTTCTTCTTCTGTCATATTGTCCTTATTTAAAAATCATTATTAGCGATGGCAATATTGCCAACAATATTAATAATTTAAAGTTGTATACATCATTTATTCTTTTCGCCCTTCAGATATTCATATCCAATTCTGCATCTCAGGCAATTCTTTTTGTCGCAGTATTCGTTCTTTAGTTGGATAAGCGCTTGCGAGTCTCCAGCATTCTCAACATTCAGACCACACTCTTTCCACATCCTTACGATATGATTGTTTTCGGCTTTCAGTTGTTCTAGAAAATCGAATGCTCGGTCGCAATATTTCTCTTTGCTCTGATGTCGTCCGTAAGCGAACAAAACAGGAATCACAGTGTTTATCATCAGCAAGTTTAGCGAGAACGGGGATATGTGCTTTTCGTTCTTTTCACTTTCAGAACCGAATGTATAATGCGTTTCCCAATATTGAGTCACACCAGTATGCATCGTGTTCATAGCCTCCTTAACAGTATCACATTCCACGATCTGACTGATGCTGCATTTGGCAGTATAATACATATTGGCAAGTTGCGATATACGGATATGAGGAAAGTTCTGCGGTCGCAATCTTAAGAACCTCCACATATTACTGTCAATCTGTTGGAGTCCGAATTTATGTTTCAGATATGTGTATTCGTCTTTCAACTTATTGAAGTATCCGTCAGCAATTGCAGTGTCATGATATTTAGCAGGAACGGTATCTAAATCCAATAACCCAGCCTGTCCCATGAATATTGCTTCTATTTGGAAGAGGTTATCACGATGATGTGCCACGTCGTTAAGCGGAATACTTAATGCCCAATGTTCAAATGCGTCGCCATTGATACCGAAACCGAAGTTGCGTGCCAAAGTAACAAAAAAGCCAGCTTCCCACGAACCGTTACACTGTTCAACTCTATTTATAATCGCATCCGTTTTCTGTTCAAGGCGTTCCGTTTGCAGAGCGCTCATCCATGAGTGAACCATTAAATTACTTAACTCAGGAATTATCTTATAGCATGGAGGGTACTTATCAGTTGAAAGTAATTCGGTATAATGTTGTGTGACATGTTCAGGTACGTCGAGTTGCAACTGTGGAATACAATCACCATTTTGGTTTTTCACTTCCATATCAATGTCACCGCAAACGTGCAGAATAACATTATTATATCTTTCGTCTTTGTCGTGTTTATGTAGATACCAGTCACTGGCTTTATCGTGTATCTCCACGTTTCCCACCCAAAGAGTATCATCGATTTTTATTTTAGCATTGAAGAAGTCTGGACCGGAATTCATATTGTGTAATCCGGAGTCAATTACTTCTACGTGGAGTCCTTTAGTGGTCTTCATTTCTTGCAATGGCAGCATTTTATGCTTCCAGACATAGTGTAATAATTGTTCCATTATGTGTAGTGGTAAGTAAGGTCTTTAATTTATGCTAAGATATTGCCAACGAGCACAGAATCATCAAGTTTACTTGAATGTTATGTCGAGTGCAGCTTTATCTTATGCAAAGATATCGCCAACGAGTACAGAATCATCAAGTTTACTTGAATGTTATGTCGAGTGCAGCTTTATCTTATGCAAAGATATTGCCAACGAGTACAGAATCATCAAGTTTACTTGAATGTTATGTCGAGTGCAACTTTATCTTATGCAAAGGTACGCTTTAATTTTTTAACGTGAAAATAAACGCTACCATTATTTATTGTAAAAGCTAAAGACATTACTAGATAAATGGTAGTATATATTATTACAAAGGAGAGGCAAAGAATCGCTCAAATAGAAAATATCGGGAGAGAAGTATCACTAACTAATTTGGATATAGTGTAAAAAAATGTAACTTTGTCATCAAATAGCAAGTTAATCAAACTTTGGCACCTGGAAAGGCTATGGTTGGAAACAAAATAAGGGTTGCAATAGTAAGCTTGTGAATAACGGGGTTAAGTTTGTGCTTCCCAAATTTAAGACATTATGGATGTATTATGCTCGTCTGGTATCCGCAAAGGGTGAGAACCCGAACGCGCTCTTCGCTACTTATACGATGCCTTGCAAGGCGTCGGCCGCAGCAAACAAGACGGTGGATCTGCGTCCAACTTGGCTGTATGATATTGATACAAAGCCGAATCAGGTGATTGAAATCATCAAATGAGAACTTTACAAACAGATAGCGGATAAGTATTTATCCGCTATCTGTTTCGAATATAGATCAATTTTCGATTCCGGATGAATCATGAACTTGAAGAAATATTGCTTTTGTGACCAACCTTTAAACCTATTGTCTCAACTAACATCATGAAATAATAAAATGAAAAAATCACTATTAACCATCCTGACAATGCTGCTGAGTATAGTGGCATTAGGGCAGAATCCTTACTTACCACTATGGGAGTATATCCCTGATGGCGAGCCCCATATCTTTGAAGACCCCGATAAGCCTGGGCATCAACGCGTGTATGTCTATGGATCGCACGATATGCTCGAGGATAAGTATTGTGGTCTCGACCAGGTGGTATGGTCGGCACCAGTGGATGATTTGCACCAATGGCGCTATGACGGCGTCGTGTTCGAGAGCCGCTTTACCAAGGATGGCTATTTATTGAATCGTGATGGAAAAGGTGATGTGCTCTATGCTCCTGACATTGTGGAGGTGATGGAGAATGGACGAAAAGAGTATTACTTCACGCCAAATAACCAGTCGGAAGGTCGGAAAAACATGATTTGCAAAGGCTATCGCCCAGACGGACCATTTGAGGTGTGCAACTGGAATGCAGATGGTCGCACCACTTACGGACTCTTCGGTTTCGATCCCGCTGTCTTTAGAGATGATGATGGTAAGGTATATGGTTATTGGGGATTTAAGCAGAGTAATGGCGCTGAGCTTGACCCCACGACGATGTGTACTGTGAAACCGGGTACGGAGGTAAAGAAGAATATGATACCGGGTAAAAACGATCCTGACATTTTTAGATTCTTTGAGGCTTCGTCGATTCGCAAGATAATGGGTAAGTATGTGTTCATCTATAGTCGCACGACTCTTCCTGACGAGTTTGGGTTGTACGCTTGTAACTATAATCTCGCCTATGCCTATAGCGACAATCCGTTGGGTCCATGGACCTATGGTGGAACGCTTATCGATGGTCGTGCACGTAGTAAGGACGAGAAGGGGAATGTCATCCCTACAGCTGTGCCTTATGGCAACACACACGGCAGTTTGTTGGAAATCAACGGTCAGTGGTATGTGTTCTATCATCGTCAGACTGGCGATAACGAGTATCAACGTCAAGCGATGGTGGCACCTGTTAAGGTGTCGCTCAAAGATGGAAAACTGCTCATCAGTGAGGGTGAATATACTAGTGAAGGCTTCAGTCTGAATGGATTGAATCCATTTGATCTCACGCCAGCCGGATTGGCTTGTTATCTGACGGAGCCAATACGTATACCTCATCAGTTCCCCAATCATGCTCATAGTGGTTCGTATGTTAAGGCGACTCGCATTGGTGACGATGGTCGCGATGGTGCCTACAGTTTACATGCTCATCACTCACCTGTAGTGTTCAACACGGATAGCTCAGTAGTGGGCTATAAATACTTCAACATGACCGAACTGGGTAAACGCGATGAAGCCACGTTGCGCATGCACTTCAAACCCGAGGGTGTGGCTGGTGAGATCGTCTTCATGCTCGACAGTCCATGGACAAGTCAGGGCGGAAAGGAGATCGGTCGGTTGACTCTGAATGGCAATCCTGCCGACAATAAATTCCTCAAAATGGCTTCACAGAGTGGCGACTTCTACGAGGTTGATATACCTGTTAAAGGACTGAAGAAACTCAAAAGCAAGCACTCCCTCTATCTACTTTTCCGTAGCGACACCAAAGAAAAAAGTCTCTGCGAATTGTATGATTTCAGATTCATACAATAATTCTGTTTCATTAATACCATTAGAGCGTTAATTGGAAAGGCGAGAACATCGTAAACGAGGAGACGAAAGAGGGAAGAATATTTGTTACGAGTGAGGATTGAACTAAAAAATCCTGTGGCACACTGCCCGAATGTTTTGTATATTAGCAAATGTTTTCGGTGCATATCACTCATACGTTTACATAACAAATAAAGACATGGCGCAGAAAACGTCATGTCTTTATTTGTTATGAATGTGCGAAAGGTTGGTTTGCTAACCGTTGTTGCGAGTCTTTAAATAATATTTATCAAGCCTCTGACTAAAATCCTTGCTATTGTACCAATTAAAATTAATAGTAGTTACTTTTGCAAGTTCTATTTAGTGATAATTTTCACGGATTTCCTTATTATCAATTCAGGATTAAGCAATATTTGTTTTGTGCTTTTTTCTTTATTATTTATTTCATCTAATAGTAGTTTAAATGACATACTTCCAATATCTTCTATAGGTTGCTTTACGCGTGTTATAGGTGGATTAAGAAAATCCATAAACTGTTGGTTGTCGAAGGATAAAATCGAAATGTCTTCAGGAATACTAAGATTATTTTCTTGAATAGCTTTTAATGCACCTAATAGAATGGTACTACTCATTGTGTATATAGCAGTTGGATGATTCTCAGAACTTAAACTTATTTTTGTCTCAATATAACCATTTTGCAATGTGTAATCTTTTCCAACAATATTGCAATATTCTGAATTTCCATATTTGTTCATTGCATCAATGTAGCCTCTGGCTCTTTCTCTGGTTGTTATTGAGTCAGATTGACCTTGAATACACAATATATTTCTATGTCCAGCATTTATTAAATATTCAGTAGCATTATATGATCCTAAATAGTTGTTTGTTGATATATATGGAATATCACAATTTTCAAAGTATCTATCTATTAGAACAATTGGAACATTTGCATTAAATACATCTAGTACATAAGAAGGATTGGATCCACTAGGTACTAAAATTATTCCGTCAATGTTTTGCAACTGAGTATTTTCTAATGTTCTTCTTTCTTCGGAAAGATTTTCTAAAGTATCAAAGAGTTCAATAATATAGCCACAAGAGCGTGCTTTATCTATAATAACACCAGCTATATTTGCAAAAAAAGGATTTATTATATCAGGAACAATTAATGCTATAACATTAGATTTCATGTTGCGCAAATTTTGCGCAACATGATTTGGCTTGTAATTGTATTCCGCAACCTTCTCAAGTACGAATTTACAAGTCTGTTTACTTATCCTATATTGTTCGCTTTTACCATTTAAAATACGAGATACTGT
>Ga0070399_1004583_pt1 | contig 11284 bp, 9 predicted proteins | sample BioMet4_FD_61217 | JGI IMG/M metagenome (GOLD analysis project Ga0070399, IMG submission 61217) | Microbial communities from bioreactor (seeded with sewage sludge) at LBNL, California, USA - Biofuel metagenome 4 (version 1) | ecosystem: Engineered > Bioreactor > Anaerobic > Unclassified ... | reverse complement strand
GCTTTTGCTTTCTCTGATAATGCCAGTGACATAGGTACCTCCTCAAAGCATTATAACTGGATAATTGTATACATGAGTGCAATAACAATGAGTATATTACTATACTCCCACCGTTTCGCGCAAGAGAGATTTTCAATTCCCGCATCCGGACAGAGAAAAACCGCAGTCCGATAAATTCCGGACTGCGGCCAGTACATTTTCCTGTTCAGTTGACTGCTTTATTACTTTGCGTAGTCCGTCACGCGGGATTCCCGTATGACGTTGACTTTGATCTGTCCCGGATATTCCATTTCCGCTTCGATCTTCTTGGAAATATCGCGGGCGAGCAGTACCATATCGGTATCGCTGATCTGCTCAGGAACCACCATGACACGAACTTCACGGCCTGCCTGAATGGCATAAGAATTGGAAACCCCTTTAAAACTGTTGGTAATATCTTCGAGCTGTTTGAGCCTGGTTGTATAAGCATCCAGTGTTTCTCTTCTCGCACCAGGACGTGCCGCCGAGATCGTATCCGCCGCCTGCACAAGGCAGGAGATCAGATTGTTCGGTTCCACATCGCCGTGATGGGATTCGACCGCATTGATAACGATCGGATTCTCCTTGTACTTACGGCACAGATCTGCGCCGAGCTGTACATGCGAGCCTTCCATTTCATGGTCTACCGACTTGCCGATATCATGCAGAAGACCTGCACGTTTCGCCATGCGTACATCCAGTCCCAGTTCCCCTGCAAGGAGTCCCGAGAGCTGAGCGACTTCGATGGAATGTTTCAATGCATTCTGCCCGTAGCTCGTCCGGAAATGCATTTTGCCGAGAAGCTTGACCAGTTCAGGATGGACGTTATGCACACCGACCTCGAGGGTGGCTGCTTCGCCTTCTTCCTTGATCCTGGCATCGACTTCCTTCTTGGCTTTTTCGACCATCTCCTCGATCCTGGCCGGATGGATACGTCCGTCCACGATGAGTTTTTCCAGTGCGATCCTTGCCACCTCGCGGCGGATCGGGTCAAAGCCGGAAATGACGACGGCCTCGGGCGTGTCATCGATGATCAGATCGACACCGGTCATCGTTTCGAGTGTCCTGATGTTGCGGCCCTCACGTCCGATGATCCTGCCCTTCATTTCGTCATTGGGAAGCTGCACAACGGAGATCGTGGCTTCCGCCACGTTATCGGCAGCGCATCTCTGGATGGCGCCGACGACCAGTTCCCTGGCCTTCTTGTCTGCTTCTTCCTTTGCTTCCGCTTCCATTTCCTTGATCATGACAGCGGAATCGTGCTTTACATCTTCTTCAACAGTTTTTAAAAGGTAATCCTTTGCCTGTTCAGAGGTTAAACCGGAGATTCGTTCCAGTTCCTGCAGTTTCTGCTCGTTGAGCTTTGTCACTTCTTCTTTCTGTTTCTGCAGTGACTCGTCCCTTGCAGCGAGGCTCTGTTCCTTACGTTCCAGAGCTTCGGCCTTCCTGTCGATCGTCTCTTCCTTCTGCTGGATCCTGCGTTCGTTACGCTGTACTTCCGCTCTTCTGTCCCGGATCTCCTTTTCCAGATCGTTTCTGGTCTGGATGGACTGTTCCTTGACTTCGAGCAGCGCTTCACGCTTCTTGGTCTCAGCCGTCGAAAGTGCCTCATCGATGATTGCCCTAGCCTTCTCTTCCGCACTGCCGATCTTCGCTTCGGACTGTTTCTTCCGCATGTTGGACGTGACAATGTAAGTTGAAGGAATAGCTGCTGCCAGGGAGATTACCACCGCAATGATAATACCCAGCATGTGCAGGAGCACCTCCTTATGAAATTGTATGAAAATTTATAACAGTGTAATTGTAAATGTAATTCCAGTGAGTGTCAAACTGTTTCGCTTGTATATCCATCTATTTTATCCCTGCCTGCAGATCAGGTTGTATGCAAACACTCCCAGCGGAACATATGATACGATTACATTAACCAGAAGTCTGAGACAGGAACACGCGCGAATAGGGGCATTATCATTTTCAGACACTTGGGATGGTCTGTTAATCCATGCAAAATATATGATCAAAGTTACATATATGGCATATAATGTTCCACAATATTGCGTGATTTTTGTGTCTGCGCAAAAATCTGCTAACATCAATGGGGTGGCTACATTATTATAATTTCCCAAAATGCGTTCCAGAAGCATTCCATGGCAGAAGTATATTTCATATGCCCAGGGGCGCGAAGCAAAAGTTCCCAGAATCAGACAGGCATATGCTGCCGTTTCAATCAACATGGTCTGTCTGATTTTCGATGAGTTCATAACCAGCATAATTGCTACGTATGGTGCCATATGAACATACCAGTATACGGAACTTTCAAATGAAATAAACAGGGCAATCATGGTAATCATGGGGATATAAATTGAATACCTGTAAAAATCCTCCTCGCTCATGAATCCTTTGTGGAAATAGCAAAACAGGCAGATCGCCACTAAGAGTACAACAACCACCGGAACGTTTTGATTAACAAGAGGCAAGCAGTTCGCCGTAAGCCTGTTAAACATGTCCAATTCAAAACTCTTTTTTACCTGCATGGCATCGGACACCGAAGTTATCCCGAAAAAAGCATTTGATCCGACTTTCAATATCATTACAAATGCTGTTGATAAAAGAATTTTCCAGATTTTCTTTTCTTTCAGCAGTAGCAATGGAACAAAAATAAACAGTGCAAACTGTTTAAATGGCACTGCAATCATAAAAAAGAGCAGAAAATGACTGTTTTCATGTCTAATGTAAGCACGTAGCCCTAAAAGAATAAAAATCATCCCGATAATATCCGTCTGACCCGCTATTCCAACAGCAATAAACACCAGAATAGAAGATGTAAAAATGAACGCGCCCCATTTTGCCTTATCCTCGGACAATTTGATTTCACGGCAGAGCAGATAAACGATATACGTACAAATGATGAGTGCAAAAAGAAAAATGGACTTGCCATATATTTTTGACAGAAACCGTCCATTAACTTCCAAGTTTCTGGATCCCATAAAAAACCATAACGGAATTCCCCACACACCAAGAATCAGAAACAGAGGAAAATCATAGGTGGCAAGATTTCCTCCGGCATTGGGAAGCGTTCCTGCATGTTCGGTCATCATGTTTACATAATCATAATAATGCTGCAGTCCGCCGCCTTTTATGATCGATCCCATAAAATCCACTTCATATAGTAAAATAGATTGTGTATCCCCGTAAAAGAAAGAAGTGAATGGAATCAGCAAAAGGAATACAAGCAAAATCCATTCCCAAAAAGAAGGTGCTTTTGAACTCATTATATATGCCCGCATTTTTTTCATAGTGTCTGCACCTCTAAATTAAATTTTTTATATAATTACAAATCTAATCTTAATCATTATACTCCATGCTTTTCAACATACAAGAATGCCTTATTCATCCAGCATTTTCCCATTTCCCACCATATCGATCAGATATAATAAGACTTTTTTCATCACTGTTTTGCCCGGAATCCGTCCTGTATTGTATCTCCAATCAATTCAGAACGGTCCAACATGAATCTATAGCAAGTCGAGGGACAGTGATAATAGCTATTGATTTCTCCATGCTCAGAATAATAGACAGAATTTCCATTCAATTTCTCTGACCCGGTCTCTGCATCCGGAAATGGTTCCTGCAGTAGATAATAAGGGCTTCTGATCTCATGCTTTGCAAAGACCAGGTCATCTTCTGCATAATTATCGAGCCAGCTTGTAAAGCACAAAAATATAAACATCAACAGAAATCCAGCTATTGTATTAAAAATTGCCATCCATAACCGCTGATGTGCTTTTCTTCCCTGCAAAATCCACATAAGAGTATCCGCCCCTGTACAAAGAGGAAAAACCAGTAGAAGTGCTAATCCATACCTGATAAACGGTGCTGTAAAGAACCACAGCAGAAGCCCTGTCAGCAAAACCAGATAAAAAACAGTCTTTTCCCATCTGATTTCCCGCACTCTTCTAACATTTCCAACACTGTATATGATTCGAAATACCAGCAAGAACAAAGCTAGAAGTTGCGCCATGATAAGCATCTGTTCATAATGCTGCTGTCCTGCCCACCAAACAGGAACCCAGCTGCGAAGCGGTAGATCCAACTTGGCAACATCATAAAGACATCTTCCCCACGCTTTGATTTGACCGACATCCTTATCCAGATAGACTGCCGGTATTTTCCATTCGACATGAAACAGATCGATTACCCTGACCGGATAAAGCAGCCATCCAGAAATCAGGATATTACGAATTAAGTAGGGAAGAACGGATATTAATCCGGCTGAAATGAGTCCTCCGATTTTTTTCCCCCATCCTTTCCGGACCAGTTCCATAAATGGGTATATAGTCAGAATAGCCATGGAAGCAGCAGATAATTTCATGCTTACAATAAATATGGACAGTACTGACAGCATACTGTATCGCATAACAGCAGCAGAATAAAAATCTGCTATGTTATCCAAATACATCTTCTTTTTCAATTGCCACTCCATTAAATCTGCCCATGCACACAGCAGATAAAGGACCATGTACATTGTTCCGTAATCCGTAACTGGCGAAACGCTGCCTGTTACGTTAGTCAGATAGTATATCAGTATGGCAATCCGGACCGCATCAGCACTATGTTGTTCATGCTCTCTAATTCGGAACAATCCATGCACGGCATAGCAAACAAGCAAAACAGCCAGAAAACCTGTCGTAGTATGCAGCGCTGCAGGCAGAATCCAACTCATGGTGAATAAAGCTGCAAAAACAAGATAACTGCTGTTATATGCAAAATGCAGCTGCAGATTCCCAATTCCTTTTACTACGCCGTATTCTTCTATGATCCGGATCGCCTGTGCATGATAGATTCCGGTATCTGTATGGAAAGTACCTCTGGAAGTATAAAATGCCGTGATCAAAATTAAGCAAACCAGCAACGGTCCTTCTGCAGACAACAAAATCTGCTGAATCCGCCTGAATTCGCAGGAAAGCTCACTGCGGCATTTCCATCCGACCAACAGAATAGCAGAAAGCATCAACAGATGCGCCAATATCCCCACACGGTAAAAAATGCTGAAATATTCTGCAAATACCGTCAAGCCCACGATTCCTGTGATTACTGCTGCCATACTGCCACCGGTATTCTGCTCGCGAAGTAATCCAAGATGTATAAGGATTCTTCGAATACCCGTACCTGCAATAAGACACAATACCCCCATATAAGCCCAGCTTAAAAGCGTAATCAGCATAGACCGCTATCCTCAACTTTCATATTGGTTGCAGCAGTCGATGACCTTCTGCACTTCTTCTTCCGTCATCTCCGGAAACAGCGGCAGCGTCACGCAGGTGTCCGCGAGATGCTCTGCATTCGGACAGTCTCCCCGATGATATCCGAGATCTGTATAGGCTTCCTGCAGATGGCAGGGCACCGGATAATGCCGGTTGCATTCGATATCATGTTCCTTCATATATCGCAGCATGTCTTCCGGATCCGGTGTCTCGATCTCAAACAGATGGAATACAGGATCCGTATTGGAGGGATGCGCCTGCATCACGATCGCCGGATTATGGATCTCCGCAAGGTACCGCCTGCCGATCTTCCGCCGCCGCGCTGTCCAGCCATCCAGATACCGCAGGGAAACGGAAAGAACCGCACCCTGTATACCCTCCATCCGATAATTATAGCCTACCGTTTCATGATAATACCGGACACGGCAGCCCTGATTCTTCAGAACATTGACCTTATCGATATAGGCCGGATTATTGGAAACGACCGAACCGCCTTCGCCAAAAGCATACAGATTCTTGCCCGGATAAAAACTGAAACAGCCGATATCGCCGAGTCCGCCGGCTTTCTTTCCTTCATACGCCGCGCCATGCGCCTGCGCACAGTCTTCCACGACAAACAGGTGATGCCGGTCAGCGATCTTCTTTACCCGGCCGAAATCAAACGGCTGGCCGTACAGGTGAACACCGATGATCGCCCTCGTTCTCTCCGTGATCTTCTCTTCGATCCTCTCCGGATCAATCTCCCAGGTATCCGCCGTGCAGTCGGTGAAAACCGGTTTCGCACCGGTATAGGTGACGCCCCAGGCCGTCGCAATATAGGTATTCGCCGGCACGATTACTTCGTCGCCGGGTCCGATCCCTAGTGCCAGCATGGCGAGATGCAGCGCGCTGGTACCGTTGTTGACACCCGTTGCCGCCTTTACGCCCAGATAGTCGGCAAATTCCCGGTCGAACCGGTCCGCATAGGCGCCGCCGGAAAATGCCGTATTCTCACAGACTTCCGTGATCGCCGCCATATAGTCTTCTCTGTGCCGGTCAAAATCCCGTTTCAGGTCAATTCTTTTCAGCAATTTTCTTCTCCCGGTCTTCCCTGTCAAATGCCTTTTTCAGCCGCCGGATATTCTTCAGATAGTTCCGGACGGTTTTACCTACGTTTACCGTTGTATTGTAATCCTCTGTCCATTCCACCGGCAGATCACAGATCCGCATGCCGTCCCGTTCCGCCCGGAGCAGGAATTCGATCATGTAGAACCAGCCGTTGTCATTGTAGCACTCCCGGACCAGTTGTTCCGCTTTTTCCCGCCTCAGGAATGTGAATCCGCAGATAGCATCTGTCGCCTGCATATGGAAAACCGTATGCAGCAGGATCAGCAGTCCTTTTGACGTGATCTTCCGGTACCATTTCCGGCCAGTCGTCACGGAACGATCCGCAAAGCGGGACGCATTAACATAATCGACTGAGGGATCGTTCTCAAAGATCCGGAGCATCTTCTGAAGATTATTGATGTCCGTCGAAAGATCAATGTCCATATAGCCGACAATATCCGCCCGGCTGTGCTCAACACCCGTCCGGAAAGCGATACCCACGCCTCGCTGTTCGATACGGATATAGTCCACTTCCGGAAATTCCGCAGCCAGCTTTCTTCCGATCTCCGGCGTATCATCATCCGATCCATTATCCAATATCAGCAGTCGATATGAATATTCGGCGGCATCCATACTCTCCTGCAGATATGCAGCCGTTCTGCGAATTCCATTCTCTAACCGGAGATGTTCATTTAAAACTGGAAACAGGATTTCAAATTTCATTAGTCACTCCAATGTGTATAATTTTGTTTAAGTATAAATACATTAAGCTGTCCAAATTTCTTTATATCAATAATAGCCGGTTTCTGCTTTTTCAGAAAAACATTAAAACTTTTCCGGTTCGCATCTGAAACCACATAGGCTGTAGTGATGTCTTTCTTTTCAATAGGGGGATACCATCGTTTATCTGTTAGCCATTTACAGCCATTCATATTTTGAAAATCATCCACTGCAGCAACTCTGATCCTGTCATTTGATAATACTGTGAGTAAGTTTGCATAATCATAGGTGGAATAACCGACATCATATCCGGAGCTTTTCAGCCACTCCGCTGTGTGATATTCATCCGTATTCATACTCTGGTCATACATAATCAGCAGCTGACTATACTCAAGTATTCTGATAGACGAAAACACGATTACTACAGACACCAGAATCGCTCTCAGCCAGACAGGCGGAAACTGCTTTCTGCCGATAAGAAAAGCAGTCCCTGCTCCGGCAGCAAATAAAAGCGGAACATAGTATCTTGCTGCTGATTCGGTTGTCGTAAATGTCGCTGCCGCCACCATTGCAAGGAAAGAGAACAGCAATACGACAGACGCCCATGCTCCTTTGTTTACATCCGATACTCCAGATCTGTCATCATGGCTATCCAACCAAAGCATATGGAAATAATGAATAAACAAACTGCAAAACCCAAGTATTGCTGTGATCATAAAAAAAACCACAAGAACAGTCATCCTACCTTTAAAAAGGTCGAAAATATCCGGCAAAACCTGATTTCCGAGTTTATCTATACTATGGCGGATGTTTCTCGACGTAGCATTGCCACTAGAATTCATACAGATGATTACTGCCATGGCAGTCACAAGTAACACTATACTCCACAGAAATATTTCGGTTCTTCCATGTTTTTTTCTCTTTCGCTTCCCGGATTGAATAACTAGCATTGCAAGCTGTCGGACCATTTCCGTGATTAATAGTGGAATATATATATAGATAATACAGTGAAATCCCTGCATGCCTGTTACAGCCGCAAGAATGACGGACAAAATGTACTGAAGAATCGTTATCCTGCCACGCTGAAGCCCGGAAGCATAAATTGATAAAATAATAAATAGGACAATAAAATGGCTTGCATAAAATGCTGCATATAATACGAGCATGCTCAAAGACGCATCGATGTTTTCAGATAATACGAATGGCAACATAACAGCGAGAAGAATCTGAATATAACTAAAACGTATTTTATGATAAAATACAATCATACTGATCAATAAGGCGGCAGCCAGTATACAGGCTGCCATTCCTGAAGAAATCAGCAGGTTTTTAGTTACTGAATAAATGAATGCAGCAATATTCGGTTCTGAAATAATATACCTTTCAGCTGATCCCACCCAGTATTTTGAATACACAAAATGATCCAGATACAGAACTTTGGCATGCAGCACTTCTGACGCAATATCAGAATTCATATAACAGTTGAAATGGAACAGATTTGCCAGAAAAAAGATGACAAAAAGGACAACGATCTGGAATGTCAATATTATCTGCGCAGCCTTACGCATAATACCTAAAATATTTTTAGTCATATCGTCGTTCCTTGTTGTTCTGCTCATATGAGAAACTCATCCAGATCATATACCGTATTGATCTTGCCGGACAATACACTAATGAAGACCGGATCCTTCGAATTGATCCGGATCGCGGTCGGCCTCGAATCATCCACCTCTGAGCTCTTAAGAATCGGCTTCATGGAATACAGCGACTTGTCATACTGGAATGAATATTCATCCTTTAAGTATTTCTCCGCCAAATGGCTCATATAGGGCCAGGAAGTTTTCGGCCGGTGCGTACACTCATTACAGTTGCAAAGTTGCTGCGGTGTACAGGCTGTACCTTTCTGACAGGAAAACGCCGGAAGATCTGTATAGCTGGTACAATGCGGTGTGAACGTAACAGCAGTCAGAGAATGCAGCCCGGTCTTTCCGAACGGCATCACAGAGAAAAACGGACCGTCCATCACGGTGATACCATATTTCTTCATTTCTTTCGACGGTCTGCAGAGAATGATCTCGCAGAGCTCATACTTGATCCGAAATGGTTCATAGCTGCCGACCGGATCGCCTTCTTTCGCAAGCTGCAGGATCTGATTGGCGGAGGCATAGGATGCATTGAGGATGAATGCGGTCCGTGCCTCCGACGCCGCCTCGTTCTCCGGCTGCTGCCATGTCACAGAAAAAGCTCTCTCCTGGCGGCAAAGTGCCGTAATCCTCGCTCCATAGCATATGGTCACCTGAGGATATTCTGCCAGCCGGTCAACAAACCAGTCCCGTAGAATACCGGCATCGTATGTGTCTTCCTCCGTCAGGAAAGCGCCGTCGCACATGCCGGGACGGAAAAACCGGTCTGCAGGAACCGCTTCACAGCGGATCTCTGCTGCTCTGCAGAAATTTTGAAACTCCGCAGCATCAGTCCATGAGAACATTGAACTCATTGCATAGATCTGCTCGAAACGATCGTGGATCGCAAACGAAAAATCTTCATGAAAGCGATGGTAATAGCCGGCCGAGCGACAGGCCGTCGTCAGGCTCCGGGGATAATGATACCCCATGTGTACACGCGCCTGATTGATAAAAGTGGCTCTCCGGAATGGCCCGGTCTCCTGTTCCAGCACCAGGACACTCTCTCCCCTGCTGCCGCAACGGAGCGCTGCATACAGCCCGTAGAGCCCGGCTCCTATAATGATTCTGTCAAACTTTTTCTGTTCCGGCATATCAGTTCCCCGAGATCTTTTCTACATCTTCGATCAGATAGTGCTGCTTGCGGAATACCAGATCTACCAGTACAGAAAGGTATTTCAGGATGATCGTCAGCAGTGTAAATACACCGAAGAACCCGACCGACATAAAACCCATCAGAGATGTCCAGCCGGATTCCAGTCGCGCATCGACAAACAGGGAAGCCACCACATAGATCACGACAGCTATGACAATGGTCAGGAATATGATACTGAGGAAAAAAGATATCCGCTCGATGACATCTGTAAAATAAATGAAGGAATCTACCGCCAGTCCTGTACGTTCATCCCTGTGATAATGTCTGGTAATGCTGCCCTTCCCATCTTTGCTTTGATAGACGATCTTCGCAGCCTGCAGTCCGCAGTTCATATAAACAGCTTTGCGATAGGGGATGTACGCACCCATGGACTTGACCCGGTTGATCGCCCGGCGGGAAAGCAGGCGGAATGTGGACTGTCCAAGGCGGTATCCCCCTGTGCCGGCATGATTGTAGATCCGGTAAAACAGCCGCGAAGTCAGGCGCAGCCTGGCATCGCATGCCGCAGATACAATATCGTTGCCTTCAAGACATTTCCGGTAAACTTCCTCAATGACTTTCAGATCGTAATCGATATACAGATCATCGAACTCATACACATAATCGCCGATCGCTATGTCACGTCCCGCATTCATGGAAGCTTCCAGGCCCTGGAATTCTCCCATCCGGATAACGCTGACCATATAGTCGGCAGGATGTTCCTTCAGATACCGGTGGATCTCTTCCACACTGCCATCATCCGAAGCATCATTTACGAGGACCAACTCGCACCGGTCGAACAGCCTGCTGCAGGTACCCATGACGTCCTTCAGAAACTGTTCGATTTGTCCCCTGCTGTTGCGGACATAGGCCACAACAGAAATAAACTTCAGTTCCTTTTCCATTTCTCCATTCTCCCAATTACATCTGAAAAGCTCAGTGTTCTTCCAGAATAACACTGTTCTTACCGAAAAACCTTGCCACCGCCTGGTTCGTCCAGTCCTGCGCGTCAGTCGAGACATCGGAGTAAAACAGCAGTGCCGGCTTCTCCGTGAAATCCGGAAGAACCGCATCCTGGATCGCCGGATCCTCCAGCAGCGCATAGCGGTCTTCATTTTCCTGTGCATATACAGCGGCATGCCCGTTCAGCAGATCCGTCAACGCGGCAGTTGATGTATACAGATCCCGGTTTACGCCGACGGCAAGTCCGGACCCGAAGACCAGTAGCAGCAGTATAAAACAGAACGATCCTGAGCATGTCATCGAAAGATCCGTATTCTTCTGCTGATCCGATACAGCGGGTGTCTCTTCCTTTTTCTGTTCTTTCGAAAAGCCATATATCAATCCTGTAAGATAGCCTTCCAGCAATACCATGCACAGTA
>Ga0070399_1004582_pt1 | contig 11285 bp, 9 predicted proteins | sample BioMet4_FD_61217 | JGI IMG/M metagenome (GOLD analysis project Ga0070399, IMG submission 61217) | Microbial communities from bioreactor (seeded with sewage sludge) at LBNL, California, USA - Biofuel metagenome 4 (version 1) | ecosystem: Engineered > Bioreactor > Anaerobic > Unclassified ... | reverse complement strand
TCAGAAGCATCCGACTGTCGATTTAGTACGACATCCTCAATACATTCCAACACCTCCGCAGGTATATCAGAATATAGCACAGAAGTCGCGGGATTCACGATGCCCATGTCCATGCCATTTTGAATTGCATGATAGAGGAAAACGGCGTGCATTGCTTCACGAATATAATTATTGCCTCGAAATGAAAAAGAGAGATTGCTGACACCACCGCTCACATGTGTACTAGGAAGATGAGAACGAATCCATTTTGCTGCCTTTATAAAATCAACAGCATAGTTGTTATGTTCCTCCATACCTGTAGCAATCGACAAAACATTCGGGTCGAAGATAATATCGTGAGCGTTGAAATTCAATTTATCTACAAGAAGATGATAAGCCCTTTCACAAACCTTTATCTTACGTTCGTAGCTTCCCGCCTGCCCTTTTTCATCGAAAGCCATTACGACAACGGCAGCACCCAACTGTTGGATGGTGCGAGCATGAGATAAAAAGACATCTTCACCTTCTTTCAGTGAGATAGAGTTAACGATGCACTTCCCTTGCAAACACTTTAATCCCGCTTCGATAACATTCCATTTCGATGAATCTATCATAATAGGTACACGAGATATATCCGGATCGGAAGCAATCAGATTAAGGAAATTCACCATTTCAGACTCAGCTTCAAGCAAGCCGTCGTCCATGTTTATATCCAAGACCTGTGCCCCATCCTCCACTTGTTTGCGTGCAATAGACAGTGCTTCGTCGTAATTCTTCTCTTTTATCAAGCGCAAGAATTTTCGCGAGCCAGCTACATTGCATCGTTCGCCGATATTAATAAAATTATTCTCCTGCTTCACCTCCAATAATTCCAGACCCGAGAGCCAGAGACAATTTGGTGAAGCAACTGGAATATGAGGAATAGCACCTTTCACCAAAGCCGGATAACGGGCAATAAAATCATTAGTTGTTCCGCAACAACCGCCCACTATATTCACCAACCCCTCACTGATAAAATCAGCAATCTCGGTCGCCATCATATCAGGAGTTTGATCATATTGTCCTAATTGATTAGGAAGTCCTGCATTAGGATAAGCACTAATATAATAAGGCGCATGTTTAGCGAGTTCCTGCAAATAAGGTTTCATCTCTTTAGCTCCGAAAGAGCAATTCAAGCCGATAGAAAAGATATGAGCATATTGTACTGAAGCAAGGAAAGCATTGAGTGTCTGACCGGAAAGTGTCCTCCCGCCTTTATCAGAGAGTGTAACAGACAACATAAGCGGAACGTATCTGTTCATTCGTTCCATCTCCCGTTCAGCAGCATATATAGCAGCCTTGGCATTCAAGGTATCAAAGATAGTTTCGATTAAGATAGCATCAACGCCACCCTCGAGCAAAGCAGATATTTGTTCCTCATAAACACTGGTCAGCACATCAAAAGTCATCGAACGAGCAGAAGGGTTATTAACATCGGGACTCATTGAACACGACTTGTTGGTAGGTCCCACCGAACCCAACACGAAGCGGGGCTTTTCAGGATTCTTTGCGGTGTATTCATCAGCAACAGAACGTGCCAATCTCACAGCAGCCAAGTTCATATCACGAACATACGTCTCCATATGATAATCAGCTTGAGAGACAGCATTAGCATTGAAAGTATTCGTTTCAATCAAGTCGGCACCAGCTTCTAAATATTTGCGATGAATATCCAGGATAACATCAGGACGTGTGATACAGAGAATATCATTATTCCCCTTCAGCTGACCCGCACAGTCGGCAAACTTATCGCCTCTAAAATCTTCCTCTCTTAATCCATACCGCTGTATCATCGTACCCATAGCGCCATCCAATATTAGGATACGTTTCGTTATGAGCTGTTGAATAGTCTCCATAAAGAATATTATTTTTTAAACATACGATCCATTTCCCGCTTATCATCTTTCTCGCGCAGAGTCTGCCTTTTATCGTACTCACGCTTTCCTTTAGCGAGAGCGATGGCCAATTTAGCCAGACCTTTGTCGTTGATAAATAAACGGATGGGTATAATTGTATTACCTGTTTCATCGGCACCACGTTGCAACTTACGTAACTCCTTTTTTGTGAGCAGCAGTTTGCGGTCATGTCGTGCAGGATGATTATTGTATGAACCGTAGAAATACGGTGAGATATTCATGTTTTTCACCCACAATTCTCCATGATCAAAGATACAATAAGTATCGACCAAGCTCGCTTTCCCCAAACGGATAGATTTTATTTCAGTACCCGAAAGTACGATGCCGGCTGTATAGGTATCGATGAATTCATAATCGAATGAAGCCTTCTTATTCTTTATGTTGACAGGATTAGCATTCATATTAGTTTAAGAGAAAAGCAAGTTTATTAAATACCAATTGGATAAGCCAAGGGCACAGAATAACGAGCAATGATGTCGAAACAGTAAAGCCCAAACGCTGAGATGGTTCCACATTCATCACAATAGGTGAACCTATATACACAATATAGAAAACATACAAAGAGAGGATGTAACAAACTATCTGCAAGTCGGGAAACAGTCCTAAGATAATCTCTATTACAAAGACAACAGTCATTGCATAGCCCGTGAACAACTGAGCACGCGACATATTATTCGGTAAGTTGAACCACTGAGCCAAATACCGGTTCATGAGATAAGCTATCAAAAAGAATCCACCGAACAAGGCAATAGCAACACCGCAGCAATCTATCATTGCCAACTGAAAACTTTTCGGAGTATTCCAACCACGACGAATAAGTGAGCCTATCAATACAGAAAGGCCCGATAAACCGATCATAGGATAGACGAAGTCAATGATGGCTTTCTGACTATCCCACTGTAAACTAATATCTTCCCATGCCTTGGCAGGAGAAGATATTAAAAGGAATACTATTTTGAAAATTTTCTTATAGTTCAATTCTAGTTACTTGATGACGGTGTGAAAGTGATCGTATATGTAGTTTCGTTTGCAGGAAGACCAATTGGGTCAGTTGTCGATACCGGAACCGAGAGGGTTATCTGAGAAGGATAGTTACGGCCCGATTTAACTGCAAACTGAGAGAATACTGAAGCCAAATCGAAAGAACGATAATAGAACTGAGGATAATAGCCAGCATATTCATAAGAGACATACGAAGGTGCAGCATCATTATATGCTCTATGACGCAGATGCAAGTTCAATGTAGAATCACCCGATTTCGTTTCTTCCGGATAATAAACCATAGTGAAATAATGCCAAGGTCTAGAGAAATAATAATTGACTCCCGTAATCAAATAACGATTATCATAGATATAAAAATGATCCTCAGAAGTAGTGGTATTTACCGACGTCAAAGAGACAACAGGATTCGTCGACACAGAGTCGTTTTCAGCACTACGTGTAGTTGAAACAACGCTGTTATTCAAACTGACAGCACCGGTCAATTCGACATACAAAGTATTTGTAGTCTTATAGTTCTTATTCGAATCATTGTTCGGATCATACGTATAGGCTATAAATGCCATTCCCGAAGTAGCTTTAAACTGATTGGACGACTGAACAGATGCCAACGATTTAGAAGAAGGTATTATCTTTGTCGTTCCTGCCATGAAATAAGTAGAACCAACTGAGTTCATAATTTCAACAATCTGGTATCCTTGAGAGTCAGAACTATCATCATTCAGACAGGATGTCATCCCAAATAATAATGTTGTAAGGAGCGTAAACGCAACCAATTTGAATTTTTTCATAAATCTCATTTTTTAGTGTGCAAATATATCAATTTTCTATCAAACTATATCTTAAATGCAGTTTAATTTGATTTACTGCATGCACTACTTAACTATTTTTGCAAATTCATCAATATGTTCATCCACATACCTGGCTATCACCTCTGTAATTTCCTCCTCTTCTTCGATAAAAGTATCGTCTAAATCGTCGAATTGCTCAAACTTTTCATACATTGCCATAAATTCATCTTCAGAGCGTTCCTTTTCAAGATCCTCCCTATTGTCATCATATATCTTTTTTGCCTTGTACACCAACTTGCTGAATTCACCCGCGCCCCATAGACGCATGGCCTTAGCAAAAGGATTACCGAAGATATAAGCACCGTAACCGTTTTGTATCAGTTGGCAGAAACCACCTTCAAGAACCTCTCGACGGAAAGTATCGTATGCCAGCAACGTATGCTGCGAACCATTTAGTAGAGACATGTTATCTGCATTCAGTTCCCCTCCCAATACCTGATGGTATTTATCAGTGAATGCCTGAATAAAAGTACTCATACCGGTACCTGCCGCATCTTTAAGAACTGCTTCATTAATTTCTATTGTTTCCATATTGTAAAAATACCTTTTATTTTGACTTTGATTTCTAAAAAGCTGTATAAAACAGCGTATCATAAATTAATGTTTGTTATAACCTTACAAAAAATGCCGATAAAGTTTGCTAAGAACGATGGAACCTCTACCTTTGTAGTGTGTTTTTCATAGTATTAGATTTAAGGTTAACAAGGTTGGAGTACAGCGGTACTCCTTTTTTTATGCCCATACGTGTCACATTCATTATTGATATTTTATGAATCCGCTTCATCTCCTCTTACTCCCAATGCCTGTAGAATAGGAAACAATGGAGATGAGAAATGAAAATTTTTATGTTCTTCTTCGTTGAAACCGAAAAGAGTAAGTTGCATTCTAGAAAGATCATCAGACTTCATCTGATCTAACTTTGAACAAACATCCACGTCATAATCATCTCCTTGAGGAAACAGCCCCACACGTTTTATCTCTTTCAAATCCAATATTACATCCATGATATTCATGAACAAGTCATTTCTCTTTATCAAGTTGTCGGTAGGAGCTCCGAGCAATACGAAACTGCCGATATTATCGTCGAATCCCTTTCCATTCAGTTCCTTTTCTATATCCTTAGGTTCGCAGTGTTCAAATACGGCAGAACCGGCATCGTATACAAATATCACCGTACACTTGTTTTCACCCGGTCGCAAGCCCATGTCGAGTGCCAGATAATCGATGAGTTCGTCAATCAGAACATTATTCAGCTTCCTGTTCAACTTATACTCAAATAACTTCTTGGACGAAGCAATCAATGTATTTAGAAAAAACGCATCAATCAACAAGACATTCTCGTCCAATCCTAATTCCTCTTTATTCATATACCATTAATGTTTATACAAAGATAGGATTAATTATCGACAACCCCGATGGAGTCTCAAAAAAAATAAGAAGCCGTCTCTTTTTTAAGTGAGGCGACTTCCTAATTTATTTATTTCGAAGAACTGTCTATTTCGGAAGCAGTTCTTTTTGTATTTGCAAAGCGATATCGGCATAATGTGATTTCGTAACCATATCGGCACCTGTATTGGCAGCAGCCAATGCTTTTGTGCGGATGGTAAGCAACTGATGCAGCATGATGGCGTGAGCATCCGTATTGGTAAGCAATTGGTTCTTCACCTGTTCGATTACCTGTTTCACGTACTGGCTCTGCAGGAAACGGCGATAAGAAGATACCTTTGGAGCACCCCCATTATATAATTCGCTGAATACCATCTTGGCCAGATCGTTGAAATAATCGACAGCCTTATAGTTGGCCGGTGATTCTCTTTCGTAACGAGCCATACGATTCAGTGTCTCAGCAGAAAGTAATCCACTGTTGAATGCCCTCGATGCCAAACCACGAAGATAACTCTCCGGGTCGTTGGTGAGACGATACACATAGTCTTCTGAAATCAACCACGCAGGTTCAATAAATACCTGCTTGTTAAGGAAATCGAGAGCCGACTTCTGAGTAGCTTTTGGTACAGCAGTATAAACTTTACCAGGTTGTTCAATGCTCCTGAAGTTACGGTACTCGCCGCCAACATTGGTGCATACATGACCGATATAACGACCCATCTGACCTACGATACCTTCGTAGACACGTTTCAGATTTGTATTCAAATCGCCCTCTTCATAAGTCCACTGCGGCAGCACCTTCATTTCACGTTTCAAGTTCATAATGCCATATTCGCTGGCTTTCATCGCATTATCACCCAAGTCTTCACTCTGACAACGGGGGTCAGTAAAGCAGTAAGACGCATTACCTATCGATTCGTACGTACCGAAGTACAGACGAGGATTCTCACTCAGTCGTTTCACAATCTCCTTATTGCTGTTCAGATGATCTTGCTCGTCATCCTCACCATTCAAGCACGGTTTATAACCCCATTCGATTGCCCATTTGTCGTAGTCGCCGATACGAGGATACAATCCCGCCTTTCCGATATTATCTTCGGGCTGAGCCACGTAGTTGAAGCGGGCATAGTCCATGATAGAAGGAGTATGACCATTAGCTTCCACATAAGCTTTATCTCTCAATTTCTCGACAGGAGTCGTGCTGCTTGAGCCCATGTTATGACGCAAGCCCAACGTATGACCTACCTCATGAGAAGAGACAAAGCGAATCAGATCGCCCATCAAGTCCTCATCGAAATGCTCCTTCTGTGCCCGTTTGTCTACACATCCTGCCTGAATCAAATACCAATCGTGTACCAATTCCATGACATTGTGATACCAGCAAATATGACTTTCGATTATCTCACCGCTGCGAGGATCGTGCACCTGTGGACCATAGGCATTCTCAATATCCGAAGCCAGGTAGCGAATAACGGAATAACGGGCATCTTCCATACTCATAGTTGAGTCGTTTTCCGGCCATTCCTTGGCGACGATGGCCTTCTTAAAGCCAGCCTTTTCAAAAGCTTTTTGCCAATCTTCAATGCCTGCTATAAGATATTTGCGCCATTGTTTCGGTGTGGCAGGATCGATATAGTAAACGATAGGTTTCTTCGGTTCTACGAGTTCGCCCTTTTTCATTTTCTCCACATCCTCGGGTTTAGGCTCCAAACGCCAGCGAGTGATAAACTCTTTTTCCTTTACACGCTGCTGATTGTCGGCGTAATAAGTATACGAATCGGTGAAATAGCCCACGCGAAGATCAGCCAAACGACGCTGCATCGGTTCTTTCGGCAGAAGAACAAAAGAAGTATTGAACTCATAGGTAACGAAACCCGTCATCTCACCCGACATAACCGGTGAACTTGAACGAACAGGAGAAGATCTGTCGACCGACATATAGCCGTATGTTTTCACTGTACGTACCTCCGTATTGATAGGATAAGTATGAATACTGGTAATATAAGAACGGTCGGATATCAGTCCTGACAAGCTGAATCTCTTTTTCAAATTGTTCGGCAACGAAAAGATCATCGTCTCTTCACCAAATAATTTGTTGACATTGATACGGTATCTGTTGTTCACTGTCGTCTCAATCTTGAAGGCAGCAACTATCGGGTCTTCCGAACTGATCTTTACAGCTTTGCCAATCTCGCTCTTGTCGTCGGAAGTAGCACCTAACACCAAAACGCGCAGCAGGATACGATTGTCGTTCGTCTTCTCCCAATAGATAGTCTGTTCATTTATCATCTCACCACCGTATACATTCGTTCCCACAGGAGTAGAAGTATAACGTGTTACAGTTTCAATCAGTCGGCCCAAGATAGAATCCGGTATTTCCAGGTACCAATCATTCTTTAATTTAGATACGGTAAACAGTCCCTCCTTCACCACTTGCGGTGTTTCAACCTTAGGAGGTTCATTTTTATCTTTCTTGTCCTTACGGGCATCTACGACTGGCACAAGCATTAACAAGGCCATTACACAAAGCAATAATTTCTTCATGCTAACTAAGTTTAGAAGTGTATAATATCAGATTTAATGAGTTACTGAGGGACAGACTGACCTGATTGTTGAGCAGCGGCATTAGGATTCTGAGCTGCAGCATTGGGATTCTGAGCGGATTGCTGAGAACGAGCATCTTCGTTTTGCTCCATACGCTGTTGTTCAACCACCATTTGTGCATTTTCCCGAGCCTTTGTAATAAACTCGTTCACCAGAGCATTCTGTTTGAATGACTCAGGGGCGTCCTTAAGAATATCTTCTATCTGCGGTGTCATCATTGGAGGATCTCCGCACACCATGATGAAGACAAACGGACCGACGGCATTATTATAGTTTTCGCTAATGAATTTCTTCACTGTTTCCGACAAGGCATTGACTATAGAGTCAGACTTACGACTTATCGTGTTGCTGATTTCTTCTTCATCTTTGCCGTTCATCAACATTTGCGTCTGCAAATGGTCCATATCCTGTGCTTTCAGATCTAGTTCGTTTTTCTTGTCGATGAACGCATACAATTTGTCGTTCAGCGATGTACCGCTAGCGCGCATTTCATTATCGGAAATATTGATTTTTATCGTACCACTTTCTAACACAACAGGCATAATGCTTTGATCATCCATATACAAAGAAGCTACCATAATGGAATCAATTTTACCTTTCATCTTGAATGTGCCGTGAATAACCTCGGCAGAATCTACATTGATCCATTTATCATTTTGCAATACTTTCAGATATAAAAGCTTACCATCCATGTAAGATACCGAAGAAGTTCCTTCTACTTTATAACTGTGACCACAAGAAGTGAGCGTCAGGACAAGCAAAACGAACAGAGGGAATAACTTATTTACTCGCATTTTTTAATTGAATTAAGACTTGCGAATTTACAACACTTCGCGCTTTTTATAAAACTTTTTATAGTTATTTAATTTATCTCTATGAATTTGCAGGGAGGTATCATCATATACATCTTATCATTTCATTTTCTTCATCAAGAGGATTCATTATCTTTGTATTTATCATATTTATATTCCACCATGATGAAACATATAAACCATCATGACGGTTTATATATACCACCATGGTGGTATATCACTATCTTCCTTATGATATAAATGGAAGATAACGACAGAAACGATGATTTTTCTCTATTTTTACAATGGAACCCGTATATGTTATTACATTTTCCCTTAAATTTGTATGTGACATTTGCATAAGCAGATACTAATAATGTTAAACTAAATAATAAAGACAATGAAAAAACATTTGATTTTCTTCATCCTGTTCGCATGGATGTGTTCGTCGGTCAGCGCCAAAGTAGTATTGCCCGAAATCTTCAGCGACAATATGGTACTGCAACAATCTACCAGAGTCAAAATTTGGGGCAAGGCAAAACCGAATGCCGTGGTTACACTGAAAAGTTCATGGAATGCTAAAAGTGTGACGACAAAGTGCGACAAAGACGGCAGTTGGTCGACTTTCATCTCTACTCCGAAAGCCAGCTATACTCCGCAGACATTGAAGATTTCGGATGGTGAAGCCGTTACGTTGAGCAATATTCTGATTGGCGAAGTTTGGCTATGTTCGGGACAAAGCAACATGGACATTACATTATACGGCTACTGGAACTGCCCGATAGTGAATGCCGATGAGGTGATTGCCAACGCAAGCCAGTATAAAGGCATACGTTGCGTAACCATCGAACAAAAGGGGGCTCTAACACCTCAAGAGAATTGCCACGGTTCATGGAAGGTATCGAATCCGAAAAATACTCTTGGATTCAGTGCCACCGCCTTTTATTTTGCTATGGCTCTAAACAAGACATTGGACGTACCCGTAGGTGTCATTGCATGCAGCTGGGGCGGCTCCAAGGTTGAAGGATGGCTGCCTGAGAACATTCTGAAGACTTATCCGGATGTAGACTTGAAGAATGCAAACAATAAAGATTATATTGAATGTTTACGACCGATGATTATGTACAATGGTATGCTGCACCCGATAGAGGGTTACACCATCCGCGGCTTTGTGTGGTACCAGGGAGAAAGTAATATAGGGAAAAATACAAAGTACGATGAGAAGTTGACGACAATGATACAGCTGTGGCGCAAAGAGTGGAATCTTGGCGAACTGCCTTTTTATATCGTAGAGATTGCTCCTTTCAACTACGGCGACAACGGAGATGCTTCCGCTTACCTGCGGGAATATCAGTATAAAGTGGCTACCACTGTACCGAATTGCGGCCTTGTATGCACCAACGACCTGGTAGAACCTTACGAGCAATGTAATATTCATCCGAAGAATAAACTCGACATCGGCAAACGTTTATCGTATTTAGCACTGTCGAATGTTTATAAGATGGAAGGGATAGAATGTACCAGTCCGACGTACAAATCAATGGAAATTAAAGGCGATAAAGCAATACTGACCATCAACAATGTGCCTGCCGGCTACAATAGAATGCAGGATATGGAAGGTTTCGAAATGGCAGGAGCCGATAAAGTATTCCATCCTGCCACGGGTAAGATATTTGAAAACTTCAAGATCGAAGTTTCGTCGCCAGAAGTTTCTGCTCCTGTCGCAGTGCGTTACTGCTTCCGTAATTTTAAATTAGGAAATGTAAAGAGTACTCGTGGTCTGCCACTTGTCCCCTTCAGAACAGATAATTGGTAATAAATTGCCGCTGTGATTAGATCAGCAGATTGGCGAGTTCGTCGATAGAACCGTTAAAAACATTGAGATCTACATCACCCTTAATACCCGGAACCGAACCAATATCCGTATATTGCCAGAATGTCCAGTTACCCTTGTAAGCAAGAGAATGAACGTAATAATGGGCAATCCAATACGGATATTGGTCGAAGAAGGGATCATTCAGATAATCCGTCTTGAATTTATAAGAGGTATAGAGTATCGGCTTAACGCCATAGAAGGCTTCGACTCGTTTTAGCCAGGTTTTCACATCGTTCTGAAAGATAGAACGCACAATATGGCCGTTCTTCTCTACATCGAGAACAGGTGGCATATCGCCCCGCTTCAACGAAACAGTATGAATAAAGAAATCTGCCTGCTGTATCGGGTCTACCTGCGGAAGATAGTAATGATAGGCTCCTAAGATAAAGCCGTACTTCCGCGCTTGTGCCATATTTTTATGAAAAGTCTCGTCGACAAGGTCATTTCCCTCGGTGGCCTTCATAAACACAAATTTAATAGGTATCTCAGCATACCGGCATTTAGAGAGCTGTTCCCATTTGATATCGCCTTGATAGCGTGAGAGATCGAGACCACACACTTCATATCCCTGAGGCAGATTGACGTAATAGGGTGTATGATTGTTGTGCACATGCCAACGAAAGGCATAAGGACGTATGAAGAACAGATAGAAGGAAGTGGAAAATACAACTACAATCATCACCATCAGAAGTCCTCGGAGCCAATGAGGCATAGAATGGTCTTGCTTGCGGCTACGAGAAGTTTTCCGACGATGAGATGATTGTGCTGTCTTATTCAAAATAATAGAATTTTATTTGCTTTGTTCCAAAGCTAACGTTTTAGTAGGCTGATCGCATACGTCAGA
>Ga0070399_1004581_pt1 | contig 11290 bp, 8 predicted proteins | sample BioMet4_FD_61217 | JGI IMG/M metagenome (GOLD analysis project Ga0070399, IMG submission 61217) | Microbial communities from bioreactor (seeded with sewage sludge) at LBNL, California, USA - Biofuel metagenome 4 (version 1) | ecosystem: Engineered > Bioreactor > Anaerobic > Unclassified ... | reverse complement strand
AATAGCTCCGTCATTTGCCAGAATATTTTACAGAAACGCAATCAACATCGGAATGCCTATAATGGAATGCGCACAGGCAGCCGAGGAAATACAGGCCGGCGACAAGGTTGCAGTTGACTTTACCACAGGCGTTATCAAGGACGAAACAACGGGAAAGACATATAAGGCAGAGCCGTTTCCGGAATTTATGCAAAAGATAATAGCCCAGGGCGGGCTTGTAAAATATGTATCGAAGAAGATAAACGGGGAGGCTTAAAAAATGGCTGTATATAACATTGCGGTAATAAAAGGCGACGGAATAGGGCCTGACATAGTAAGCGAGGAAATGAAGGTTCTTACGAAAATAGGTGAGAAATTCGGTCACACTTTTAATTTTACAGAAGTTCTGGCCGGAGGCGCGGCAATAGACGCCTGCGGCAAGCCGCTTCCGGAGGAAACGGTTAAGGTTTGTAAGGCAAGCGACAGCGTGCTTTTGGGCGCTGTAGGCGGGCCTAAGTGGGACAGTCTTCCTGGAGAACTGCGTCCGGAAAGAGGCGCTCTTTTGGGATTAAGAAGCCAGCTCGGCCTTTACGCAAACCTTCGTCCGGCTATAATGCACAAAGCTCTTGCCGACGCAAGCCCAATCAAGAAGGAAATAATAGGCGACAGTCTTGATATCCTTGTAGTAAGAGAGCTTACAGGCGGAATTTATTTCGGCGAAAAAGGCTACCGTGATGGAAAATACGGGCAGGAAGCCTACGACGTAGAAAACTACAGCGAATTTGAAATAAAAAGAATTGCAAAAATCGCATTTGACGCAGCTATGAAACGCGGCAAAAAGGTAACAAGCATTGACAAAGCAAACGTTCTTGAAAGCTCAAGGCTTTGGAGAAAAACCGTAATTGAGATGGCTAAGGATTACCCGGAGGTTACACTTGACCACCTTTATGTTGATAACGGCGCAATGCAGCTTGTAAGAAACCCAAAACAGTTTGATGTAATACTTACATCAAATATGTTCGGCGATATACTTTCGGACGAAGCAAGCCAGATAACCGGTTCTATAGGAATGCTTCCGTCAGCAAGCCTCGGCGAAGGCTCTTTCGGACTTTACGAGCCGATACACGGTTCGGCGCCGGATATAGCCGGAATGGACATCGCAAATCCTATTGCCACAATATTAAGCGGCGCTATGATGCTTAAGTATTCATTCGGCCTTAATGATGAGTCAAAAGCCATAGAAGACGCTGTAACAAGAGTACTTGAGAAAAATATAAGAACAGGCGATATTGCCGAAAAGGATTCAACTAAAGTCGGCACGGTCGGAATGGGCAAAGCAATACTTGAAGAAATAAAATAAGAGACAAAAGAATAACTAAGACAGCAGGCATAAATGGAATACAGACCGGAAGGCGTATATTTCAAAAATGACTGCTGTTTTTTTTATTTTGATATAAATTTAAGACTGAAATGTGCATAAAAGAATGACATTAAGCTGTGGCAAAATACACATATCACCTAACTAACATATGTAATATATTGATTATTTTGAGTTTTTAATGTATATTTATTAATAGTTTTAATAAGAACGGCAGGGAAATCAGGCTTGCGCATAGTATGCAAAAATCAATGTTTTAAATTATAAAAACACAATAAATGTTTTTTTGCTGCCGAAAGAGGAGTTTATTTATGAAGCGGAATATAGCCGTAAGATGTGTTAACATTTGCAAGCGATACCCTATATACAAAGGCGATATTGAGCGGCTTAAAAAGTTATTTATTCCGAAGTATAAGCCTGAGCAGTTCACGGCTCTTTCAAATATAAACATCGAGCTTAAAAAAGAAGAAGTAGTAGGTCTTATAGGCCTTAACGGCTCCGGAAAATCAACACTTTCAAGCATAATTACCGGTATAACCTATCCTTCGGAGGGAACGATTGAGGTAAACGGCGAGGTAAACATGCTGGCGGCCAATTCCGGCCTTGATCCGCAGCTTACAGGCATAGAGAATATAGATTATAAATGTCTGCTTATGGGAATGAGCAAAAAACAGACGAATTCAATAAAGCAGAGCATAATAGATTTTGCTGACATCGGAATACACATAAATCAGCCGCTAAGAACTTATTCAAGCGGAATGAGGTCAAGACTCGGCTTTGCAATTTCAGTAAACATGGATCCGGACATACTGATAATAGATGAGGCGCTTTCTGTAGGTGACAATAGCTTTACAGACAAGTGTTTAAGCAAGATTGACGAGTTTAAGAAAAAAGGCAAAACCATACTTTTTGTAACACACTCTGTAACGCAGATGAACGATTTCTGCGACAGGGTAATATGGCTGAACAGAGGCGTCGTCGTTGGGGACGAGATACCGGAGAGGATAATAATGCCTTACTGCGGCTTTGCCCGTGAATTTAACGCCATGACGCATGAGGAAAGAAATTCATTTTGTCCTGTGCTTAAGGATTACCAGGAAAAATACTTATAAAACGGAGACTGTGGCAATGGAGAATAACGACACAACATATGATTTTTATGCCGGAAATAACGGAAAAAGCCTTGAAGAATGTTCTGAAAAAAGGATGAACTGGATACTGGACTCGGCCGGAAGAGATAAAAACATACTCGTTGTAGGCTGTTCACAGGGGATAATTTCAATTCTTATGGCAGAAAACGGAAATACAGTTGACGCAATAGATACTCGTTCGGATGTTGTGGAATTTGCAAACAGACTTCTCAACGAAAAATATCCGTCTCTTGCTCAAAAGGTCAGCTTTATAAATGCTGATTTTTTTGAGTTTGACGAGAAAAAGCAATACGATACACTTGTAATGACTGAAATTTTGGAGAACTTGGAAAACCCGTGTGTTGCGGTGGAAAGGGCAAAGCGTTTTTTAAAAAATGACGGAAGGCTTATAATAACCGTGCCTTTTGGAGTCAACCGTTATAATGGGCATATAAATACATTTTATCTTACGGATATTCTTGATATTGCTGGAAAATATTTTTATGTTGAAAAAATACAATATGTGTCACGCTGGATGGGTTTGATTGCGGTAAATGCCGAAGAAAAAAAGTTCGGATTCAGCAGGGAAATTCTTAAGGCGGAAGAAGAAAACTTTTATTTGGCAGATTCGGAATTGACTTTGAAAAATGAAGAATTATGTTCAAAGGCGGATGACGCATTAAAAAAATATAAAGAGCTTGGCAAAACCTGCGCTAAGCTTCGTGAAAAATGCGCGGACTGCCGGCAGAACTATATAAAGGCGACAGAGGACTGCAAAAGATTTAAAGAATCAAACGCGGATTTTTGCGGCAAATATAAACTTTCCTGCGAAAATTACGACAGACTTAAAGAACGGTATGCTAACGTGGCCGGAAAGTTGGAAAAACTTACTGAAATAATAAAAAGCGTATATGATACAAACGACGAGGCAATTGCTGATTTAAAACAATGCAAGGCGATTATAATAAAGCTTAAAAGCCAAAACAGCTATCTTAAAAGTGAAAATATGGAGTACAAAAGAAAACTTTCGCTTATTACAGACACATTTTTAGGGAAAATTGGGATTAAGGGTTACAAGATGCTTAAAAAGATTAAAAACAAACTGAAATAGGGGTGTTTTCTTTGGCTGATATAGGTTTTTTAAATGACTGTATAAGAAACCTTGAAAAAAACAAGGAAGGTTTGGAAAAAATTTGTTCCGAACTTGGCATAAAGCTTGAGAAGAAAAAAAGAAAAATCAATACAAAACAGTTTTCAACTGATGCAAAAAGCCTTAAAGAGCTTAAAGTAGCGGCGGTTATGGATGAGTTTACAAAGGAAAGCTACGCTCCGGAATGCAGCCTGCTTGAGCTTACGCCTCAGGGCTGGAGGGAGGAAATAGATTCCTTTAAGCCGCAGCTTATTTTCATAGAATCAGCATGGCTTGGGAAAGACAAGCTTTGGTACAGAAAAATATCAAGCGGAAGCCCTGAATATTTTGAAATGACAAGCTACTGCAAGCAACTGAATATACCGATTGTTTTTTGGAACAAAGAAGATCCGGTATATACCGATACTTTTATGCTTGCCGCGAGAATGGCGGATTTTGTTTTTACAACGGACATCGACTGCATAGAGAAGTACAAGAAGAACCTTAAGCATGACAATGTATATTTTCTGCACTTTGCCGCTCAGCCAAAGCTGCATAATCCTATTGAAAAATATGACAGAAAAGACAAATACTGCTTTGCGGGAGCGTATTACCACAGATATGAACTACGATGCCGCGTATTCGACGATTTTGCAAAGTATTTTATCGAAACAAAAGGCTATGATATTTATGACAGAAATTATATGCACGCTCTGCCGGAACACAAATTTCCCGAGATGTATGACAAATATATTCTTGGAAGGCTTGAACCAACAGATATAGACAAAGCGTATAAAGGCTATAACTACGGGGTAAACATGAACTCTATCGAGCAGTCGCAGAGCATGTTTGCAAGACGTGTTTTTGAAATGCTTGCTTCAAACACAATAACTTTGGGAAATTACTCAAGAGGTGTAAAAAATCTGTTCGGCGACCTTACAATATCCACAAACGACCAAAACACGCTCAAAGAGTGTCTTGAAAAATGGTGCGGCGATATTGAGAGTATGCGCAAATACAGACTTCTCGGCTTAAGAAAGGTACTGAGCGAAGATTTGTATGAGGACAGGCTTGATTTTATTGTGCAAAAGGTTTTTGGCAAAAGCATGAAAAAAGAAATGCCTTGTGTTAATGTCTTTTCCTATGCCGAAAATGCGGAAGACAAAAGCTACATAAAAAAAGTGTTTGACACTCAGACATATAAAAACAAAAAACTTGTTTTTCTTGATAAAACGCAGTTGGTACCGGAATTTGAGGAAAATTCATGGGCCGGATTTTTTGATGCGCGGAATCACTATGGCAATAACTACGTTCTTGACCTCATGCTTTCGCTGAGATACGGTGATTACAGCGGTATAGGAAAGACTGATTATTATAAAGCCGAAAACGGAAATATAACGATAACTAAAAGGTGCGATACATACAAGAACGCAGCGGCGCTTAAGGCTTGCAGGGCTGTTTTTAAATCGGAGCTAATAAGAGGAAAGAATTTTGATGAAATAGCCAATGGTGAAATAAAGGCAGAGGGATTGTTTTGTGCAGACGAATTTAATTTCTGTGAAAACATGAAAGAAACCGTATGCAACAAGACTGACGATATTGAAATTGCCGACAAGGGAGTGGGACTTGAGTACCTTGAAAAAGCCGCTGAAAACACGGCAGATATTGTTTCAGGCGGAGCTGTGATTTTGACAGGCGACGAGCTTTATGCCTATGCAAAGGAAAACCAGACTGCCGTAAAAATATCGCTTGCCGGAACAAAAATGATAATAACAAGCAGTCTTAATGACGATGAAACCTATTATTTGAACACAGGCAGTTTATTTGAAGTAGGAAATTTTGAAGACGATGGAAAGCTGATAATAAAATTTGACGGAATGGGTTCTCTTGATGTAACAGGAACATGCCTGTTTTATGACAGCGATGAGAAAAAAATATCGATGGCATTTACAAAGTTAAACAGAAGTCTTTGTGCCGACGTTCCGAAAGACGCCGAGTACTTCAGGCTTTCATTAAGGATTAAGGGAAAAGGAACGTTTAATATAAGCAATATTGCCGTAGGAAGGGAAAATACAAGCGAACAGCTGTCAACGTTTATTTCGCGCTCAAACGTGATTGTGCTTACAAATCAATATCCTTCCTCAGAAAGACTATACAGAAACATGTTTGTGCATAAAAGGCTTAAGGCTTACAAAAGCGCCGGCCTTGTGTGTGATGTGATGCACATGAATATTTATGCCGACGACTGCTACAGAGAATTTGAAGGCATAAATATTGTTGAAGGTCACGGCGAAAAGCTTTCTTCAATGCTTGAAAACGGATCAATAGACACAGTATGCGTGCATTTTCTTGACAGACAGATGTGGGAAATACTTAAAGGCTTTAAGGACAGGATTAGGATTATTGTATGGGTTCATGGCGCCGAAATACAGCCTTGGTGGAGAAGAAAATATAATTATACAAACGATGACGATTTGAGGCAGGCAAAGGCGGATTCGGAAACGAGAACGGCATTTTGGAAAGAAGTTTTTGACAACGCTGACGGCATGGACATTCACTTTATATTTGTGTCAAAATATTTTGCGGATATGGTGTTTGAAGACTACAAGCCTGAGCTTGACAAAAGCAAATACAGTATAATACATAACTGCATAGATACCGATATGTTTGTTTACAGAAAAAAAGATATAGGCCAGAGGAAAAAAATAATTTCAATAAGACCGTATTCGTCAAATATATATGCAAACGATCTGAGTGTAAAAACGGTTCAGGAATTGAGCAAAAGAAAAATATTCGGCGATCTGAGCTTTAAATTTATAGGTGACGGGGATTTATTCGATTCCACGCTAAGGCCGCTTAAGAAGTTTTCAAATGTTGAAACAGAAAAAGGATTTATAAGACAGACGGAAATAGCACGGCTTTATGCTGAAAACGGAATTTTGCTTATACCAACAAGAGGTGATACTCAGGGCGTTTCCCGTGATGAGGCGATGTCATGCGGGCTTGTGCCGGTTACAAACGCGGTTGCCGCAATACCGGAGTTTACCGACGAAAGCTGTGCCGTGCTTGCTTGCGGTGATGACTTTATGGCTATGGCCGACGGAATAGAAAGACTTTATAACGAGCCGGAGCTGTTTGAAAAAATGTCTGAAAATGCGGCGGCAAGAGTGAGAAAACAAACTTCGAGGCAATTTACAATCGACAAAGAGCTGCTGCTTATCGAAGGAAAGGAAAACTAAATGGCAGATGAAATGGGTTTTGACATGGATTTCTGCAATAAAACGGAAAATACAGGCAGACACATACCTGTAAGCATATTCGGAAGCTGTGTTTCAAGAGATGCGCTTGAATTTGACTATGCGAAAAACTTCGATCTGAAAACATACACAGCAAGGCAGTCAGTGGTGTCGGCAGTGTCGCCAAAGGTTGACATAGATGAAAACGACATTTGCTTAGGTTCAAAATTCAAAAAACAGGCGATATGCCATGACTTTAGAAAAGATACTTTTGAACTGTTTAAAAATGACGGCAGCAAATATCTGATTATAGACCTTATAGACGAAAGATTCGGACTGCTGATGTATGACAATTCTTTTATAACATATTCGGCAGAGCTTCAGGAAAGCGGGTATATAAAAAATCCTGCTTTTATTTCAAAAAATATAATCCGATTTTTTGGTAAGCAGTTGTTTTATATAGGAAGAACAAACGGCAACAAGTATCTGGATAACTTTTGTCAAAAGATTTCTGAAATTTATTCTAACGACAGGATTTTTTTGCATAAGGCTATGATGTGCGAGAAATATATCGACAGGAATGGAACTGCAAATGAATTTCCGCCAAATTATACGCAGTTTATAGTTAGAACAAACAGAATTCTGGAATATATGTACGGATATTTTGAAAATGCGTTTTCCGGATGCAATGTAATAGATATTATGGACGGGGTTTGTGCCGTGCAAAATCATAAATGGGGGCTTATGCCGATGCATTATCAGGACGGATATTATGAAAAAATGGTGTCTGAACTTTTAAAGGCCATTCTAAGCAGGTGACAAAACAATAGAAAGCATGACGCTTTTAATAATACAGCTTTAAGCATAATCAAAGGTTACTGCGACAAAACACAGTATGGGTATATTTCTTATACACAAAACAATACCGGTTCGATTGATACCTTAAAAATTGATTTGACAGGCATGAATGCTCAATTTGTTGCCACTATAACAATAGAGAACAAAGACGGAAAAATTAAAAACATCAACAGCATTGATTTTGATAAATACGGCAAAATCTTTAATATTAACGCGGATAAGAACTTTTTCATTAATCTTGCTTAAGACAGAGACAGAGTCTTGAAGACATAACGGCAAACCAAAACGGAAACGGATTTTGTCTACAGGGGACAATCCTGTGAAAATACACCGTGCGGTACTGTTGTTTTTGCAAAAAGGGAGGCATTATGCGAAAGCTTATATACAGTTTTTACAAACGGTTCAAGTCATTGGCGTTTGTTTCTACGGCAGCATATTTTGCCTATATAGTTATAAAGCCGCTTTTTATGCGCAAAGACAAGAATTACATTTATAATAAAGGCACTGGAAAAGGCGTCAAAATCGCGTTTATATGCGATGAGTTCACATGGAAAAGCTTTAAAGACGAATGCGACAGCATATGGCTGACGCCATTTGACTGGAAGAAAAAACTTGAGTGTTTTAAACCGGATATTTTTTTCTGTGAGTCGGCGTGGACAGGCATTGACAAAGAAAAAGCACTGTGGCGAGGAAGAATATACAAAAACAGCAAGGTGCTTTTCAATAACCGGCGTACGCTTTTTCGGATAATCGGATACTGTGAAAAAAACGGCATTAAAACTGTTTTTTGGAATAAGGAGGATCCGTTTTATTTTGATAATGAGTACAATAATTTCAGCGATACGGCACGTCGTTTTGAATATGTGTTTACTACTTCTGACAGGTGTATCGAAAAATACAGGGCCTTGGGCTGTAAAAATGTCCGGCTGCTGATGTTTGGTTTTTCTGAAAAAATATTCGGCCCGGAAGATTTTAAGCTAAAGCAAAACAAGGCGGTTTTTGCCGGAAGCTGGTTTGGCGAATACAAAAAAAGATGCAGGGATATGACCGAAATATTTGATATGGTGCTTGAAAAAGGCATTGAGCTTGAAATATATGACAGAAACTACGGGACAAAGGATAAATTAAGACAGTTTCCGAAAAAGTACGAAAAATATATCAGGCCGTCAATTCCTTTCGAAAAAATTGCAGATATTTATAAAAATGCAAAATACGCGATAAACGTCAATACAATACAAAACTCACAGACAATGTTCGCTCGGCGTGTTTTTGAAATAATGGCCTGCAACACCTGTGTAATAAGCAATGAATCGGTTGGAATGGAAAAAATGTTCGGAAAAAACGTATGGTTTTACAATAAAAGTTTCGATTTTGAGAATATCGAAAAAATATGTGCTGAAAATGTTGAATATGTGTTCAAAAATCATACAAACGCAAAACGGTTAAGCCAGCTTTATGAAAGTACCGGTATTTGCAAATAACGAAAGTTATTGAATTTAATAAAGCAAAGAAGCATATTTAAATAAACCAGTTTTATTAGGACAGGGGATTGACAGGTATGAAAATTTGTGTTGTAGGGCTTGGCTACATTGGGCTGCCTACGGCGGCAATGTTTGCAAGCCATGGCTGCGATGTTGTTGGCGTGGACATAAAAAAAGATATAATAGAAAATCTTAACAAAGGCTTGATACATATAGAAGAGCCCGGTATTGCAGGGCTTTTCAAAAAATGTATCGATGAAGGAAAATTCAGAGCTTCGCTTACGTTTGAAAAAGCGGATGTATTTATTGTTTCGGTTCCGACGCCTAACAATAACGACGAGTATTTAAGCTGTGACCTTACTTATGTGCTTAATGCGGTGAAATCACTTGTACCGTACATTGAAAAAGGCAACGTGATAATAATTGAGTCTACAATTGCGCCGCGTTCGACGGAAGACAAGATTAAGCCTGTATTTGAAGAAGCGGGATTTGAAGTTGGCAGGGATATCTATCTTGCGCATTGCCCCGAAAGAGTTCTTCCGGGGAAAATACTTCATGAATTGGAATTCAACAACAGGATAATAGGCGGTATTACCCCTTTGTGTGCCGAGAAAGCGGCTGCCATATATGAAATATTTACAAAAGGAGAGCTTATAAAGACAGAGGCTAAAACTGCGGAGCTTTGTAAGTGCATGGAAAATACATTCAGAGATGTGAATATCGCGCTTGCAAACGAGCTTACAAAAATATGCTGCAGGCTTGATATAAACGTACTTGATGTAATACAAATGGCAAACAAGCATCCGCGGGTTAATATCCATATGCCGGGCCCCGGCGTAGGCGGTCACTGTCTTGCCATAGACCCGTACTTTGTTGCCGCCGAAGCGCCACAGGATGCAAAGCTTATTCGGCTTGCAAGGGATATAAATCGCGGAATGCCTGATTTTGTGGTTGAAAGCACACAAATGCTTTTAAAAGGAATTGAAAAGCCGAAGATAACTGTTTTTGGCGTTACATATAAGGGAAATGTTGACGATATACGTGAAAGCCCGGCGCTTAAGATAACGGAAAAACTAAGCGCTATGGGGTATGATGTTGTAATTAATGACGATCATGTTAAAAAGCCGGGTTATCTGGGTATTTACGAAGCCGTAAAAGGTTCTGATATCATTCTCCTGCTTGCGGATCATAATGAGTATAAAACGATTGATCATGCAAAAATCGCAAAGCTGATGCGTACGCCTATGCTTTTTGATACAAAAGCAATAGCAGAACAGAATGAAAACAGCGGGCTTAAAATCATTAATTTTGGAAATCTTTATCAATACAAAAAATAACATACAGGCCTCTCATTGCGGATTAACCGCTGTGAGAAGCTTGTTTTTTAAGCCGCAAGGAAATTGCGGTAAAATGGATTTTTACTGACTTTTGCTGTATAATATAAATCAATATTTTTATAAGGAGTTGCGGCTGATGCTCGATAATATAAAAACGGTATTTATGGAAAATTATAATAACCGCGGACGTCTTATAAGGCTTGCCCGATATGAATTGAAATCGCAGAACAACGGAACGGTATTTGGCTTTTTATGGAATTTTTTAAATCCGGCATTCCAGATATTTGTTTTTTGGTTAGTGTTTTCAATAGGGCTAAAAAGCACCGCGCCACGGGGAAAATATCCGTATCTTATATGGATGATAGTTGGCATAATACCGTGGTTTTATATAAGTGCGGCCCTTACGACAGCGGGAAACTCTATATATGCTTTCAGCGGTGTGCTTAAAAGAATGTATATCCCTCTTTCCATAGTGCCGGTAAAAAGCGTAATATCGGCTCTTATCGGTCATCTTTTTGCAATGCTTGTAGTAATAGGTATTATACTTGGCTGCGGATATGGCTTAAGCTCTTACTGGGCTCAGACTTTTTATTTTATGTTTTGCAGTTTTGCGATACTTGTTGCTTATGCGCTGTTTGCGTCTGCGATAGTTGTTATTTTCCGTGATTTTCAGAAAATAATGACGTCGGTAATAAGGCTTTTGTTTTATGTGACGCCTATAGTGTGGGTGCAGGACAACCTGCCGGAAAAGCTTAAATTTAT